>Ga0255052_10001981_pt1 | contig 14988 bp, 10 predicted proteins | sample JV7_2_21_MG_FD_188632 | JGI IMG/M metagenome (GOLD analysis project Ga0255052, IMG submission 188632) | Seawater microbial communities from Jervis Inlet, British Columbia, Canada - JV7_2_21 | ecosystem: Environmental > Aquatic > Marine > Inlet | place: Canada: British Columbia | collected...
GCCCGGTCGTCAGTCTGAATGGACAACATATCAGCCGGCTCGAAACTGTCTCTCGCGTATAAGCCGTCACGTATTTGTCTGGCCCTGGCACCAAGGTCATAGCCGCTATCGCCCACAATACGAAGTGCCTCACCGTCCGTTACCCGCGCGTTCGCGGACCAGATTCTGCCGCTCTCCGGATTGACAATGCGCGGATAGCGATCGCTTTCTACCCATCCTGTCCAGCCCGGAGTTTCGCTCCAATCGGCCGGCAGCAACGAATCAAAATCTGATCTAGCCGGGATCATTCCGGCTATCGTCCATGCGATGTTGCCTTCCGAGTCACCGCTTACGAAGTTCTGTGGCGGCATGCCGATGGTGTTTGCTATGTCCAATGCAGCGAAAACGGAATCGGCTCGCTCCAGATCGATCATGCGCAGATTGATCGCATCAACGTGGTGCGCAATCCAACTGACTGCAATCTCGCCGTCGGGATAGCCGGCACTGTCATCCACCGGTCCCCAGATCGTTTCGCGAACGCTGATATCGACAGGGTCGGATTCCTTGACGTTGATCCGCTCCGGATGTTCGGTGAACGGCAAGTCGCCTGTCGCCGTTCTGTACGTGCCCGGCCTGGCTCCGGGCCTTAAAATCACGGCGTCCGACCAGTCGCCGTAACTGTTCGTGAATCCCCAGGCAATCCTGGTATTGCTGCCTGCGACGACAAACGGCGCCCCGGGCAGCGTTACACCAGTAACATCTCGCTGCTCGCCACCACCGACCACGAGCCTTGCCTGGTAGTAAATATTCGGCGCTGACAGTCCAAGATGCATGTCATTTGCAACGATGGCCCGCCCGGTACGTGTCAGGTCGCCGCTCACAGCCCAGTTATTGCTGCCGTCAAGAGGGGGCCTGCCACGCTCGTGAGATGGTGTGGCGGTGTCGGCAACCTCACGCAGTGACATGACCTCGACTGACGGAACTGGCGCCGCTGCACGAGGTTCTCCCATCAATGGCGCATCCCACGACGTCCCTTGCGGGTACATCCAGGCATACACCTCTTTCGGCAGCACAAGATAAGCAAGCCCGCGCTGCACGTCCCTGGTGGCTCGCGAGTCGTTCAGCATCATAAACATCGTGTACACGACCAGAACCGAATCCTCCGCCAGCCATGGCTGCGGATCGACGCCTAACAGGAAATATTCGAATGGTTTCGCAGTAAGGCTCGCAAGCCCTGCGTTCACGCCAGCCGTGTAGTGTTCGAGCAGCGCTAGCTCGGCTGACGATAAGGCGGCGACGGCTATTTCAGCGCGACTGCGAAATCGATGGAAGCGATAGCGTTTGTCTGTATCGATAGTAACGCTACCGAATAGTTCTGATAGCTCGCCGGCTCCCTGCCTGCGAATCAGATCCATCTGAAAGAATCGATCCTGGCCATGTGCGTAGCCGGTCGCAAATGCGAGGTCGGCGCGCGTATCAGCCGTAATCGTCGGTATCCCTTCGGCATCTCGCTCGATTGTTGCATCCGCGGCGAGCCCTTCGACAACAAACTCACCATCGAGATCTGGCAGGCTGGCGCGTAACGTTAGCCACGCGAGCACGAACGCGATCGTGAACGCAACCGCAATACCGCCAACAAGGCGCAGAATCCATCGCTTCATACTGCGCTACCCCGAGGCTTTAACTTCCAGGATCTTCATCGCGTTGGTGCTGCCCGTTACACCTTTCAGATCGCCCTTCGTGAAAATCACAAGATCGTCAACTTCGACGAGCTCGTTCGACAATAAGGTCTCGAATATGTTCGCGTACAAGCGATCCCGCTCCGGATCCTTTATTTCGAACTGTACCGGGTAGACGCCGCGATACAACGCCACACGCCGACTTGTCGCGGCGTACGGAGTAAATGCGTAGATGGGGATATCGGAGCGCACACGCGACATCCATTGCGCCGTCGAGCCCGATTCGGTTAACGCGATTATGGCTCTGACGTCCATGTGATTTGCCGTGTACATGACCGCCATCGCAATCGCTTCGTCTACGAGTTCGAACTGGTCGTCTGTGCGGTGTCCCATGCGTCCCGAAGGATGTGGAAACTTCTCAGCGCCGACGCAGACGTTACCCATCGCCTGGATTGCTTCAACAGGATATGCGCCGACGGCCGTCTCGCCGGACAACATGACGGCATCAGTGCCATCGATAACGGCATTCGCAACATCGGAGACTTCAGCCCGCGTCGGAATCGGGTTTTGAATCATCGACTCCATCATCTGCGTCGCGGTTATCACGATCTTGTTTCGGGCCCGCGTCATCTGAATCAGCTTTTTCTGGATTCCCGTCAGTTCGGCATAGCCGATTTCAACGCCAAGATCGCCGCGTGCCACCATGACCACATCGGCCGCATCAATGATTGATTCAATGTCATCGATTGCCTCGGCACGCTCGACCTTGGCAACGATGAGGCCTTTTCCGCCCGCATCACGAAACAGCTTGCGCGCTTCGATTACATCATCGCCGCTGCGAACGAAGGAAGTCGCGAGGAAGTCCATCTCGAGTTCAGCAGCAAGCTTGATGTTTTCGCGATCAACTTCCGTGAGTGCGTCCGCAGACAAACCACCGCCTTTGCGATTGATACCCTTGTGATCCGACAGTATGCCGCCGTTGACGACAGTCGTATGGATTCGGGTCCCTTCCACGCGATCCACGGTCAGCGTGATCATGCCATCATTCAGCAACAGAACATCGCTGCCGGATACGTCTTCGTGCAGCGTGTCGAGTGCCACACCAACGCCTTCCTGATTGCCATCAGACAGGCCAAGAGCACAGTCGAGGAAGAACGCATCACCGTCTGACAGGACGACGCTGCCATTCTCGAATCGCTTGATACGAATTTTCGGACCTTGGAGATCGCCCATCAGGCCGACATCGCGTCCACAGGCTGCTGCGGCAGTCCGTAACGCGTCCGCCCTGCGCCGGTGCGCTGCTTCGTCCCCGTGGGAGAAGTTGATTCGTGCGACGTCCACGCCGGCCGCAATCATCTTGCGTAACTTGCCTGCGTCATCAGACGCCGGACCCAGCGTCGCGACGATCTTTGTTCTTCTTTGCATGGCGGCGATTATTGCACAGGCGGAAAGCAGCCGTGCTGGCAAATCTCGGCTTCACCCTGATCTGAATTGACGTTAAGCTGCATTGCCCCGTTCCGGCACCAAGCCTCAAATTCATGGATAGACGTCGTTTCCTGCAAAGTCTTGCAATCGCCGTTGCGAGCCCTGCCTTATCAGTCTCCGTTCGCGCTGACGATTCGCCGCTTGGGCCGCTCCATGCCGACCCCGACAAACTGCTCGATCTGCCAGATGGCTTTCACTACACGATCGTATCTACAGCCGGCGATCCCATGTTTGATGGCTTGCTGGTTCCGTTCGCGCACGACGGGATGGCTGCGTTCCCGGGCGACGACGGTCGCATCATTCTAGTTTGTAATCACGAACTCGAACCGGTCGAATCCAGGCGCAGCGGATTCGGCCCCAGGTTCGATGCGCTGCCGCGCGCTGTAAGGGATAACTTCTATGACGCGGGTGAGCGGCAAACACCTGGCACCGGCGGCACGACAACAACCGTCTTCAACCCGAGCACAGGAGTTACAGAACGGCAGCACAGGAGTCTCGCGGGCACCGAGCTTAATTGTGCCGGAGGGCCAACACCCTGGGGGTCGTGGCTATCCTGTGAAGAGTGTTTTAAGTCGCCAGGCAGGAGTATGAGTTCTGGCAGGATGCTGTACCGGAATAAACGGCACGGCTACGTTTTCGAGGTGTCAGCGTACGAGGAGGGACTGGTTGAGCCGCGGCCGATCAAAGCGATGGGCAGATTCGAACATGAAGCCGCAGCCGTGCACGCGGCATCAGGCATCATCTATATGACAGAGGACAAATACGACTCGCTTTTCTACCGATATAAACCCGATGTGCCTGGCGAGTTAATTGAAGGTGGTCAATTACAGGCGCTCGCCATAGACGGTCAGCCTTCCGTACGCACACACAATTGGTCCGGTGCACCGACAGTTCGGCCCGAAGTAGCGATGCCGACACGCTGGATCGATCTCGACGATGTCGATGCGAATAGAGACGATCTGCGGCTGCGCGGAACGGCCGGCGGCGCCGCAACATTTGCGCGCGGCGAAGGCCTCTGCGTTGCCGGCGACGAATTCGCATTTACCTGTACGATAGGTGGTCCCGCCAGACTGGGGCAGATTTTTTCCTATCGACCCAGTCCGTTTGAGGGGACGCCGGGCGAGCTGGATATGCCGGGCAGCCTGACACTACTGGCCGAAGCGACAAGTGAATCACTACTGCGGAACGCGGACAATCTGACGATGGCGCCGTGGGGCGACCTGGTTGTTTGCGAGGATACTGCAAGCCAATGTGGGCTGGTCGGTATTCGGCCCGACGGCAGCCAGTACCAGCTGGCCAACAACGCGTACACGACCTCCGAGCTCGCGGGCGTGTGTTTCTCGCCGGACGGCAAGACGCTGTTCGTCAACATTCAGTATCCGGGCATGACACTGGCGATCACGAGTCCGTTCCCCACCTAGGCAAAGCTCTGTAGCGGCCGGCCCCAGCAAGCGGGATTACACAGGCCCGCTACCGGGTATGTGCTCTCGCTTAACTTCGCTCGCCGTCCCTGGCTCGCTCAGATCGTTCTCCGCTTGCTTTGGCGTCCTGCGTCGCGGCGCTACGCACGACGCTCGAGCACACACACCGATAGCGAGCCTCGGCAGAGTCCGTAGGGCCGCGGGTGGGATCTTTTTTTTCGGAAGTAAAGCGCAGCGAAGCGAGCCATTCCGAAAAAAAATGATGCCAGCTGCGAGCCCGTGCATCGGTATCGCCCGGCGGGGCTGGGTGTTACGAGGATTCGGCGGCGCGTTTTTCGAGCATTGCTACGGCCGGTAGAGTTTTGCCTTCGACGAACTCCAGGAAAGCTCCGCCGCCCGTAGAAATGTAAGAAATTTCATCCGCGACGCCGTATTTGTCGATTGCCGCCAACGTGTCACCTCCGCCAGCTACCGAAAACGCATTGCTTCTTCCGATCGCCTCGGCGAGGGCCCTGGTTCCGCCCCCAAACGCGTCAAACTCAAACACGCCGACAGGGCCGTTCCAGATTATCGTACCTGCGCCAGTAATTATTTCAGCGAAGTGACGGGCCGTTTCAGGGCCAATATCAAGAATCAATTCGTCAGCAGTGACCGCATCGGCAGGTTTCGTCACTGGCGTTGCGTCAGCAGAAAACTCGTTCGCAACCACAACGTCGGTTGGTACCGGGATTACAGCGCGACCGTCGCCGGCAACCGCAAGATCACGCGCCGTATCAAGCATGTCCGGCTCGTGCAGTGATTTGCCCACGCAATGACCAGCCGCAGCAATAAACGTGTTGCCGATGCCACCACCGACAATCAGGCTATCGACAATGCCGGCGAGCGCATCGAGTACAGTTAGTTTGGTCGATACTTTCGAACCGCCAACGATCGCAACGAATGGTCGCGCCGGATTGGTCAGTGCCTTGCCAAGCGCCTCAAGCTCTCCCGCCAGTAGTGGTCCCGCACAGGCGATGGGCGCGTGCTCGGTGACTCCATAAGTGCTGGCCTGTGCCCGATGGGCAGTGCCAAATGCGTCCATGACAAACACATCGCAAAGTTCGGCCATTTTCTTTGACAGCGACTCATCACAGGCCTTCTCACCCTCGAGGAATCGCACGTTTTCAAGCAATACAACCTTGCCTGGCTTGACATCGACGCCGTCGATCCAGTCGCCAACCAGCGGTACTTCCATACCGAGAAGCGTCGACAGGTGATCAGCAACCGGTTGCAGTGAAAACTTGCTGTCCGGCTTACCTTCGCTTGGTCGTCCGAGATGTGACAGCAGCAAGACAGCGGCGTTTTCATCAAGTGCCGCACGAATTGTCGGCAACGCGGCCTGAATGCGTGCATCACTGGTCACGACGCCGTTGGCAACAGGTACATTCAGATCCTCTCGAATCAATACCCGCTTGCCCGACAACTCGAGGTCAGTCATTCGGATGACAGACATATTAGAGTCGCTTGCCCGAGAGGTTTACTTCGCGTTGTACAACGCGATCGTCGTATCAAGCATGCGGCACGAGAAGCCCCACTCGTTGTCGTACCACGAGCAGACCTTAACGAGCGTTCCTTCCATAACTTTGGTCAGGCCAGCGTCATACGTTGACGACGCCGGGTCGTGATTGAAGTCGATCGATACGAGCGGCTCATCGTTGTAGGCCAATACGCCTTTGAGTTCACCTTCGCTGGCTTCCTTCATGATGCTGTTGATTTCCTCGACGCTGGTTTCCCGTGCAGCTACGAACGTGAGGTCGACAGCGGAAACATTGATTGTCGGGACGCGCATTGAGAAGCCATCGAGAAGTCCGTTCAGCTCCGGCAGTACAAGACCGACGGCGGCGGCAGCTCCGGTCTTCGTCGGAATCTGCGACATCGTCGCCGAACGGGCACGCCGCAGATCACTGTGGAATACATCAGTCAGGACCTGATCGTTCGTATACGCGTGGATGGTGGTCATGATGCCGTGCTTTACGCCGATCTTCTCGTGCAGTGGCTTGACGAGCGGTGCGAGGCAATTTGTCGTGCACGATGCGTTTGAGATGATCGTATCGCTGGCCTTCAGGACATCATGATTGACGCCGTACACAACCGTTGCATCGATGTCCTTGCCGCCCGGGGCCGAGATGATGACCTTCTTGGCACCGGCCTCGATGTGCTTGCCTGCCGTTTCGCGGGTGCGGAAGAACCCTGTGGACTCGAGTACTACCTCAACGCCCAGCTCGCCCCAGGGCAGCTTGGCCGGATCACGTTCGGCAAGCACACGAATCCTGTCTCCGTTGACGACCATGTGATCGCCATCGACTTCGATCGTTCCAGGGAAGGGCCCATGCGCTGTATCCCGGCGCGTCAGATGCGCGTTTGTATTGGCATCACCAAGATCGTTGACGGCAACAACTTCGATTTCCGAACGCATGCCAGTTTCGTAAAGCGCTCGCAACATGTTGCGGCCAATGCGGCCGTAGCCGTTAATTCCAACCTTGATCGTCATTACTATCTCCTGAATTAAAGTGTTTCTTTGGCAATCGTGACGACGTTGTCTGTCGAGAAGCCGAAGTGTTCAAATAGTTCGCCAGCAGGTGCTGATTGGCCGAAACGATCCAGTCCGATCACGCGACCCTGCGATCCGGCATAACGCCACCAGGCTTCGGTAACGCCGGCTTCAATGACGACTCGAGCAGTAACTGCAACGGGCAACACCTGCTCACGATACGCCTCGTCCTGAGCGTCGAACAGATCAGTACACGGCATCGAAACGACGCGTACGTTGACACCCTCAGTTGCCAGCACTTCTGCGGCCGAGACGGCCAGCGCAAGCTCCGAGCCGGTTGCGATCAGGATAATGTCCGGCACTCCGTCCGAATCTTGCAGAATGTATCCACCGCATGCAATCGCTGCAATCTGGTCGGCATTACGCGCCTGGTGTGGCAGCCCCTGACGCGTCAGGATCAGGCTGGTCGGGCCATCACGACGCTCGATCGCATTCCGCCAGGCAACCGCGGTTTCAACCGTGTCGCAAGTTCGCCAAACCCGCATGTTCGGCATCAGCCTGAGTGAGGCCGTGTGTTCAACCGGCTGGTGCGTCGGGCCATCTTCGCCAAGACCGATCGAATCGTGCGTGTAAACGAAGATATTCTGCGACTTCATAAGCGCAGCCATGCGTAAGGCGTTGCGCGCATAATCAGAAAACGTCAGAAACGTTCCCGAATACGGAATGACGCCGCCGTGCAGTGACATGCCATTGCACAACGCCGACATACCAAACTCACGAACGCCGAAGTAAATGTAGTTGCCGGAGGCATCATCGGCCGTAATAACGCTCGAACCCGCGTGTTTGGTCAGATTCGAACCCGTCAGGTCTGCCGACCCACCAGCAAGTTCCGGTAGCGCCGGCCCGAAAGCATTGAGCGCAACCAGCGACGCCTTGCGTGTCGCCATGTTTTCGCCCGCAGCATCGATCTCGGCGATTGCCTTGTCCGCGAAGTCGCTCCAGTTTGCTGGCAATTCACCATTCATGCGTCGTGTGAACTCAGCGGCCAATTCCGGATATTTCGCCTGGTATTCTGCAAACACCTTGCGCCATTTGTGTTCCAGTGATGAGCCACGAGTTTTGCCATCCCATGCCTGCGCGATCGCAGTCGGGATTTCAAACGGTGGCGAATCCCAACCCAGTTCCTTGCGTGCCGCCGCGATCTCTTCGTCGCCCAGCGGTGCACCGTGGGTCGATGCGGTACCCTGCTTGTTCGGCGCACCGAAGCCGATAACGGTCTTGCAACATATCAGCGACGGCCGATCTGATTCGGCGACCGCCTCGTCCATTGCCGCGGCAATGGACAAACTATCGTGTCCGTCAACATCGGCGATCACGTGCCAGCCATAGGATTCGAATCGCTTGACGGTGTCGTCGGTAAACCAACCGCCCACCTCGCCGTCGATTGAAATATTGTTGTCATCATAGAGCGCAATAAGCTTGCCGAGCTTCAAGGTGCCAGCCAGCGAACCCGCCTCATGCGATATGCCTTCCATAAGGCAGCCGTCGCCAAGAAACACCCAGGTCTTGTGGTCGACAATGTCCAGTCCGGGCTGATTGAATTGCTCTGCAAGCATTTTCTCGGTCAACGCCATACCAACGCCGTTCGTGATGCCTTGCCCCAGGGGCCCGGTCGTCGTCTCGATCGAAAGCTCGGGCTCGTATTCCGGGTGCCCCGCTGTCCGATAGCCGAACTGGCGAAAATTTCGGATCTCGTCCATCGACAGCTCGTAGCCTGTCAGATGCAGCAGGCTGTACAGCAGCATTGAGCCATGGCCGTTCGACAACACGAAGCGGTCCCGGTCGACCCACTGCGCATTGCCCGGGTTGTGTTTCAAATAGTCATTCCACAGCACTTCGGCAATGTCGGCCATGCCCATCGGCGCACCGGGGTGGCCCGAGTTTGCAGCCTGTACCGCATCCATGGAAAGCGCCCTTATAGCGTTTGCGAGATCTCGCCGGGCAGGCTGCCCGGCCGGCTTTGATTGTTGTGACATTTTGCCTTTCTTATGGCGGGCCTGACGGCCTTATGGTGAATAACAGGATGGACCCAGACTCTATATTAGAGCGGCGCATTTTCCCTGTTTCGTTGCGACGCCGCAAGGTACAATGCGCCGCTGGCCAATTTGCGAAAGATAAAACTATGAGTGATGCATTTCTGTTCACTTCGGAGTCTGTTTCCGAGGGACATCCGGACAAGGTCGCGGATCAGATTTCCGACGCGGTGCTCGACGCGATCCTGAAACAAGACACGACCGCACGAGTGGCGTGCGAGACGATGGTCAAGACAGGTATGGCGATTATCGCCGGTGAGGTAACTACCTCTGCCTGGGTTGACCTGGAAGAAGTCGTACGTGGCACCATCATCGGCATCGGTTACACCGATTCCGTCATGGGCTTCGACGGCCATTCCTGCTCGGTCCTGAACGCCATTGGCAAGCAATCACCTGACATTGCACAGGGGGTCGACCGGGAAGCCGCCGAGAAACAGGGCGCGGGCGACCAGGGCATGATGTTCGGATACGCGACCAACGAGACAGACGTGCTGATGCCGGCGCCGATCACATTCGCGCATCGACTCATGCAGCGGCAGGCTGAGGTCAGGAAAGAAGGCGTCCTGCCGTTCCTTCGCCCGGATGCAAAAAGCCAGGTGACATTTGTCTACAAAGATTACAAGCCCGTAGCGATCGATGCCGTAGTTTTGTCTTCGCAGCATAGTGCCGACGTCGAGATGTCGCATCTCCAAGAAGGCATCATGGAAGAGATCATCAAACCCGTACTGCCAGCCGAGTGGATCAGCAAGGACACCAAATACCACATCAATCCGACAGGACGCTTCGAAATTGGCGGACCGATGGGCGACTGCGGCCTGACCGGCCGCAAGATCATCGTTGATACTTACGGTGGCTCGGCACGCCATGGTGGCGGCGCATTCTCGGGCAAGGACCCATCCAAGGTCGATCGATCAGCGGCGTATGCCTGCCGGTACGTTGCGAAGAACATTGTCGCTGCCGGTCTTGCCGACCGCTGCGAGATTCAGGTTTCCTATGCAATTGGTGTTGCGGAGCCAACGTCAATCAGCGTGGAGACGTTTGGCACCGGTAAGATCTCCGATTCGCGGATGACGGAGCTAATTCGTGAGAATTTCGACCTGACGCCCTATGGCATTGTGCAGATGCTCGATTTACTCCGTCCGATATACCGCCCGACAGCTGCCTATGGTCATTTTGGCCGCGAAGACATTGATTTGAGCTGGGAACGAACCGACAAGGCAGAGTCGCTTGCCGGTGCAGTCGCGGCTTGAAGTGAATTAAACCAGGAGAACCATATGAGCAGCGAACCCGTCGCCATTCAACAAAACGACTATAAGGTCGCTGATATCTCGCTGGCCGACTGGGGTCGCAAGGAAATCTCGATCGCCGAAACCGAAATGCCCGGCCTCATGGCACTTCGCGAAGAGTACGGTGATGCGCAGCCGCTCAAAGGCGTGCGGCTGACTGGCTGCCTGCATATGACGATTCAGACCGCTGTACTTATAGAAACGCTAAGAATGCTGGGCGCTGACATCCGCTGGTCATCCTGCAACATTTTCTCAACCCAGGATCACGCCGCAGCCGCGATCGCGGCATCCGGCGTTCCAGTTTTCGCCTGGAAGGGCGAGTCCGAAGAGGAGTACTGGTGGTGTGTCGAGCAGACGATTAACGGACCCGATGGCTGGACGCCGAATATGCTCCTCGACGACGGCGGCGACCTGACGCTCGTGATGCACGAAAAATTTCCCGCGCTCATGAAAGACGTCATAGGACTTTCGGAAGAGACGACTACTGGAGTCAAACGCCTCTACGAAATGATGCAGGACGGGTCACTGGCCTGCCCCGCCTTCAACGTCAACGATTCGGTCACGAAGTCCAAATTCGACAATTTGTACGGCTGCCGTGAGTCGCTTGTCGACGGTATCAAGCGCGCAACAGACGTCATGGTGGCGGGCAAGATTGCGATCATCTGCGGCTACGGCGATGTCGGTAAGGGCTGCGCGCAGTCGCTCAAGGGCCTCGGTGCAACCGTCTGGGTCACCGAAATCGACCCGATCAACGCATTGCAGGCTGCGATGGAAGGCTATCGCGTTGTTCGCCTGGATGAAGTATGTGATCAGGCGGATATTATCGTTACAGCAACCGGTAACTATCATGTTGTTTCGGGCGCACAGATGGAACGCATGAAAAACCAGGCCATCGTCTGCAATATTGGGCATTTCGACAGCGAGATTGATGTCGCTTACCTGCACAAGTACGAGTGGGAAAACATCAAGCCACAGGTCGACCACGTAATTTTCCCGGACGGAAAGCGCATTATCCTGCTGGCGGAAGGCCGACTCGTAAACCTCGGCTGCGCTACCGGCCACCCGAGTTTCGTGATGTCCAACTCCTTCACCAATCAGGTGCTCGCACAAATTGAGCTTTGGCAAAACGGCGATGATTACAGCAACGAAGTCTATGTCCTGCCGAAGCACCTTGACGAAAAGGTCGCGCGATTGCATCTTGACCGAATCGGCGCGAGGATCACTGAGTTAACGGACGAACAGGCCGACTACATCGGCGTTGCGAAGGAAGGACCCTACAAGCCGGAAAACTACAGGTACTGATATAGCGCGGAGCTCGGACACATCGAAAGCGCAGCTGACCCTCTCAGGATTCTGCACCTTACGGATCCTCACCTGTTCGCCGACACCGACGGGGATCTGCGCGGTACCGTGACCTATTCGTCACTGCGCGCAGTGATCGACCATTATCGTGATAGTGACTGGCGTGCCGACCTGGTCGTCGTCACCGGCGATTTGATTCAGGACGACAGCCCCGGGGCGTACGATCACTTTCGCCAACTACTCGGAATGCTGCAGCTGCCGGTTTATTGCGTGCCAGGCAACCACGACGTCAGGAAATTAATGCGCGCCGCCACGGCGGCAGCACCATTTTATTACTGTGCATCATTGCTCGCCGATAACTGGCTCATAATCGGCATCGATAGTTGTGTGACAGGACAGGCTGGCGGTCACCTCGAAGAGGCTGAACTCGCTCGCCTTGAAAATGAAATCGCCATATCCAGCGCAGCTAATGTAATGGTCTGCCTCCATCACCCACCCGTCCTGATGGGTAGTAAGTGGCTGGACACAGTCGGGCTCGACAATGGCGATGAGTTTCTCGAGCAGATCGCGGCATCAGGGAAAGTACGGCTTGCCATATTCGGTCACGTGCATCAGCCTTACGACGCTGATCATGGCGGCGTAAGAATTATTGGCACGCCGTCGACATGCCGACAGTTTGCGCAGGGGAGCGACGATTTTGCAGTCGACGACAACCCGCCTGCATATCGGCGCATCAGCTTGCACGTCGACGGAAGTTTCGAACACGAACTTATTTGGCTGGATAACTAGAGAACCCCGTATGAGCCATTTTTCTGATGCACGGGATGTCATTGCTGGTGGCGTCAATTCGCCCGTTCGGGCCTTCGCCGGGGTCGGCGGCGACCCGGTATTTTTCAAGAGTGCTGCCGGTGCCTGGATCGAGAGCGAGGATGGCCGGCGTTACCTCGACTACGTTGGCTCCTGGGGCCCGATGATCCTTGGCCATGCACATCCGGCTGTCATTGAGGCAGTCGTCGAGACTGCACGGCGCGGGCTGAGTTTTGGCGCACCGTGTGTTCTCGAAACATGCATCGCCGAAAAGATTCGCGAACTAGTGCCATCCATCGAACGCCTTCGAATGGTCAGTTCCGGAACCGAGGCGACGATGAGCGCAATCCGCCTCGCCCGTGGCCACACCGGTCGCGACAAGATCATCAAGTTCGAAGGTTGTTACCACGGCCACTCCGACTCGCTGCTTATCAAAGCCGGCTCTGGCGCGTTGACGCTGGGTGTACCAAGCTCCCCGGGTGTTCCCGCCGGGCTTGCAGAGCACACGATTACCTTGCAATACAACGATGCGGATGCAGTTTGCGCGGCGTTTGCCGAAATCGGTGACGACATCGCCTGCATTATCGTCGAACCGATTGCAGGCAACATGAACATGGTGCCGCCGGAAGCCGGCTTTCTCGAGACCTTGCGCGAGCAATGCACCGCGTCGGGCGCCGTGCTCATTCTCGATGAAGTCATGACGGGATTCCGCGTCGCCAAAGGTGGTGCCCAGGCTCTCTTCGGAATCGAGCCCGATCTGACAACGCTCGGTAAGATCGTTGGCGGTGGCATGCCCGCTGCCGCGTTTGGCGGCCGTGCCGACATCATGGCCAGCATCGCACCCGACGGGCCCGTCTACCAGGCCGGCACCTTGTCCGGAAACCCGGTCGCAATGGCTGCGGGACTCGCGACCTTGCAGCAAATCGATCAGCCAGGTTTCTATGCAGCCTTGTCCGAGCGCACACAGCAACTCGTCGAAGGCCTCGCGGCCGCCGCGAACGAAGCGGGAATCCCGCTCGCAACCGAACACGCTGGCGGCATGTTCGGGTTCATATTCACGGATGATGGACCAGTGCGACGCTTTTCACAGGTCGCCATGGCCAACGTCGAGCGATTCAAGAAGTTCTACCACGGCATGCTCAGCGAGGGTGTCTATTTCGCACCGTCAGCCTATGAAGCAGGCTTTGTCTCGGCTGCGCACGGCGACACCGAGATCGACAAAACACTGGATGCCGCTGCAAGGGTACTAGCCGGACTTTAATTCGAGTATTTTTCTTACGAGCCTCAAGCGTTCTTCAGGGTCACCGCTCTCCAGGCATTGCTGTTTTTGTTCGAGGTCCATCGGCAGTATTTCGACAAACCGACTGGTGATCCAGGCTGAGTCGTCCATATGCCGCTCCAGCGATTCGTAAAGCCTCCCCAGGTCATCGAGCACACCGGCCAGAATGTGGGGCATCGAGCAAAATTCTTCTGGTAATGGCATTGCAGGTTCGTCAGGCAGAATTTCGATGTTGCCGATATTCAAACCGTTGGGCTCACGGTGGCTTGAAACCACCCTGAATCGATGCTCGCCAACCGCAGTAATTCCGAGCAAGCCATCACTTCCCTGATACCAGTCGACGACTCGCGCCAATGTGCCAATTTCATGAGTTGTCGCTGCCCCGGCTTCCGCGCCCTCACGAATCAACAGGACGCCGAACGCCGTATCGTTTCGCACGCAGTCGCTGACCATTATCAGATAGCGTGGCTCGAAAATTCTGAGCGGCAGCGGACCACCTGGAAATAACACAGCATTGAGTGGAAACAGGGGAACTTGCACGTCTGGCTCTTATTGCGATCTCTCCAGCAAGTATAGACGCGGTGGAGAATTCAGCTGCGGCGTGTTCTTTGTAATACGGCAGTCAGTGTCTGTCGAGCAGACCCAAACCCGCCATTGCTCATGAAGATTACCTGATCGCCCGACAGAACCTTGCCCGACATGTCGGATACCAGCTTGTCATAGTCGTTGAACAGGCGCAGCCGGTCGCCGAGCGGCCCAAGAGAGGACTCGAATTCGCTTCCCATGTCGGCTGGCCGATACATCCAGACGATATCGGCGCCATCCAGCGAGGCAGCCAGCGTTTCGCTGTGTACGCCGAGCTTCATCGTGTTTGAACGTGGCTCAAACGCGACGATGATGCGCTGACCGGGATAGCGCCGTTTCATCGCAGCGATCGTACGGCGAATCGCTGTCGGATGATGGGCAAAGTCATCGTAGATCGCAATATCACAGACAGTCGCTGTGCGTTCCATGCGGCGCTTGACGCCTTCAAAACGCGATAGCGCGTCAAGTGATTGCTCGAGGGACACGCCCGCAGACAAGGCAGCTGCTACAGCGGAGAGGGCATTTTCGAGATTGTGCCGGCC
>Ga0255052_10001982_pt1 | contig 14985 bp, 13 predicted proteins | sample JV7_2_21_MG_FD_188632 | JGI IMG/M metagenome (GOLD analysis project Ga0255052, IMG submission 188632) | Seawater microbial communities from Jervis Inlet, British Columbia, Canada - JV7_2_21 | ecosystem: Environmental > Aquatic > Marine > Inlet | place: Canada: British Columbia | collected...
CGGTAGTATGCTCGCTGCAGCCGTGGCCGCCGACAACGTGGTTACGAATTTGCATTTTCTGCTGATCATCCTGCTTCCGGGCATCGCCTGGATGGCCAGGAATTACGCGACCCATCATATGGACAACGCGGAGCAGTCTTCTACCGGGTACCAGGCCAAGGCACATCGTATTGCCGATCTCGATATCGCCGGGTTTCTGGCGGCCCTGGCATTGGCGTTTGTGCTTGCGGCCCTGGGAAAATTACTGGCCGACATGGCCAGGCTGCCGCAGTTCGCGATCCTCGTTACGACCGCGCTCACATTGCTGGTCGCCACCTTGATGCCGGGGCAGGTGGGTAAGCTCTCAGGTTACAGTGAAGCCGGCAACATGATGATGTTTATCTTTCTGGCGAGTGTCGGAGCGACGGCGGATATATGGCAACTCATTGACATTGGCCCGGTATTGTTTGTATTTGCGGTGATCATCATCATCGTACACCTGGTGATACTGTTCGGTGTTGGCAGGTTTCTGAAGCTCGATCTGGCAGAACTCGCAATGGCATCGGCCGTTTGCATCGGCGGCCCATCGTCCGCTGCCGCACTTGCCTCTGCGAAAGGCTGGCGCGATCTGCTGATTCCGGGCGTGCTTGCAGGGTCGTTTGGTTACGCGATCGGCAGTTTTATCGGTGTCAGTGTTGTTGAGTGGTTGCGCTGATCCGCTACGGTGGCTCGTGTCCTGAATCAGGACGTTGCTTCATCCTGGAAAATTTCCTCGATCGACAGACCAAATAGCCGCGCCGTTTTGAATGCCAGCGGCAAACTGGGATCGAATTTTCCTTTTTCGATGGCATTTATCGTCTGCCGTGACACCTCGAGTTCAGCCGCCAGCTGAGCTTGTGTCCAGTCCCTTTCCGCTCGCAGCACCTTCAGGCGATTTTTCATCGGTACTTCCTGAGACCGAAAACGATCCCGGCCAGGTAGACAAGGGCCATCAAGATGACAAGGTGCGAAATTTCTGCATTGGAAACGATCAGGTTCGTGACATCCAGGTTTCTATAGGCGAGGCCCACGACCAGCCCAATCCCCAGTGATAACGCCATGGCCTCAAGCTGGATTTTCCGGTGCATTTCATCCAGTCCGTTCAAGTGCCGCTTGTTGGCCAATATCATCCCAAAACCAACCAACAGGTTTATGAGAATTGCCACAATGGTCAGAGGTTCATTGAACTGCCAAATAACCCTGGGACCAAAATTCGCGATCGCCATTGTCAATACCCATGCACCGGTCCAGTATGCAAGACGAACGGTATTTCTGGTGGTGTTTGCGGCCCAGTTGTTGGGATCTGTTTTCGGATGACTCATATGTCTAGCTCCTTTTTCTTAATGTCAACTTAACTTGACATATAAGATAATCGTGATGATTGCTAATGTCAAGTTTTATTTACATAAAGTTTGGTAAACATGACATCGGCATTTGCGATGGCGTGGTCGGTCAAACCTGTCAGGCAGGGCCACGGGGAAGCCAACACGATCCCTGGACCAGGAAAACCGCCGCAAAATTTTATTGGAACAGATGAACAGGAACCAGACTGATCAAAAAAACACCATCAAACGCGACTCAATACTCTCCCTTGCCAGTGCATCCGGCGGCGCCAGCGGGTTGGAAAAAGCGGTGTGGATCGAGCGCCGGGCGCGTCCGTCGCGGGCCGAATCAAAGGTCTTGATCAGCAAGGCTTCGTGGCGCTCCATCTCCGGGTAGTAATACCACTGGTGGCCGGGATTCCAACTCACCAGTTCCAGTTCCCCGATGCGTTCCTTGGCGCGGCGTTCACTGGCCACGAGGTCTGCGGCATCGATGGTAGCCGCATCGCAGCAGGCCAGTGGGCTGTTCAGGACCGGTCCCGCGATGGTGCGCCATACATTGACGATGGCGAAACGCTGTTGCAGGCGGTTTTGCGCCTCTTCAGCAGGCAACAAATCCCGCAAGCGTTTGACCGCTGAGGCATCGGTGTAGTCATTGTGTATTACGGTGGCCGGCTCACGGATCGTGCGCTCGCCGCGTATCTGCTGCGAATCTGAGCGCAGGGTGTGGTCGAAGACCAGCGCCGCAACTGCTCCACTCGCCGTCAGTACCAGCCTGGTAATTTCCGTATCATATTGTGCCTGTACCGTTTCCAGGGTATAGAAATCAGTTACTTGCGTGGCATGTGGCAGCAGGGTGAAGCCCTGGCGATCAAGGCTGGCCGGCGGTTGTAATTGCCGCGCGTCGTGGATCATGACTTCACGATCCTCGAACTCGGCCCCGATGTGCAGTGCCGCATCGGCACCGCCCCGGGATGCGATGTAAACCGGTTTTTCCCCGCTGGGCACCAGGTAGCGGATGTCGGCAAGCAGATTATCCATGACCCAGTTCGAGATGGTAGGTGTAAAACTCTTCGTCTTTCTCGTAACCCAGGGATTCGTACAGGTTTTGCCCGATGATGTTGCTGTGGGCTGTTTCCAACTGCAGGCGGGACGCACCCTGCGACCTGGCATAATCCGTTGCGGCGTTCATCAGTGCCCGCCCAAGGCCGGTGCCGCGTGCATCGGGATGGACGTAGAGATCGTATAGATAGATGATCCTGTCCATCGCCACCGAGCAAAACGAGTGGTACACCTGTGTGAAACCCAGCAGACGACCCTCCTGCGATTCCGCGACCAGCACCACGGACTCCTTGTTACCGATCCGATCACCGATAAACCTGCGACAGGCTTCGAGATCCGCGTCCTGTTCATAGAACTGCCGGTATAGGTCAAAAAGCACGGCCAACTGGTCAACGTTATCCCTACCTGCTCTGAATATTTTCATCCATTTCATCCCGGATTTATCGACGACGTCCGGATTGTGTGGGCGCCGCGTCGTCAGTGAACGATCGGTGTAAGGCCGATCTGCACCAGGCCAATCGCTTCCTTGGCAAATTGCTCGCGACATACGGTCAGGTAACGATCGAACCTGGCAAACTGTTCGGGGCAGACCTTGTCCGCATGGGCCTGCAGTCGTTGCTGCCAATGAGCCAACGTCGTTTGATAGTCGAGAAAACTCGTGTGGACCTTGTCGATACGAAAATACGGCGACGCTGCTGCAATAATTTCGGCCAACGTCGGCAGGTACGAATTTGGAAAGATTTCGCGCAGAATGAACTTCAGAGCTGCGATCGCCCCGCTGCGGTCCGCCACGCCCAGTTCGGTAATTGTCTTGTTGTTGATGATTGTTTGCAGACTGGCTCCGATGGTAACCCGACGACTCAATTGTTTGAAAAATCGCTGGTACAGCGCCATATGGGCGCCGGAGCGGACCAACCGTGCTGACGCGAAGTGCTCGAATGCGCCAATGGAGACGGCGTGGTCGAATTTCTGTTCCGACTTTTTGAAGTACTCAAAGACATCAAGTGGAACGACTTCGACCACTTCGTTGCAGATTCCGGCGTTGCAATACTCGAATTGATCGGTGCTTACCGTGAGCCCGACGGCGTTCTCGATGTTGGGGTAATGGGCTGCAACGTGTTTTAAAAAAGCGCCAAATCCGCAGCCAACATCCAAAACGCTACGGGACGAGCTGTCGAAACGCGCCAGCTTTGTGTGCTGGCGAAATTTGTGCAGCTGCGCCTGCTCAAGATCTTCCGCATCGGACCAGTTGCCGCAGCTGTAAACGAGGTCTGAATCCAGCATGAACTTGAACAGCTCGAGTTCGCCGTCATAGTGGAATTTAATATCGTTTTCGCTCGCCATGATTTTGTGGTATCTGCCGTTGAATCCGGTGCATTTTCAGCACCGCGTTTTGTTGGTTTCCCAGGTGACCTCGGTGGCCTCGGCCAGTACCGGTTGTCGTCTGTGCATAAAGATGAAAACTCCAATATACAAGATCATGGCGACCAGGGTCATACTGCCACTGACCATTACTGAGTAACCCACCAGTGCCATGAAAAGGGCGATAGAGATCGAGCGCCAGCCATCAAATATATTGGTAGCGCGTTCAGTACTATTGGAGTTGTTGATAAATCACCTTTGACGTGTTCTGGGTAGCCCCAGTTGTTATTGATTATATTTAGTATAACCACATGGCCAATTGATGAAAAACAAAAAGTCCAGCGACACTTTTCGTCCCATTATGCGTTACTTCGTATCCAGGTCACTGAGCCTTCGGTTTTGATGCGTCGTAAGCCCGGGCGCATTCAGTAGTGATTCGACCAGGAATTGAATGGTCGATGTGTTCAAATTCAGTGTGCAGTTTTCTTTCATGGCACCCGCGACCCCAACAGGAAGTACAAATAGAGGCTCGGTCTACCCGCCCCGTCGACCCACCCATGGTTCGGCAGTAAAAGCATTTCTGAGTGCACCAGGATCAGTATGTCACACCCTCTTGATGCCGCTGCCTCCTGGGCGTTAACCCAGCGTGGTTTTCGGGTTCCGCCCGGCCAGGCATTGACGCGGAAAGTATATTCACTGATCAATTGAAAAGAACCTGCCTGTTCAGTGGCGTAGTCGAATACGGCATTGAAATCCTGCCCTCCATCGAGCTGCTCGGCCTCCACCACCTTTACGGTTTCAGAATCTACCGGGGGGCCGCAACTCGGTGGCTCAATCAAAGGAGTGGAGGTAGAACAGCCGCAAATAAAGAGTAAACACAGTGACCAAAGTCGCATCCGGTGCAGCATTGAAACTCTCCTCCTGTCCATTAAGAACCACGGCATCATACCTGCTCTGATCTCACTTTTTTAAAATCCACCAGGCTCGACTGATCAGCTTTTGGCACAGTGAATAGCCATTCCATACCCTGGGAATTCAATGCGCAGATAGGGATGGACAGAGCCCTAATACATTTTGACGGTGTGCTTATACTCCAAAGTTAGAATCTAGCCACACATTCGGGGGCCCGGGCCACCGCTACTGCTATAGAATCCTTATGTACATCCAGCCCGATGTAAGCTGGATACTTGGCGTACGCCTGCGATTGTCTGATGGCGCCAATTGCCGTTACCGTTTCAAACCTGATTTCTTCTGGGTTAAACTCTTGCATGACCTGTCCTCCTCAATTGTGGCTCTGAGCCAATGGTTATCAACCTCAGCTTAACCCACGCAGTTTGAGGTTGGGCAGGTCAATACATTATGTCTAGATCAGGTCTGCATCCGTGATAATCTCGACCAAGGCCGGCCCCTGGTGATCCAGCGCTTCTTTCAGAGCTGATTCGAGATTCTCAGCCTTTGTGATGCGGATACCTTTACCGCCACACAGCTTGGCATAGGCTGCAAAGCTGGGGTTATGCAGCCCTGTCTGCCACACCGGCCATTCACCAGCACGTTGTTCTTTCGATATTTTGCCGAGCTGAGAGTTGTTCAGCAGCACGTGAGTGATGTCCATGTTGTATTTAACAGCAGTTGTGAAATCGCCCATGTACTGACCGAAACCACCATCGCCACTGATTGAAAGTACTTTACGGCCACGGTAGTCGTCCTGGTCCTGGGTGGCTGCCCATGCGCCCATCGCTGCGGGAAAGGAAAAACCGATGGAACCAAGGTAACCCGACATGAGTACCCGTTGCCCCCCGCTTTCAAAATAACGGCCAAAAGAATACGTGTTGTTGCCAACGTCCACAGCGATGATCGCGTCATCCGGCACCACCTTACCCAGCGCGGCGAATACGAGCGAAGAATTAAGGCCATTACCCTTATCATCGTTGAGTCGGCTGTGTTTTTCCTCGCGCCAGATTTTCCACCGCTCACCGAGTTCTGGCCGTTGATCAACTGTGTTCAGCGTGTCCTGGAGCTTTGCTGCCATGAGTTTGGCCGCTACGCCGATTTCGGCCCAGACAGGAATTGTCACGCTGTGAAACTTGCCCAGTGTCATGCGATCGAAATCGACCTGGATGATCGGCCGCTTGGGCGTGATGCCCGTGTGGTTGGAGAACGAGGAACCAAACGCAATAATAAGATCACATTCATTCATGAACCAGCTCGCGACCGGTGTGCCAGACCGGCCCAATACACCTGCAGCGAGCGGGTGGTCATCGGCGACCAGACCCTTGGCCTTAAAGGTCGTGATCACGGGTGCATTCAACCGTTCGGCCAATGCAACAACCTCGTGCATTGCATCCCTTGCCCCGTACCCGACAACCACGATGGGACGCTTTGACTGGTTTATCAGTGCCACGGCATCGTTCAGAGCGTTCGTGGCAGGTGCGATGGACGAATCGGCGACCCGACCTTGTGGCCCGGACGCTGTCGCAGATGGATCCGCAGCCAGCGTCTGGACATCGTCGGGGAAAATCAGGTGCGCCACGTCGCGTTTGACCAGTGCTGTTTTACACGCAAGTGTCATCAGTTCGGCATGCTTCGATGTATGCAATACAGTTTGGCTGAAGCGCGCGACCGGTGCGAAAGCCGCCGCAAGGTCTATTTCCTGGAACGCGCCTGGCCCCAGCACTTGAGCATCCACTTGCCCGGTCAGGGCCAGGACAGGTGCGCGGTCCACCTTTGCATCCCACAAACCGGTCATCAGGTTGGTTGCACCAGGGCCGGCGATGGTGAGACAGGCAGCGGGTTTGCCGGTGAGCTTGGCATAACCGGAGCAGGCAAATGCAGCGGCACCCTCATGTCGAATTCCATAGTAGGTAAGACGCCCTTGCTTCTCCTGCAACCTGAGTGCATCGGCCAGGCCGAGATTGGAATGCCCAACCATGCCAAACGTCGTGGTCACACCCCAGTTGGTCATGGTCTCTGCCATCACATCGCTGACCGTCGTCTGATGGGAATCCTCGGTTTCCAGTCCGACGTAAATACCGTCCTCGCGCACTTCAACCGGGTAGAGTGTCTGACCGGAATCCTCGTGTCCCCCTGGTGGAAGCCCGGTGCGCGGGTCAAAGTCCCAGCCGTGCCATGGGCAGCGCAACCAGCACTGTCCATCCTTACCGGTTTCAATGGATCCTTCGCCGAGAGGTCCTCCCTGGTGTGGGCAACGGTTGTCCATGGCGGTAAATTTGCCATCGATGTGTGTCAATGCCATGGAATGCGTACCAGCAGCGACCGTCTTCACGCGCCCGGCTGGCACCTCATCCACGTCGGCGACTCTATACCAGTCCAATTGTTGCTTGCTATTGGGCATTGCAAAACTCCTTTATGCAGATTGCTCCAGCATCTGCGTTCGGCCAGCGGACAGCAATTGGGTCCACAGGTTGATCAGGTAAGTTTTCGGGTTGGTGTTTTTCACCAACTCTGCATAAGACAGTACTGCGCCGCTGAACCTCCCACTCTGCCACGTGGTTCCGGCAGGCAGTTTTAGCCCGGGGAAAGCTGCGGGCAGCGGATAGGCGGTCACGTAGAAATACGGTTCGGGGATGGCCTCATCCCCGAATGTGAAACCGAAGTTCATCTGTTTGTCCGCATACTCTTCATTGTCAGGGTCCTGATCAGGGATTTTCGGACCCGGCAGCCATAACATCGACAGGTCGAAATGGTGCGGCCACAGTTGAATCGGACTGGTTTCTTCCCGGATACCCGCACGAAAAAATTCCAGGGCAGCACTCACGGCGTTGATAGTACGGCCCAATTTGAAAGCATCTTCCTGGTTAAAGCCTGCGAATTCTGCCATGGCTCCATCGGCGACCTGTGGGATGCAACTACTGTCAATACCGGCGGCGATCATGAAATCCTGGATGTCCGTAGCGAGATTCGTCGCAGACTGACCATGCAAGCTTTCATTCAAATGTTCACCATGCGAGGTTCGTCCCTGTAACAGACTCTCTCTGAGATTCAGCTCAAGCTCAATATCAACACCGGCGTGGATAACCCCCGTGGTCAGGCCGGATAGGGATGGCCGCAGACTTGCATGCCACCAGTGTTTGCGCTTCGGGTGACAGGTTTTCAACCAGGCGCCCAGAACACGTGAGTAGGCGTGCAGCGCATCCCGCGTCCCGGTGATGGCAGATGGATCCAGGTTCGGGAAATTTTGTATTGTCATCGTGAAGCCCTCAACCGGCCGCTACGCCACCGTAAGCGACACCGGTCAGCTGTGCCATATCGGCTTTGAAGGTGGTTAAATCGTCAATCGCAAATTCGCTCAAATGCCGGTGCCCGGCCGCGCGTGCCAACACCGTCATCAGTTCGACCGCGGCCGAAAAGTACCGTGCAAGCCGTTCAGCGGCGATATCGACAGGCAAACGATCACGCAGATGCTGCTTCTGCGTGGCGATACCTACCGGACAATTGTTGGTATGACAGGCGCGCATACCCAGGCATCCAATCGCCTGGATTGCCGCGTTTGACACCGCAACACCATCAGCGCCCAGGGCCATGGCCTTGGCAAAATCCGCCGGGTGCCGTAAGCCCCCGGTGATGATCAGCGTTACATCAGACGCATGACTGGCGTCCAGGTGGCGTCGTGCCCGCGCCAGGGCCGGCATGGTCGGCACGGAGATGTTATCTCTAAAAATCAGCGGCGCGGCACCGGTACCGCCGCCACGGCCATCCAGGATGATGTAATCAACACCCACCTCCAGCGCCGCGTCAATGTCTTTTTCAATATGCTGGGCGGACAACTTGAAACCCACCGGGATACCACCGGATTGTTCACGGACCTCGGCTGCAAAATCCCGATATTGACTCAAGTTGGTCCATTCGGGGAACCGTGCCGGCGATATTGCAGATTGGCCTTCAGGAAGTCCTCGCACCTCAGCAATCTTGCCTTTCACTTTATTACCAGGAAGATGACCGCCGGTACCGGTCTTGGCACCCTGGCCGCCTTTAAAATGAAAAGCCTGTGTCTTTAGCACTTTGTCCCAGGAAAAACCGAAACGTGCCGAGGCCAATTCGTAAAAATAACGTGAGTTGGCGGCTTGTTCCTCTGGCAACATGCCACCCTCTCCGGAACAAATACCGGTGCCGGCAAGTTCCGCGCCTTTGGCGAGTGCCGTTTTTGCTTCTTCTGACAGTGCGCCGAAACTCATATCCGATACAAACAGGGGAATGTCCAGGTGCAGCGGTTTGCCGGCCCCGGGACCAATCACGATGCCGGTGCCAACCGGTTCTTCATCGAGCAGCGGCAACTTATGCAGTTGACCCACCACGAACTGCAGGTCATCCCACTTGGGCAGACTGTCACGCGGCACACCCATGGCCGCAGCCGGGCCGTGATGGCCGACTTTTGACAGACCCTCATCAGCCAGCTTGCGAATATATTTGACATAGGGCTCATCTGCGGTTCCGGTCGGATCCTGATAGGTTCCCTGGTAACTGTCACGTTTGTAAGGTTGTGGGTTGTTACAGTCCCAGGCTTTGATTTCATCCTTGTCGACCCAGACCTGACCGTCTTCCACCCAGGCTTTAAACCCTGGTAGCGTCTCAGAGTTATTGTATTCACTGATCCCGGTGTCGACTCGATAGTCCCATCCGTGCACACCGCAAATGAGATTTTCTCCCTCCACATGACCATCGGCCATCAAAGCACCACGGTGCGCGCAGCGCCCGTAGAGCACCGATACGTTTTCGTCATAACGAACGATGACAAGATCCACGTCTGCCACAAGCGCGTATTCCGGTGTGCGGTCCTGCAACTCGTCCCATTTACTGATTGCAACTAGATTCATTTAAACGATGTCCTCTGTTTGTTTGTATCCGTGGTCATTGGCCCACCACGAAGCGGCTGCTCCGGCGCGGGTTGATTTTCTTCACACTCTCCCATTCGACCTGCGACTGTTCCGTAACGTCTGGCAAATGGCGCGGCCGTCAGCCCGTGCAGGAGCACACTCAAGCCGACGGTCACAATTATGATTGAGAATAATTGACTGCGATGCACGATTTCGGCTTCCTCAAGAATCAACATCACAAACAGGATCGATGCTAGTCCTCTTGGGCCAAACCAACCCAAAAATAAATTCGTCGGTATCCGCAAGCCGGCGCCGAGAAGGGAAATCCCGATGGGAATCATGCGGATAAGCGTCAAGCTCAAAACCGCGTAAGTAAAGATCGTAAGATCCAAACTCGCCAGACCTGGCGGCAACAGGGCCGCACCAAATACCAGGAAAGTCAGCAGCATCAGCAACTGCCCCTCGGTTTCCATGAATTCAAACAGGAATGTGCAGCGGTGGCGAACGGTGTAACCAAATGTCATACCACCAATAAAAGCCGCGATGAATCCATTACCGCCCACCAACTCGGCAAGCATGAAAATCAACAGGGCCAGGGCCAGGATCCCGATCCCCTGAAAACTTGTTGTGGCCCACCCACGTTGCCCAGCGGAATCCAGCAAGCGGCCACCGGTGTAGCCGATAGCCAAACCCACGAGTGGGCCCAAGGTGACCTGCAACAAGCCGAACACCAACCATTCACCTGCCCCGACAGATTCCTGGTAGCCGCCGGCCAACGCCGCAAGCAACAGTACGGCAGGCAGTGCGATGCCATCGTTGAGACCGCTTTCAACGTTGATGGCCTGGCGAACACGCACGGGTACTTCTTTTGCAGTGACCACTGATTGCCCCAAAGCAGCATCGGTGGGCGCCAGCAGGGCGGCCAGTAACGCCGCTTCCCATAACGAAAATGATGGAAACATCAGCCGGGCCACAATTGCGCCCAGGATAATGGTCAGCGGCAGACCGAACATCAGCATACGCACTGGCAGATTGTGATCCGTGCGCAACCGCTTGACATCAATCCGTGCAGCGTCGGAAAAAAGCACCAGGATCAGCGTCAGTTCGGCAATGGTATGAATAACCGATTGACCCGGGTCCACGTCTGCAATGGACAGACCCCCGGGGCCGATCAGAAAACCAAACCCGACAAATACCATTGGCGCAGTAATCACAGAACCCTGTAGCCGACCCGATAACAGGGAAAACAGCAACAATGCCGCCGCGATGACCGCGAGTGATAACAGGTCCATAATCAGTTCCTACAGCAAGGTGGAGCAGCAAACTCCCTTACAAACATTTCCGTTCTTTTGTGTGTGTATTGTGAGTACGCTGACTTGACGGCGTTTCATTTCGTTCGGTCAACAGTCTGTGCACGATCCGGCCTATTGGCGTTTCTGTTGACCGCAGATGCACGCCATCCATGATCGGTTACACCTGAAACGAATATATTTCGACGTGGGCGATAGTTTTCGACCATTAAAGTCCATGTTCAGGATAGAGACCATACCAGCCGGTTCTTGCTTGCAAAATAATTCTTCAAAGTGTGGTCACGGCCCGCGAACAGACCGTTTTGCAGCTTCGCGACATCGAAGGGTATGACACCGGTGAGGTGGCGGCGATTCTGGAAATTTCCGCCAGCAACGTTAAAGTCCGCTCGCACCGGGTCCGACCATCGGGCTGTGCATAACCGCGCACAACTGATTTACGCAAAACAGATTCTGATACCCGGTGGCACACAGGTTTACATCGAACCCGGTGAGCTAATTTCTTCAAAACGCGGAGAAACAATGTCGGACAAATAATCCGCGCTTCGGTCTGGCGAAATGTGGTCGTGGAGGGCCACGTTGTCATCAAAGCTGGTGCACCTGCGGTCGCGCGGATAACAGAAATCAAGCGGCGTAACATGGCCGGCAAGAAAGGGCAGTTAAAAGTGGCCGCAGTCTCGGCCCGGGGGATTTAGGGTGAGGATATTCTTCTTGACGGTGGATATCATGAGAAAGGCAAAAGCCGGGTAGCGCTTTCCGTGACCTTAGAAATCGTATTTCAAGCTGAAATGTAGTGCTTGCTCTGACAGGTCATCCGCGGGTAGCGGCCTGGGTCACCGATTTATGATGCTGTTTTTTTAACTTAGTGAAGCACAGGCCGTATAGGGGTTGCCGTTACTATATATCGCTTCGGTGCATGCCCAACAAAGTAAAACGGATAGCAGGTTACAAGGGTTAGCGTCTTTTCAGTTGTTGGCTCCAATACGGAAACGTCTGTCTTTGGCACTATGTTGACTGCAGATACCGCGTAATTTTCCACTCCACGAGTGGTTTGGATTTGAATGTCGTCACCCACCTCGATGTCTTTGAGACCTCTGAAAAAACCATCGCGATGGGCAGAGATTCCGAGGTTGCCGTCTTCGTCCATTTTGGCCATTCCCTTGATACGCCCGGCGCCCCGGTTCAGGATGAACTCCTCCGTACCGTTATAAATGGGGACCTGAATATTCAGCTTACTGATCGTCAGAATACCCAGTGGTGGCGCGGTGTTAACTTTCAGACTGTCCTCGTAATCCGTGATTCGCGCCGCATTCCACAAGGACGTATCAGGCTCAGGTACACTCGTGAGTACAGAATCACTCGTGTATGGGTCCTGAATCCAGACATAGGTTTCTACGCTATGCTGAGACCCAAACGAGCCAGGCTCCTGCTGCTGTCCGGTATCCGCGCTGACCTGGGTGAATACCGTCAGCAGCGTGATTCCTGTCAGGAAGATACCCCATTGCAGCCGACCTGGTTTACGATTCGAAGTGTGAGTGTGCCGCATATTGCAAATCCTTCAGTGTTCTTTGACAGACAGATCATACATTGGCATTGAATTCCCCGGCAACAGGCCCTGGTAAAACCGATCATCCAGTTTCTCATCCGCCCGGCTCATGGCTGAAAGAATGTGGACACCCTGTCACTAAAGATGGGTGAGCTGACTTTTATGACTTTCAATCTGACTCTTAGTGCTCTGTCAGCCTTATAACTTAGGATCAGTGGTCACCAGAATGTTCAGCACAAGGCACATTCGCGCAGGCATGGTGGTTCCATGCCAAGCGAGTGTAACGCTGTGATGGGCATTCTGGTGTCCACCCGCAGGGCGAGCCCGCAAGCCATCATCTGCTGCGTTAGCCGTTCTCGACATAGAACCACTATGGCTTCGAACTGCTACCTTGCAGCTAACAGCTTGTGAACTCGCTGATCCTAAGTTATAAGGCTGACAGAGCACTCGTCCCCTGAACCCATGCTAGAATTCCAATGTGAGCACTACAAAACTGGGCGATGATATTCTCTTTATCGACGGAGGTCTTTCCACAGAGCTTGAGGCCATGGGAGAGGATCTGAACAATGTCCTGTGGTCGGCGTGCGAATTGCTCGAAAATCCGGATGCGATTTACCAGTCTCATAAAAACTACTTTGATGCCGGGGCAAACGTTGCAATCACATCTACGTACCAGGCGAGCCTGGAGGGATTTCAACAGCGTGGCCTCAGCGTCGATCAATCCAAAAAGCTGATTCGACTGGGTATTGAACTGGCGGACAGAGCACGCGGTGATTTTCTAACAGAAAACCCGAATGGGAAGGCTTACGTGGCGGCTTCGCTGGGGCCCTTCGGGGCCTTTCTTGCGGATGGATCCGAGTATCGGGGAGATTACGAGGCAACTGCCGAAAGAATCCGGAAATTTCATTCCAGTCGAATTGAGGTGATTCAGGAAGTCGCCGATAAATTCGATTTTTGGGCTGTAGAAACTATGCCCAGCCTTGAAGAAGCGTTGCTGGTGGCGGATATTCTGGGTGAAGACCCGCATTCTGCCTGGTTCAGCTTCACTCTAAGGGACCAGCAACACATCGCCGAAGGTACACCTCTTGCAGATGTCGCTAAGGCACTCGATAAGAACGTTGCCGTATCGGCTATCGGTGTGAACTGCTGTCACCCGGCCTGGGTGGAATCAGCTTTAAAAATCATATCTCAGCACACATCCAAACCCATGCTGGCCTATCCGAATGGGGGAGGCAAGTACGACCCATCGACGAAAGAATGGGTCACACCAAAGGAAATGGAACTAGATGGCGCATGCTGGATCGCGGCAGGTGCAAGACTGGTCGGAGGGTGTTGCCAGACCAGCGCGAGAAGTCTCAGGCCACTGTACTCAGACTGGGCCAGCGCCAGTTACCGTGTTACGGGTGCAATAGGCGGGCTGTAATCAGACCCCTTACTCCAGACCGGCTTGTGCCAACCTGAAAGTCAGCGTTTCTGAAAGCAGCCGAAACCTGTGACAGGTGAAACGCCCCTCATGCCTCAAAAAAAGAAAGGCGTCATCCCCGCGTAAGCGGGGACCTCCGTGCGTTTTAGTAATCTCAAAAAGAGTGACTGTTTCAGTATTACGAGAGCGTTTGGAGGTCCCCGCTTACGCGGGGAGAAGGTGAGAGCGGGAACCGGTCGAGAGGCTGGCCTGGGCCATGACGCATCCGAGATTACATGGATGTACTCGTGGCGTGTCCTGGAAGGCGTACGGTCACTCTCAGCCGGCGCGTCAGATCGAATGACAAAACAAAAACTTCAAACCCAAAACCACGCGTGAATACAACCTTGCTGGAATTCAATTCCAGCCAGCAATTTGCAATATGCCTGCTAGGCATCCTGCTCCTGGAATTCACCGGCAGCCCGGGTGAATAACTGCAATGCAACAATACCCAGCAGCGTATGCAGACCCAGCACATACCAGACATACTCCGGCCTGCCCATGCCCTCAAAATAGCCATACAAGGAGGTATAGGTCACGCCGCTGAAAGCGGCTCCGATCATCACGGACAGGAAGTTCATACCCATGTACATACCGGCCTTCTCTTTGGGGGCGATCCAGGTGATGTACTCCTGGATTCTTGGCGAGGATACCATCTCACCGATGGCAAAAATCATGATGCCCAGGAAAATGACCGCCGGGGCGGAAATGTTGGCGAATCCAATCACGCCGAAGCCTGCGGAGATCAACAGCAGTCCGAACAGGAACGTGGGCATGGCTCTGAATCGTTCTGAAGTTCTGGAAACAAAGACCTGCAGAACCATGATGATCCAGCCGGTATGAGAAATAGTCTCACCCAGGATACGTCGCACTCCGCTGTCATCGACCTGGGAGAAAAAACCAGCCACACCACTACCGAGGACCGCAGCCATGCTCTCGTACAACCTGGCAGTATCCATGTTGCCATCCACATATATGGCGCAGAGGTTGAAGAAACACCAGAACGGGAGCCAGAAGAAAACACCCAGGATGATCAGTAGTGCGCTGAACTTCAGATCAGAAAGAGCGACTCTGA
>Ga0255052_10001985_pt1 | contig 14975 bp, 10 predicted proteins | sample JV7_2_21_MG_FD_188632 | JGI IMG/M metagenome (GOLD analysis project Ga0255052, IMG submission 188632) | Seawater microbial communities from Jervis Inlet, British Columbia, Canada - JV7_2_21 | ecosystem: Environmental > Aquatic > Marine > Inlet | place: Canada: British Columbia | collected...
CTGAAATACGCGGATGACAAGGTTGTCGATGTAACGGAAAGAGTCACCTGGCAGAGCTCAGCCGAGAACCTTGCGCAATTCCCGACCGACTTCCCCAAGGGACTGCTGCTGGCGAGCCCGACGCAGACTGGCGCCGTAACGATTACTGCTCAGGATCCTGCGAGCGCCGGCCAGACGTCGCCCGTTACGATAAACGTCAGCAGCGTGGCGATCAATTCAGTCGTAATTACGCCGGTGGGGACTGCCGATAAGCCGTTGCCGGTCGGCCCCGGCCGCCAGCTCGGCGTCATTGCGACATACGCTGACAACGAAGCCCGTGACATCACACAGACCGTCGACTGGTCAACGACCGGTACTTACCTGTCAGTAACCAACAACACCGGCTCGAAGGGACTGGTGAAGTCTAACCTGGAACGCCCGTCCGGTGAGGCTGTAGGCACTGTGGTTATTACAGACCCGATAACGACTCAGTCTGTCAACGTAGCAATAGACACCGTCGGCCGCACGCTGGATCGTATCGAGATCGCGCCGGCCGACAAGAAGCTTTTACCGAAGGGTTACACGCAGCAGTTCAAGGCCAGTGCTGTCTATTCCGACACATCCGTAGATCCGGCTACTGATCAGGTGGTCTGGCAGAGCAGTGCCGGCGACAAGGTCGCTATCAGCAATACCGGTAACGATAAGGGCAAGGCCACGGCGCTGAAAGAAGGCTCATCCAACGTCAGTGCGGCAGTAACCGTCGACGGCAAAAAGTTCGTCTCCAACACCGTCGTGGTAGAAGTCACGCCAGCGGCGCTCCAGACGATCGCAATTATGCCGACAGCAGCGGTTGAGTTGTCCGTGGGTGGAACCAAGCGCCTGACGGCCGTCGGTACGTTCTCAGATGCATCGACTCGTGACGTTACGGGCCTGGTCAACTGGAGGAGTACGGATGCCGGAGTAGTCAGTGTCGTAAGCTCGGGCTCTGCTGCCGGAACCATCAAGGGCGAAGCAATAGGCGGACCGACGACAGTCGTTGCAACCGAGCCCCGCACCGGTGTGCCCGGATCGAAACTGATCAGTGTTACCGCGAAGGCAGAGAACTCGATCTCGATAACACCGGCCGGAGTCACATCGCGGCCTGTGGGCACGGCATTTACGTACGAAGCGATCCTGACGTTCACTGACGCATCGGTTGATAATGTTTCCGAGGCCGTGCAGTGGCAATCCAGCGACGCCGCCATTGCAACGGTATCCAACGAGCCAGGGTCGAAGGGCAAGATGTTTGGAAGAACGGTTGGCAGTGTCACGGTCACGGCAAGCGGCGGCGGACTGACCAGCGCCCCGGTGACATTCACCGTGCTCTCAGGTGTATTGCAGTCGATCGTAATTGCGCCGTCGGCGCCGCAGAGTAAGAATATCGGCGAGACTGCACAATTTACCGCGCAGGGCAGCTATTCTGACGGATCGTCGCAGGACATAACGAAAACGGCCGTCTGGAATTCGGATAGTCCCGGCGTAGCCGTCATAACCAGTACCGCACCCAATGAGGGCGCTCTCGCTGCCATCGGCGCCGGACTGGCAACCATCACTGCCGGGAAAGACGGCGTCACGTCGCCTGGCACCTCGGTTGTCGTAGCGTCGCCGACTGCGATCACGACTGTGGCGCAGATTCAGGGCGGATGTTGCAGCGGTCAGCAGGTTACCATGCAAGGCAGGGCAACCGAGCAAATCGACGGTGATGACTACACGTTTGAGGATAGCAGCGGATCGATCGGGATCGAGTGGGAGGGCACTCCGCCGATCACGGTCGGAGTAGAAGTCTACGTAACCGGCCTACCCGAGTCGTCGGGTAACGAGGTCGATGTGTCGAACTGGACTCCGGTTTCTCCCTGAGCAAATGCGTTTTGCTGCAAGACAGAAAACGCCGCGGCCTCGTCCGCGGCATTTTCTTATGTGCTAGCGCCACGACCCGTCTCTGCGCGATAATGACCGGATAACAAGAGCAATGGGGTCCCGGCTGCCGGACTGATATGGCCGAACACAGCGAGTCAACAGAGAAACAAGAGACGCCGGCGCGAAAACGACAGCTCGCGATGCCGGAAAAGATCCTCATCGGCCTCGGGCTGGGCATCGCGACCGGCATTTTTTTCGGCGAAATCGTTGCGCCGATGAAATACCTGGGCGATGCCTTCGTCGGGCTGCTGCAGATGACCGTGTTGCCCTACATCGTGCTGGCACTGATCGGCGGTATCGGCAAGTTGACGGCCAGTCAGAGCAAGCTGTTGCTTGGCCGTGTCGTGCTCATCATCCTTGGTTTATGGATTGTCGGCTTCCTGGCCGTGTTCCTGTTCGGCATGTCACTTCCGGCGCAGACTTCGGCCTCATTTTTCAGTTCGAGTCTCACCGCAGCGCCGAAGAGTTTCGATTTCTTCAGCCTGTTCATTCCCGCCAATCCGTTCCAGTCTCTGGCGACCAATGCGGTACCGGCTGTCGTGATGTTCTGCCTGCTGTGCGGCGCAGCGCTGATCGGCCTGCCGGAGAAGGACCGGGTTATCCGTGCCATCGATCTCTTGTTACAGATGATGGGGCGCGTAACCGGCTTCATCGTCAAGCTCAGTCCGTATGGCGTGTTCTTTATTACGGCCAGCGCCGCCGGAACGATGGACCTGCAGGAGCTGGGTCGCATCCAGGGCTACCTGGTCGTCACGACCGTATTCTCACTGGCCCTGTGCTTTCTGCTAATACCTGCGCTGATAAGCTCCTGGACACCCTTCAAGCGCAAGGATCTTGCGCCTTTGCTGAGGAGTGCCTTTATCCTCGCGTTCGCAACCGGCAAGACCCTGGTCGTGCTGCCGTTGATCATCGAGGGCGCGCGCGCGATGTTCAAGAAACACGGACTGGAGAGTGACGAGGCGACCTCGACTATCGAGGTGCTGACGCCGCTCGCCTACTCCTTCCCCCACCTGGGACGGATCCTGGCAACCGTTTTTATCCCGTTCGGCGCGTGGTATATCGGTTCGCCTTTGAAGCTGGATCAATATCCCGAGTTGCTTGGCGCGAGTACGTTCGTACACTTCTCCACTTCGCCGGTATCGATGCCGTTCCTGCTGGACCTGATGCGGCTGCCAAACGATCTTTACCAGCTGTTTCTGGTGACCGCTGTCTATGTCGGTCGCATTACCGACGCCGTCGGCGCTGCGTACATCCTGGCGGTCACCGTCCTCGGTACCTGCGCAGTTGCAGGAGTGTTGAAATCCAGCGCTCGCAAGATCGCTACGCTGTCGATCGTGACGCTGGTATTTGCAGCCGCGATCGTTTTCGGCAGTCACCTGTATCTGAATGTGACGTCGTCGCAAACCTACAGCAAAGATCAGGTCATCGCATCGATGCAGGTCTACGAATTCGATGTCGACATGGCAATCGTTGAGCGTGGACCGAACCCGGTGCCACTGCAGGAGGATCAATCCAACCTCAGCCGAATTCTCGAAAGGAAAACGATCCGTGTCGGATTCGACGGAGACAGCCTGCCATATGCGTACTTCAATGCAGCAGGCGAGCTGGTCGGTCTCGATGTCGAGATGATTGCAGCACTAGCGCACCAGCTCGACATAACGGTCGAATTCGTTCCCTTCGAGAGTCGCGGGCTGATACAACAGGATCTGCAAAACGACTTCTACGACATTGCAATCGGCGGCATTGTCGACACGATTCAGAGTTCGCAGCAGTTTCCGGCATCGGATCCCTACATGTTCCTCACCATGGCACTGGTAATCCCGGACTATCGGGACCGTGAGTTTGCCGATATGGGGGCGATTGCCAGGCTGGAGAAACTAAGGATCGGCGTATCGTCAAGGGGATGGTTCCTCGAACAGTTGCGCCGCGACATCCCGCAGGCAGAGTTGGTTGTCATCGATTCGCCGCGCGACTTTTTCGAGCAGACCGAAGCCGGACAACAGGTGGACGCGCTGCTCTTTAGCGCGGAGGCCGGCGCTGCCTGGTCCATGCTTTATCCCCGGTTCCAGATAGTCACGCCGTTTCCACACAACATCCGTATGCCGGTCGTCATTCCTTATTCGGGTTTCGCCGACCCGGAACTGGATGAATTCATCGACAACTGGGTGCTCCTGAGCCGCAACGACGGAACCTTCGAAAGCGCCTACGACTACTGGATTCTCGGGGAAGGAGCAGAACCCGTCGAGCCGCGTTGGAGCGTAGTCCGCGACGTGCTGCACTGGGTGGACTAGTGATGATCCGCAGTGCGGTCGTCAATGCAATCTGTCTCGCCGTTCTCCTGCCAGTCGAGGGTTATGCGCAGCAATGCGAACCAGGCGCAGAGCTGCGCGCCGCGGAGGCAGATCGGGACGCTTTGCTCGTCCTGATGCTGCACGAGGTGGAAGATCACCGCTACGAGTCGTGTCGCAAGGGCACGATCTGCAACGCGCACCTCGGGGCATTTGAGCAGCGGATCGATGAGACCGACGCGGAGATTACCGAACTTTGCGATTCATACTCGCGCTGGCGTTACGGCATCGATGGGCTGGTCTCGCCGTCAGTGCAACCGGACGGCACCCTCTGGCAATACCGCGAGGACGAATCTCGCCAGGCGCTGCACGATCAACTTATTGCAGCACGGCTCGCCGGATCAGAAGCAAACCAGACCACGCCCGACGTCGTACTGACAATGGGCGCGCCGGGATCCGGCAAATCCACCGTTTTGCAGGCGATTGGCCTCTGCCAGAGCGACGTTGTACTGGTAGATCCTGACGATTTCAAGCGCGACCTGGTCGAATACCAGCTGGGCATTGCTGTACATGACCGACTCTCCGCCGATCGCGTTCACCGGGAATCTTCAATGCTCGCGAAAGCGACCCGTGACCGAGCGATGGAGACCAGGAGAGACCTGTGTATCGACGGCGTCATGTCGAAGCGCGAATCAGCCATTGAACTGATTACACGACTGCGTGACAGCGGCTACGATATTACTATTGTGTCGGTGACCGTCCCGCTGGAAGTGTCTATCCAACGAGTGCAGAGCCGGGGCGAAGTGACCGGACGATTCGTGCCGCGCGAGTACATCGAGCTGGCCTTCAGGAACATCGAACAACATCGGGACGAATTGCTGCGGCTGGCCGATCGTGGCCTGTTGTACGATGCCAACGTAGCGATAGATGAAGCACCCCCGCTGCTCGCCGAATACGCAAATGGCGAGCAGCGACAAGTTCAGGAGCATTGAGCGATGAGCAAGCGACGAAACACTGTCTTTACCGCAATTATTTCCCTGACGATTTCAACCGTCGGCCTGGCCCAGGACGACGACTGGCTGAACGACGAAAATGTCGAGCGCGTCCTCGAAGTAGAAGAGGCATTGCCACCCTACATGATCCAGGGCCCGCATTTTCGTGTCGTGTCGCCGGTGGTCAATATTCTCGGCCTGGATTATTTCCATATCGAATCCGACTACGGAAATTTCGACGCGTTCGGCCAGTTGATGCTGAGAATCCGGCTACGGGAAATATACGCACTGGACGTTCTTGATGACATAAAAACAACCGACATCGCCAAGGGCTCGCTCAAACGAGAAGGGAAGAAAGCAGTCGAGTCCGTAACGCAAACCGCCAGGCACCCGATACTTGCGACCAAGGGAATCGCCAAGGGCCTGGGCACCAGATTCAAGAGATTCACTCGCGATGTGAAGGAAAACATCCAGACCGCTCGAACCGACGTATCCGCTGAGGAGAAAGCCAGGATCTATGGCGACCGCTGGCTCGGTGTCGACAAGGCCAAACGCCGCTGGGCAAGCGAGTTGAATATCGATCCGTATTCCACCAACGAGACATTGCAGGCGGAACTGGATCGAGTGGCTATGGCGGAAGCCAAAGCGAGTATCGGCGCCAAGTTTATTATGCCGCAGATTCCGGGCACCGAGTTCATACGCGATGTTTATTCTGTTGTAACCACCTACGATTACCGGGAATTGATGGAACACAACAGAAAGCAGCTACAGGGGCTCGGGGCGGCGGCAGAAGACATCGAATATTTCCAGTCGCTCGAATATTACAACCCGACGGCGGCGTCGATGCTGATCGGTACAATACTTGAACTCAACGGCGTCGATAACCAGCTGGCGCTGTTCGAACAAGCGCTGATAACACAGTCTGTGGCTGACGCGATCTTTTTCATGGAATCGGTGCTGATGGCGTCCTGGTATCACAGCACCCAGGCGCCGCTCGATCGCATGCTGCTGGTTCTGGGTGTTCCGGCGGCGATGACCCGCGACGGTCGCGTAGTCGTATTCAGCGCCAGTGATTTCCCTCACTGGACCGACACAGAATCGTCGATGGCACTGCAGGTACACGATGCTTACAAGGATCTTTCGAGCCGGCGAGAGCTACTGATCGCCGGCAACGGCTCGAGCAGTCTGCGGCGCGAAGTCGAGGCGCTCGGCTGGAGTATTCGTGTATATCTGCGAAACGAGTATCTGCCGCGATTCCCGTGGGCGATTACGGACGACGAGATGCAGGCGGGCAACTGAGCGACGGTTTCTGACGGACGTACGAGGATACGATTGCAGGCAAACTGCGTTGAAGCTGCGCTAACAGAATTAGTCGCCGAAATCCCAGCGTATTCCAACCGTCACCTCGTCCTTCGGGCGCGAACCGTCGGTCAATCGCCCCTCATTAATGCGGTATTCCACATAGACCATTCGCTTGAATGAATCAAAGGAATAACGAGCCCCGACCACGGCATAGCGAACGCGAAACTCGCCAACGTCGGGATCGTCTTGATCCGGTTCGATCGCGTTCAGCCCCCCGATCAGCCACCAGTTATCGACCATCTCCCATTGACCATACACTTCCACGCCGTAGCCGTTGAAGTACTTGCCCAAATCCGTCGTCTCCATGTTACTGAGCGTGGAATACACCAAACTTACGTACCAGCGGCTGCCGAAGCTCCTGGTGCTGAGCGCAGCGGCCACCGCGTCGCCGTCGATCCCGGCAGCGACAATACCTGGCCTGGTTATGTCCTCAATCCGGGATCGGTTGTACGCGAGACCGATACCGAACTCGGTCTCCGTTTCCAGCCAGGCACTTGCACCGACTCCGTAGTCATACGATTCGCCGTCGACCCGCGGTATGGGTTGGGATCGCTGCACCTGCATATTGATGTTGAATGGCTTGAAATTCCCCAGCCATTTTTTGTCGTCGACATAGACCCTTGCTTGCAGCACGTCGTCGGCGCGGCCCGTGCCGGTTGCCTGGCCCACCGTGCCGGCGTTATATATACCCGATGCGGATCCTCCGTAGGCCGCGAAGCGGTCCGTAATGCCGGCCACCTGGTAATAGGCGGACCAGTTCTGGCCGTAGACCAGAGTGAAATGGTCCCAGTCCAGGCCCGCGTACAGCAAACGCGTCTCAAAGCCGCCGTCACCGAACTGCTGAGCACGGGTCGAGAAGCTTTCGACGACATCGATACCGATTTCAGCGCGGCCGTACAGATACCAGTCCGGTTTGAACTCCCACTCTGCCCTGGCGCCGGCGCGTGAATTCCCGTCCGCGATTCGACTCTTGCGCTCGAAAGTCTCCACATCGAATGTGTTGACGTAGTGCACCCTGGCACTCGCATAGAAATCGAATAACCACGATTTAAATCGCGCATCCGCAGTCGGATCGTCGCCAGCGATTTGCGCTCGGGACCGGCGCTCCGCTTCAGGGTCCTCGTTCAGTGCCGCCTCGTCAATCCTGCGCTCTTCGATAATCGTCTGTAGCTCCACCTCTGCTGACGCCGGCGCATCCCGTGATTGACGGGTTGCCCGGCGCGCCGATTCGGGGTCCTCGTCGAGGGCCGCCTCCCTCGCCCTGCGCTCATCAACGGCTTCCTGACTGTCAGAATCCTCGGACTGCGAGTTCGCATCGGCGATATGAAAAGCCATAAGGACGGTGAGCGCCACCAGGGGAGCCGTCCATGAACGTGATTTTCGAAGTGAGCGCAATCCGCAGACACCGTTTATCTTCCTGCGATCATTGGAGCGAGGCCGGGCCGCAATTTTGAACACTATTCGGGCATGTCCGTAGCATCTGCAGGCGCAGCAGTTTCCTCCAGTGCATCACGGAATTCGATCAGCGATTCCTGCACCAGCTCTTTTGCCTTGTTACGTCCCAGAGGCCGCAACATGCGCCCCAGCATGCTGCTCAGAATATCGGCACTGGCGGACATCGAGATTCCCATGTACGTATCGTCATCATAAGGCAGCCAGGCCAGCGTAATCTGCAGGCTGTTCACCGAATTGCTGACATAGAAAAACCGCTCAGTGATGAGCAGGAATTCATCAGTGAGCTGATAGAACGTATGTGCCAGGACAAAGGTCGGCCGGTCGCGAATTTTCACCTTCAACCAGCGAAACTCGTGCTTACAGCACTCATCCGCGTCCGGGAAATCCACCATGACATGGTAGTAGCCAGGGAAATCGTTTTCGAAAGGCTTGAATGTTTCCGACGTGAAGCGCAATTCCTGCCCAACGGATGTCTGCTTGCGCGACGATCTTTTGTAATCTGCCAGCCCATTCAACCCAGCCGAACGATAGGCGTGATATCGACCCAGCAGTATCTTGCGCATAACATTCGACGCGGCGGCGATTTGGCGGGCACGGTCGGCGCGCCGCAGGCCCGATAATTGCTGCTCAATCAGTGCATATTCCTCGTCGCTGAAATTGAATTCCTTGCCGGCGCGGGCCACCAGGAGTCGTTCGACTTCATCATAGTCGTCGTCAATAAATTCCACCCCGGTAAAATCTGCGTCGTTGTATATTTCCGCATGCGCCAGCATATCCTCGTTGGGAATGAGACTTACGTGCTGCTCAAATTCGGCGAGTACGTGCTGCAGGTCATTGTCGACCAGGATCACCGCATCCGCGGCAAGCTCACGCGGCGTGTTTTCGTATGGTTCGCTGTCGAAGACGAGCACTTCACCGTTTTCGAGATCCTGAATTTCCTGCTGCGAAGCATTCAGGCCCTGCAAAACGCTTGGGCCGTCGACATCCGCGGCATGCAAGGCAGCCATCGGCCAGATCGCGGTCAGAACGACCACCGGAAAATTGCGCCACAGCATGAGATACCTCAAAGCCGAACCTCCGGGTTACTTTGCAACGCTGACATCGTCTCGGCCAGCACAGCTAGATTTTACGGCATTTCCCGTGCGCTGCCGGCATTTCCTGCTACAGTATCGGAGCGGCTCTGACTTGTCCGGACATTTCAATGCCTAATAGAATAGTCCTGCCGCAAAAAAAAAGAATAAAGCCTCGTCAGGGAGTTGCAATGAATCGACCGAGTTCCGGCCCCGTCCTTGCTGTGATGGCCATCATCTGCGCCGGGTGTGCAACGACCAAAGACCAGCCTTCCGGAGAATTCCTTTCCCCGATATCGGATGAGACAGCGGACCTGGTGGGTCAGGTCCGGTTTGGCTTGCCGCTGCACGACTCGGTCGTGCTGTATCAATACCTCGAGCAGGAAACGCCCGCAGTCGACGAGTGGACCGTCATCTGGGACGATCTGACGATCGCGCTGATCGCAATGGTCGAGTACTCGGTCGAGATGGTCGACCTGGTACAAACAGACTCCAGCAGCGCGGCCATTGAGCAGATGATCGACCTGATCCGGACATTGCACACCGCGGTCCTGTCGGTTCCGTCGGCGCAGCCGCTGATGCGAGAACACGACCCCGATGCCGTCGTGGCCGCCATGCGCCAGGAAGATTCAGTCACGGCAGCATTCAGGCTTGCTTTGCCTGAGATCGATATCATTTCTGGCGTGGTGCGAGACTTAATAACTATAGCTGACGAAAAACTCACGCTCGCTGTCAGAGAAATCAACCAGAAAGTAGACGATCGCCACGCCTCGATACGTGGCTACGCAGACAATCTCGCGGCGCGGCGAGCCAGCGTTTTGCGTTTGCTCGATCTGACAGACCGTGCCTGGACGGGGGATGAGTCGGCCTGGCAGGAAATGCTCGCGAGTGACTGGGCGCTGCGCTCCGATTTGGGTAAGGATGCGGCGCTGAGCCCGAAATCGCTGGGCAAAGCCGAAAAGGAACTCATAAAGCGTCTGGCTGCGACGGCAGAAATCCGCGGTCATCTCGAACCGGCATACCGGGACTACCAGGATCAACTCAACGAGCTGTACAGTATTGAGGATGACATGGAAGCAACATTGAGGGTCGCCTATCTAATCATCGAAGGTTGGGACAAAGCGCAGCGACAACTTGCCGCGGGCGAGAAAACCAGCTTCTTCAAATTTACGACCTCACTCATGGCGCTGACCTATCGGAAGGCCGTGGATTAAGTGGATCTCGATATCTCTTACCGACGATATAAAAAGGAAGCATCGATGCTTTGGCGATTTTTTTTGATGACGATGGTTTTTATGCTGCTTGGCGGCTGTGGCCGCTGGGCGATAGAACGGCAGGATGCACGGGCAGCGGAGCTTATCGACGCCAGGCTGCCCGCCGGTATGACGTTGCAGGAGTTCGGCAAGGCCTTTCCCGCAGCGCAACCGGTCGAGGCGAGCGATGACGTGACCGCCTACCTGGCGACCGCGCAGGAGATCTGCTTCTGGTGCAGGAGCGGTCAGGGTTTCGTACGCAGTACGGATAGCTTTGCGCGCGTGGTAATTTTCGAAGACGGCATCCTGGTCCGGATCGAACCAGCCCGTGCACGAGACCACCAATGAGCCGGCGCGGAAACGTAGCCCATCCGGCGCCCGTCGCAGCAACCTTGTTAGTGGCAACTTTGTGCCTGCAAAGCACGACCATCCGCGCCGATGCCACTGACGAAGAGATCGCGGAGGCCGGCGATATCGTACAAATCCTGTTGCCGATCAGCGGCTACGTCGGTGCCTGGATTGCCGGCGACAAGGAAGGCGCATTCCAGTTGACCAAGGCGCTTGGCGCCGCGGGCATCACCGCTCAGTCGATCAAGTTTACGGGATCCCGCCTGCGTCCCGACGGCACCGACAATAAATCATTTCCGTCCGGACATACGACGGCAGCCTACTCCGGCGCCGAATTTATTCGCGTTCGGTACGGTAACGGCTGGGGAGTTCCCGCGCACATCGCTGCTGCGTTCGTCGCCTATTCCAGGGTTCGTGCCAACAAGCATTTCCTGGACGACGTACTCGCCGGCGCCAGCAACGGTATGATGTGGAACTGGTATTTCACCTCACCCTACAGCGAGGTCCTTGACCTGCAGCCGGTGGTGCTGGAAGACGGCTACGCCGTTGAATTCGCCTACAACTTCGATGGCAAGGTCCGCACCGATGCCGACTATTCGGACCAACCACGATTCCGCTACAACTTCGAGTTCGGGCCGGTTACGCAGGACAAGAACCTGTTCACCTCACCCAGCGCCAGTGGTACCGAACTGGACCTTGCAACCGCCGAAGACGAATTCGACGTTACGTCGCAAATTACATTCCAGCATTTCTTTGCGCCACGGCACCAGTGGGAGGCTTACCTGGCGCCGCTCGAGCTGGTCGAATTCGATCCCGCTAAACTGATCCCCGGCCCGGTCGACTTCGCAGGCGTAACGTTTGTACCAACGCCTGGTTCGACTTTCCGATCGCGCTATAACTTCAACGAGATCCGTCTTGTCTATCGATACGCGCTGATCGACTCGGAAAAGTGGGCACTGAAGCTGGGCGGCGGCCTGCAATATGCCGACACCTACCTGGGAATTCGCCAGTTTCTTGGAGATTCCGCGTCCGAAAACATCATTGCCGAAGCCGAGGCCGAGTCCATCGTCTATAACCCGATTCTCAGTGGTCGTCTCAGCTACAACTTCAACTACAAATGGCGCCTGGAGTATGAGCTGGACGGTGTAACCGGCGGTGAGAAATACATCAATACTGCCCTGATTCTGAACTATCGTGCCGCACCCGGATGGGATCTGGGTGTCGGCGCCCGCTACTCCAGCTGGGAAATCGAAAACGCAACGGTAAAAAATGAATTGGAGTACGGCGATGTCGTATTTCGCGTCGCCCACATGTTCTTCTAGCCGGCACCCGCGGTGCAGAACATGACCGCAACCCGGAACATAATTGAGAGACTGACTCTTATGCAGCTTGTGATCGCAAGTTGCGTTCACACCGTTGCCTATGCCAATCCGGTCGCGGATTTCCTGCATGCAATCGATCTCAATGAATATGCGGTGGGCGCATTTCTCTATCGCTCGCAGTCATATTACGCCGGCGTCGATGACTTCGTCGGCATATTTCCCCTGCCATCCACATTCGATCAGGCCGTGTTTACCGACTTTTCGTTCTATGTGCGAGACGGCGATTTCGGTCTGCGCAAGACCCTGGCGAACGGCTGGCAATTAGGCGGCGTCGCCAAAGTGCAAACACTGGGTTATGGGACCGGCGATAGCCCGGCACTGGACGGGATGAGCCGTCGAGACTGGACCATTCAGGCCGGCGCCAACGCGGGCAGGCAGTTCGGCCCGATACGGCTGGATCTGATGGCGCAAACAGATATTCTGGATGTGCACAATGGACAGGAGTACACGTTGAAGCTGGCGCTGCCGTTTCGGTGGCAGAGCTGGCAATTGGTGCCGCAGTTCGACGCCTTGTACCAGTCAGCGGACCTGGTCAATTACTATTTCGGTGTCACCGCGGATGAGGCCAGACCGGGCAGACCGGCGTACTCGCCCGGCGGGGGCACGACGCTGTCCGGCAGTGTGAACCTGTCCTGGCGTATCCACCCCAAATGGTACCTGACAGCCAGCGCCCAACTCGATTTCCTGCCAGACGTAATCACCGATAGCCCGATTGTCAGCCGCGATCGCGTCGGACGCATTGTACTTGGCGTAGCCTACGATGCGCCGGTTTTCGTTGCGGCGCATGAGGAGAACGATCCGCTCGATCTGAGCTCGTTCGGGCTGGGGCTCGCGGCGTTCTACGCACAATCCGAATCCAACGTAGATCTTTTGGGGAGCGGTTCGTCGCGCGATGTCGACCTCGAGTCAGAGCTGGGCCTGGACGACAGCACCTGGGTAGCCGCATTCGACGTAGTATGGCGACTGCGGCTGCATCATCGCCTCGAACTGAGTGTCTTTGAATTATCACGGGACGCGACGACAGACCTGGATAATCCGCTGCTCGTCGGCGATGAGATTTTCGCCGCTGGGGAAGTTGTGACCACCGAGTTCAATACCCGGGTCATTCGTCTTGCTTACGCATTCTCGCTGATGCAGGACGAGCAAAAAGAGCTGGCTATTCTGGGCGGGGTTCACGTTACCGACGTCGAGTACCGAACAAGTAGCAACAACCAGATGGTCGACGCCAGCACCACCGCGATACTCCCTGTAATCGGTGCGCACCTGCGAGTTAACCCAACTGAATCATTGTCCGGAATAGCGCGTATCGAGTTCTTTGACATGGATACAAGCCAGCATGGCGGCAGCATGACCGACTTTTCGGTCGCCGGCCAGTATCAGTTCTCCGACAACTTTGCGGTTGGCGCAGGCTACCTATGGTACCGCCAGGATATTAATTCCAGCGACGAGGATTTCACCGGCGATTACCGATTCGATTACCGGGGACCGACGGTGTTTCTGAGAGCCCGCTTCTGACATACATAAGAAGACCCCGAATGCTCAACCGGGCTTGCCGTCAATTCTCTCCCGGGTCAGGGCCGTCCAGTAGCCGCAAAGAAATACGACAAACGCGAGTGACCAAAGCGTCGCCGAAACTATGAAAATTGCCCGGTAACTCTGTGGCCACAGGAAACCGGGCAAGATTCGTGTGACAGCCGCGGCCTGCAACAGGAGATAAGCGCCGATTTCGATGCGGCCCGCTTTGAGCGGCCGGCCGGTATGCCCGAGCGCACTGCGCGTCATCATGGCCATCATCAGCGACGCCATCGCGCCAATGGTCAATGCATGAAATGCCGTGGTTACCGAGACGCCGACAGGCATAACTGAAATGGCCCGAAGCAACAGCGCCACCGGAATCCATGCGTATGCCACCGGCAGCATTAGTAGTAGTGCGTCGTGGCGCGTCTGAAATGGACACCAGAGCAACAGCCGCGTAGCGTGAGCGACGAATGCCGTGATGAACAGCCCGAACCAGAATAACCGGGGAATGAGATACCAGTAGCTGGCGACCTCTGCGACCAGGATGAGAATCAGAGAACCCAGCGCTACGACTTCGACACCGTAGATGTTTTTTGGGTGAACGCCCGGCAGCGCATTTGCGGTAAACGCCGGGATGACGCGGCCTGCAATGATGGCCATCAGGATCACGACGATATCGAGCGCCACGATCACGGAGAGTCGGCCGATGTCGACAGAGAAGACGCCGAGTTGCGCCAGGTGAAACCCGACATTGGCGATCATGAAAGCTACCAGCACGACGATCACCTTGAAATTCCGGGTATTGCGACTGCGGGCAATCGGTATCGCAACGGCAATTGCCAGCGCCGGCAGAAATAACAGGTCCACCACGGTTGCAAGTCCTGCCGGACCGGTCAGCATCAGCACGCGCCCAAGAATCCACAGCAGGACCAGCACAGCCAGCGCACCGCCATCCGGCGTGCGGAGCCCGGTCCAGTTTCTTACAGCCGTAAGAAGGAAGCCGGCCATAACCGCGGTCGCGAAGCCGAATACCATTTCATGGCTGTGCCAGGCGATGCCGGTCAGATAGCCGCTCACCGGGATAATACCGAAGAAAGTGCCGATCCAGATCGGTAGAGCAACGGCAGCGAAAATTGCTGCCAACAGGTAGAACGGTCGAAACCCCAGTGCAAGAATCGGGAGCTTCGATACCCATGTTTTCCTGTCAGTCATGTACTCATCTACCGGGCTTGGCGGAGTCCACAGTCATCAATGTTGACGATCTGCGACCCTTGATTCGGGCGGCAAGATCTACGATATCGATTTCCCCGACATTTGCACAGGTAATCGCTATTGCCCGCTCGTCATCCGTCAGTGGGTCCGCGGTTGCCAA
>Ga0255052_10001986_pt1 | contig 14971 bp, 14 predicted proteins | sample JV7_2_21_MG_FD_188632 | JGI IMG/M metagenome (GOLD analysis project Ga0255052, IMG submission 188632) | Seawater microbial communities from Jervis Inlet, British Columbia, Canada - JV7_2_21 | ecosystem: Environmental > Aquatic > Marine > Inlet | place: Canada: British Columbia | collected...
TGACTGAAGATATCCCCGTCCGCGCACCATGTATTCGGTTTCCGCGAACTCGACCAGACGCCCACCGACATCCCGATTCGAACGCATGATCGCCTGCCGCACCCTGGACAGCGGAATGTCGTATGAAAGCAAGGCATTTGGGTCGACCTCAACCTGATATTGCCTGACGTAGCCGCCCACGGAGGCGACCTCGGCAACGCCAGGCACGGTCTGCAGCGGGTAGCGCAGATACCAGTCCTGGATTGAGCGTAACTCGGCCAGATCGTGCTGGCCTGTTCGATCGACCAGTGCGTATTCGAATATCCAGCCTACGCCAGTCGCGTCCGGGCCCAGTGTCGGCGTCACGCCCTGTGGCAGTCGGCCACTGACATAGTTCAGGTACTCGAGTACGCGTGAGCGCGCCCAGTAAAGATCCGTTCCGTCTTCGAAAATAATATAGACAAATGAAAGCCCGAAAAAGGAAAAACCCCGGACAACGTTAGCGTACGGCACCGCAAGCATCGCTGTCGTAAGCGGATAGGTTACCTGGTCCTCGACCACCTGCGGCGCCTGACCCGGATACTCGGTGAACACGATTACCTGGACATCCGACAGGTCCGGTATTGCATCTAACGGTGTCGTTCTGACCGCAAGAATGCCGGCCGTGACCAGCAATACCGTTCCAAAAATCACCAGGAAGCGATTTCGCAGTGCCGCATCGATGATTCGCCTAATCATCGACCTTCTCCTGCATCTTGGCTGCCGCCTCGCGCAGCTTCGACTCCGAATCGATCAGGAACTGCGAAGAAACGACTACTTGCTCGCCCGGCGCTATGCCGCGGCGAATTTCGGTGAATGAGCCGCTGCTGAGGCCAATTTCCACTTCGCGAGGCTCAAACTTGCCGGGCTCGCGAACGATGAATACCTGTTCCTTGAGCCCCGAGCGGATAATGGCCTCCGAAGGTACTACGACTGCATCGCTGAGTGGACTTGCATAAATCGTAACGTCGGCAAACATGTTGGGTTTCAGTGTCATGTTTACGTTCTGAAACTCAAGTCGTGCTTTGATGGTACGGGTCTTGACCTCCGCGTACGGGTATATGTAGGTGAGTTTGCCTTTGAACGTATGCCCGGGAACAGCAGCCAACTGCATTTCAGCTTCATCGCCAACACGTACCCAAGGCAACTCTTCTTCAAAAACATCAACGAATACCCATACCGTCGACAAGTCAGCGATCATATAAAGCTCGGTTTGCGGCGTGACATACTGGCCCTCACGTGCACCAACATTGATTACGATCCCCTCTGCCGGTGAGTGAATATGCAGCAGCTTCTTCACTTCGCGCGTATCTATGAGCTCTTTGATCTGATGTTCGGGGACATCCAGCAGGCGTAAGCGCTCGAGCGACGTATCCACGAGGTCGGCCGCACCGCGCCGCACGTCCTCAAAGGGACTTGCGCTCAGGGCGTCGAGATTTTTCAGCGCAAGCAGATACTCCTGCTGCGACGAAACCAATTGTGGCGAGTAGATGCTGAGCAGGATTTCGTCACGGCGAATGGCTTCGCCAGTCGTGCCGATGCGAAGATTTTCGATCCAGCCCTGCGTTTTCGGATGCAGGCGGGTAATACGCTGCTCGTCATAGTCGACACGCCCGATCGTATGAATCTCCCGCGCGAGAGTCCGGCGCTCGGCGATTGCCGTACGCACGCCGATATTCTGCACCGTCACCGGATCTATTCGCACAGTTCCGGCCGGGCCCACTGCATCATCCTCAGCGTAAACCGGAATGTAAGCCATCCCCATCTGACCTTTCGCGGGTACGGGGGACGTAATTTCCGGATCCATCGGATGTCGGTAGTACAGCGGTTTACGTTCCGCTTGCATCTCCTGGACAGGTGCCGTCACCGACTGAGACGTTGCAAACCAGTAGCCAGCACCGAGCCCGGCAACGAGCGCCAGACCAATCGCGAGAAATACGGGAGTGAGTTTGTTATTCATAAAGCGCCTCCTCACCAACTGCCGAAGCCACATTCGCAAGCGCCTGTTTGGCCCTGCTCAAGGACTCCCAATAGTTGATCTGGGCGTTGTAAAGAGTGATCTGAGTATTGACGAGGTTCAGAAAGTCCACCTGATTGACCTGATAACCCGCGAGCATGGACGCGACCGTTTGCTGCGCCTGAGGGATAATTGCCGTCTCCAGCAGGACGACCTGGTCTCGTGCCGCATCATAGCTGGCAAGATTTCTGGAAATGGATGCCTGAACCGTGCGCAAGGTGTCATTGAGAGCATACTTCCGCTGTGACATTTCATGCGTACGCTGCTCTACTGCCTTGCTCTGTTTCGAACCCGAGTAGATCGGTAAATTGATACTGAGCATTACCGTCAAAAAGTCCGATCTGTCTGTGCCGCGAAGCGCGTCAAAGCCCTGCCGCTTGCCGTATCCGACGCCGAGCTTGAAGTCCGGATAAGAGTCCTTGTGCGCTAAATCCAGTTTCTTTCGCGCTGCTTCGACAAGGTCACGCTGCACATCGATCAGCGCACGATTATTGCCCGCCTGTTGCAACAGCTGTGTTTCCGACGGCAGCTCCGGCAGATTCGTGTTCGGTGATGTTGGCGGCAGGTTTATCTGCCAGTCTGCGGGTCGATCGAGCATCGCATTGAGATCTGCTTGTGCCGCGCGGCGCACTCCCTGTAGTCGTAACTCACGATCGAGCAACCGGGACAGTTCAAGCTGCGCCAGGAGCACATCCTGCTGCAGCCCCCTCCCTACTTTGTATTTTGTTTGGGCAATCTCGATAAAGTCCCTCATCAACGCATGGTTCTGGTCGACGATCTCGAGGGCGCGATCAACGCTCAGCAACTGCCACCAGGCCGATCTGACCTGCCCTGCGAGAATCGTTCGCCGGTCTGACAATAAAGCGTCAGCGGCTTGCACTTCGTACTGCACGGCTTCTTCGCGCAACTTGCGCTTGCCCGGAAACGGAAAGCTTTGACTCAAGGCCAGCTGAATTTGCGTCATCGGTTCCTGGTCGAGATCAAACGTATCAGTTGGCAGATTCATTGCATTGAGCGAGAGGATCGGATCCGGCAGTGCACCCGCCTGGGACGGCATGGTTCGCATCGCATCTGCCCGTGCGTGCAGCCCGGCCAGACCAGGATTGTTTTGCAAGGCAATTTCCACCGCCCGATCAAGCGTGAGCATGGCCACCTCGACCGATGCAGCCCGGCTCTCCGGAGCCTGTGCATTGGCTGATGGCAGTGCCACCAGGCAGGAGCTGGCAATCAGCACACAGGCTAAATGGCGGAATGTGCGCTGGCGGGCAGCGCTTCTTCTAATACAGTTCTTAAGGTGGGACTTTGGCCCACTGGTAATCGACATGAGCGATCTCCTCGCAAAACAAACCGGGTCGGTTGACGGTGTTTTCGCGTGGGATCGCTATTTCAGAAATACGCAGTATCGTAAGTTGAGCGGTGGTTCGTCTGGCCAGGATAGATCTGCACAACGGGATGATTGCACAGGTTCGTTTCGCAGATCGAATTCGAGTCGCGGCACTGGATCTGCGATTGCCACATAAGTGGATATATCTTTCAGCTTGAGCAGCTGGTTGCGGGCATCGTAGTTGAAATCGGGAGTGACGCCGCACGTGGAGGCCGCACTCGAGGCGCAAGCCTGGTGATCGTGGTTCACTGCACCCGGACAGTGGCCACAATCGTGACCGTCAGAGTGGCTCGAATGGGCTGACTGGGCCGAGTGCGCCGAGTGCGCCGTTGCCGGCTCAGGCTCCGGCGCCAGCTCCGTCGCCATCAGACATGGCTGGACGGCGAGATTCAGCCACGCAACCACGAACACGCTCAGGATAAAACGACCTAACGCATTGATTTTATGATGATTTATGGCTGTCTGGTTCAAGTCGGCGTCGCGTCCTCGTCAATCCGAAATCGCACATTACCCAGTCTATTACCGGGTGACAAGCGTGGTAGCTACCTACGTCACAGAAAGCTGACTATGTGATTCCACTTACCCGATCCTCGACTTGTCCTTTGCTTGCACGGCACCGATGTGTTGTTCGCCTCGCGTTTGGGCAAGCCGAACCTGGCGCCGGCGTTCCTCAAGCCGCCCTGCTCTTTCCTCATCGAGATCGCTGATGCATCGCGGGCAGGAAACACCCTCCCGATAATCGCGTGATTGCAAGTCTTCGCTGCTTAGTGGCCGTCGGCAGGCGTGACACTGGACATAGCCACCCTCTGCGAGATCGCGATCGACGGCGACGCGGCTGTCAAAGACAAAGCACTCGCCATTCCAGCGCTGGTCCTCTTCGGCGACCTGTTCCAGATAATTGAGAATACCGCCCTGCAGTTGACAGACCTCGCGGAATCCCAATTCGAGCATCAGCGCAGTCGCTTTCTCACAACGAATGCCGCCCGTGCAGAACATCGCCAATGGCCGGTCTTTGTCAGCCTCTGCCAGTTGTTCTGCAAACTTTGGAAACTGGCGAAAGCTGTCCGTGCCTGGATCGACGGCGTTCGGAAAGGTACCAACGTCGATCTCGTAGTGGTTGCGAGTATCGATGACCAATGTCTCCGGGTTTTCGATGATTTCGTTCCATTCTTTCGGAGACACATGCCTGCCGGTCGACCGTTGCGGCCTGATATCCGGCCGCCCGAGCGTGACAATCTCCTTCTTCAACCGTACACGCATACGTCGAAACGGGGCTTCCGCGGCCTCCGTCCAGCGTGCTTCGATCGGCTCTTCCAGCGCGAGCGTATCCCTCAACCAGGCAAGCACTGCTTCCACAGCTTCGCGACTGCCTGCCAGCGTACCGTTGATGCCTTCTTCGGCAATGAGAATCGTGCCCAGCAGGCCTTTTTCGTCACATAGCGACTGCAGAGATAGCTTAAGTCCCTGCGGATCCTCTAAGTCGAGAAAACGGTAAAACGATACAACCTTCAAGAACCCAGACCCTCTTCCCTGTCTGCAAACGTCAGCGACAGAATACTGTGGCGGATTTCTTCGCCCAGGACGAGCCGCGCGTCTTCACCAATACGCGTGATGTCCTCATCAAACTCGAGCAGGCCGTCGTCATTCCTTCGCAACGCCATCTGCGCGCGCAATGTGCGAATAAAATCCTGAAAAAGCGCTTTGTCAAAGAAGTCCGGAGAATGCAGCCCGTAAATCATCGACAGGCGCTGGGCGCTTTGCTGGCAAAGGTGTTCGAGTCTGGCGCGAGACAGCACTCCCGAGCCGTGCTTGACCAGCAGGGAAATGACCAGATAGAAACGTTGCAGCATCGGCACCATGGACTGGCCCAGCATCAGTAATTGATACGCCTTGCCGGAACCGGCTGGTGGCCGTATGAGCACTTTGCCGTCTTTGCTACGAGCCAGGATTTCCAGATCGAGCAGGGCATTGATGCCCGCAGTTGTCACGTCGTCGATGTCCTCGTTATCCCACTTGAGGCAAAGCTCTTCTTTCATAAAAGGGTAAATCAGGCGGATGAGCCGTTGCAGTTCCGCGTGCTCAAGGCGGCGTCCGTGGATGAAGCAGCAGGCTATCGAGGCCGGAATCGCGAACAGGTGCTGCACGTTATTCCTGAAATAGGTCATTAGGACGGCTTCGTACTCGGACATGTGCAGAACACCCCCGAGCGGGTGCGTCGTGCGACTGATGACACCGAGATTTTCCCCGTGCGCAATGATTTCTTCCGGCGACCAGTCGGGTAAAGTCACCGAGCTGGAGTAGTCAAATCTCGCAAGCAAGTCGAGGCTCATTCTGAGCTGACGAATGAGCTCCAGTTCTCCGATGGACTGTTTCGGGGTGGACAACAAAACGGTTGCAAGCAGACTGATTGGCGTCACTGCGGCAGCAGCATTGATGCCGATCATGATCCTCGCACCAAGCTCATCGATGATCTCGTTCATCCAGGCCGGGCGCTCTTCTTCATGTTCCACTGCCTCGCGCCAGTCCGGTTTGAGCTCATCGAGGATCGGCTCTATCGCCACAGGCTCGCCGACGTTGACATAAACCTTGCCAAAGTTTTGCCGCAAAGACCTGACAGTGCGGATCAGTCCGATCAGTGATTCCTTTTTCTTTTCGGCGCCACCGAGTTCGCTGATGAACGAATCGCCCTCGATCAGCTTTTCGTAGCCGAAGTAGATCGGCATGAAAAAAATGGGGCGGCGCGGGTCCTGCATATAGGAATGTACTGTCATCGCCAGCATGCCGGCTTTGGGCGCAAGCAGTCTGCCGGTCCGGCTGCGGCCGCCTTCCACGAAATACTCCATGGCATGCCCGCGTTTCAGAATCTCGTGCAGATAAGCATTGAAGACCGCAGCATAAAGTCGGTTGCCCTTGAAGCTTCTTCTCAAAAAGAACGCGCCGCCTCGCCGAAGTATCGCTCCGATGACCGGGATATTCAGGTTAATGCCAGCGGCCGTGTGCGGAATGCTGAGGCCCTGTTCGTGCACGATGAATCCGAGCAACAGATAGTCGAAATGACTCCTGTGGCAGGGTACGTAGACGATTTCCTTGTCTCTGGCAACTTCATGAAGGCGCTCGACGTGATTGAGAACGATGCCGTCGTACAACCGGTTCCAGAGCCAACCGAGAAATCGTGCAATCACTGCAATTGTTGGATAGGAAATGTGCGCGGCGATTTCCTGAGCATACTTGCGTGCCTGGTGCGTCCTGCGCTCCAGCAACGCACGATTATCTCCACTTTCCGCCTTGATGGCGCGTCGAACCTGCGGGCTCATCAGCACCTGATTAACGAGCGTTCGGCGGTGTGAAAGATCCGGTCCGACTGTTGCCGTTCGTCTTTGACGGAAATGAACACGCAGGATCCGGGAGATTTTCCGGTAAGCCAGCTCGGATTCGAGGCCTTCGGAAATGATCGAGCTTAGTGTTGCGGGCTCACTGAACCGAAGCAGCGTATTTCGGCCGTGCAGCAGTGTCGCAAAGAATTTGCGCGTAGGGCCCGCCACGTCCCAGTTTTCGGAAAACAGGAGTTCGAGGAGTGTCCGTTCTTTATGCGGCGAGCGGCCCCAGTAAATCGCGACAGGAATCAGCAGCAACTCCTTGCCGCCGGCTTTGACACTCGCCTCGACGAGGCGCTTGAGCCGCATGGATCCGGTTTTCCGCTTGCGCCGAAATATGAAGCCTCGCATGCGACGCATTACGATAATTCGCCGGTTTTCGCGAATACCGGCGAAGTTCAGGCTGCCGGCGGGTGACGGCATGCCGTAGATCCTGCAAATCCGTTCCAGCGCCAGCGTATCGGCGAAGCCACCGGTTTCGAATACATAGCAGACTTCTGTATCGGCGCCCGGCAGGAACTCCACGGGATTGTCGGGCTGAACGGCAGGCCTGGCCCAGGTCGCGAAGACCCGGCCCGAAATCCAGTACCAGGGTCGAAAAATCAATCCGGCTATATTCATTGGCGACTAATTCTTTTGCGAACTGCAGGAGCGGCTTTTAGTCCAGGGCGTCTTCTATTGCTTTTTCTGCGTCTTCAAGCGCATCGTCGATTTCGTCCTTGTGTTGCATGATCTGATCCTCGACTTCGCGCGCTTTGTCCATGGCTTCGTTGAGATCGTCAGCAATTTCTTCTCCAACTGTTCCATCGTTGGATGAACCTCCGCAACCGGCGATGAACAACCCCATTGCAAGAACCATCAAGTACCTCATCTCTTTCCTCCCGTGTCTCGATTCCTGTTCGCTATCGGGACACATGATTACCGCCTAGCTCCCGCACAAACCTGGTCAGATAGTAGATTATCTCATCAATGTTCTCCGTGAGCCGGTGGTCTGCGTTGACGAGATGCAATGTAGCGTGGCATTTGCTTGCAAAGCGGATGCTGTTTTCCGGCGGGACGATATCGTCGCGCCAGCCATGAATTATGCTGATCGGGATATCGGGCGCCGGAGGCGTCAGGTGTTCGTACTCGGCGATGTAATAAGCCGGCGCAAGCACGAAGAGCCCGATTGCGTTGACGGGGGCAGCAGCTGCTGTTGCGACGTGTCCGCCCATGCTTGATCCGACCAGTATCAGCGGCTCTTCAACGTTTTGGCATTCCGCTATTAGCTTGTTGACGCGTTCTGTCGGGTCCGCGATGCCCTGGTAGTCGACGCTCTCGGCGCGACATCCGAGGGCACGCACAGCTTCCGCCATCGCCTTGATCTTGGTGCCCCATGGGCCGCTTTCCTGCCCATGTGAAAAATAGACTGCCGGCATTGTCATATCATTATTCCGTCGCCAGCGTGACACATGTCTTCGATCTTTCTTGCCAGTAACCAGTCACGGTCCTGGCCCCACAGCGCCAGGTCCGCTATTCTGAAAGAGGGTACCCCCCAGACGCCGGCCTCGGTCATTGCCTGCCGGTTCTCTTCGACAGAAGATCGCCATTCGTCCTCCTTGAGCGCCGCAGCGAGCTCCGGCCAGAATAGCCCCGAGCGTCCGGCCACCTTTTGCATCCCTTCGTCTTCGGCAACATTAATTGCCTCATGCCAGATTGCATTCCCGGCGGCCAACAGGAAGTCACGCTCACGATTCTGGCTTTGCGCGTAGTAGAATGCGGCAATACATCGCTCCGCCCCGGGACCTAAAGGATCGGAAAACCCGCCGAACGGAATGCCGAGGCGCTCCGCCTCGCGACTGGCGTCCTTGATGATATACAAGAGCTTCTGCTTCGGAACCGGCATGCCGCGCATCACCATCGGCAACACCGGTCTGACCTCGAGTTTCAGACCAAACGCGTCGGCGATCTCGAACGTTCGCGTCAGCGCCAGATATGAATAAGGGCTTCGGAACGAGTAAAATATCTCCAGTACCGGCAGGCTTTCTGCCGCGGCGGGAACAGCGGCCGGCAAACTCAATTGCTTCGCCTGTTGCAGCGACGCAAGCTCGGCGTTCGGTTCGCCCCAGAGATTCAGGCCCAGCGCATCGAGTCGGCTGGTGAGGTAATGCAGCCGGTCGACGCCCCAGTACCACTCGCCCGCATAATGCATCGTGGCAGTGTTGTAGTGGCCCAGTTTCCTTAGCAGCAACTGATTCTGCGACACCAGTGTGTTCGTTTCCGGTCGCCCCGGCTGCTTGCGCCCGAGAAGACGGGCGATACCCTCCGGATCACCTCGCCAGTATGCGCTGAGCGCCTGGCCAAACGTTGCGCCAAAGTCCTTTTCGGCTTGCTCTTCCGCCAGGAAATCGAGCAGGGCGCGTCGATGCTCGACAACTGGCGCATCGCCTTTGTCGAGAAACGGCACCCCGAACTCTTTGGCAAGCAGTTTGCACTCCATTAGCGAGTATTCGGCCAACATGTCAGGTGCGGGCATGAACTCATGGCGCAGCGCCTGACACAGGTAATAACGCAGCTCGATCTTTTCATATTGCACGCCAAGCTGCGGCAGATAGTGACTCAACAGATAAGAATAGGGATCATCGATTTGCAGGAAAACAGAGACGACATGATCCCTGAAGCTGACCATTCTGAGTAGCTCTGCAAAAAGCCGCCTACTGGAGCGGTAGCGCCGGCTGAGAATAACGGTCAGATAGAACGAAAGTAACTTTCGCTTCATGAGTGCGTGTCGTCCCAGGCCGCGCTCGGCTTCCACAAGAGTTCATCGAGATCCGGTTGCCAGCGATACTGTTGCATGTCGACACGCCCTTCGAGAATGACAACATCCTCCATCATAAGACGCTTGACCTGCCGATTGTATGCCCGGCTACCCTTGTCAAAAGCGATCCTGCCCGAGGACCTGATGATACGGTACCAGGGCACGTTGCTATTGGCCGGTAACTGCCGCAGTGCATAGCCAACGTGGCGTGCCCCGCGTGGTATTCCGGCGATCTCCGCGATCTGCCCATAGCTCGCGACCGATCCGATCGGAACATCACGGACAGTCGCCCAGATACGTTCGATTCTCTGCTGAGATTTTGCGTTTCTAACCACTGGCGGTACTCATGCCGAGGCGCGCACGAATCTCGCGCCGTGCATCCCGCAATACGGTTTCCTTGTCCAGGCTGTCGAGGATCTCCTGCACGACCCGTTTCGGCCCGCCCTCGCCCCAGGATTTGCCTTCGGCCAGGTATTCCGCGGCAACCTGGCCGACGACATAAGTACTGTAATAAGCGATCGCTCCCTGTGCGCCGGCCGTGAGAATGGTGGACAAGCCAAGTGTTCCAACCTTGAGTGCGCTGGACACGAAATGCAGTGCCCACACGGTGCCCATCAAAGCGGCAGCTTCGGCGACGATCACACTGATCAGGGATCCAGCCTCCTTCTTGCTGATCGGCAGGTCGTATACCCTCGACAGATGCATCACCATGCCGACATCGATAAATGCTGCAGCAAAAAGATCAGCGACGGGCACGGGGTTGAAGGCAACGGCGATCCCTTTGGCGATGCAATAGGTACGTACCATTTTGTCACCGAGTTCACGGCGCGCGTTGAGCATGCGTTTGCCCACCTGGTCGCTGAGATCGGCTGCAAACAAACTTGCGTTTAGCGCGGCGAGCGTTTTTCCTTCCGCTTCGAAAATATCCCAAAGCCGCACTTTAAGTTGCTCGATATCAACAGCACGCTCACGTGATGTCACTGTCTCGTTTCCCGCGTCATCGATTTCGACAACCGTCTGCGGCCGCGGTTGTGCTGCGACTGCAAGAACGTCGCTTGGCTGAACAACTCCTGCCGTTTTATCCCGCACAGACTGCAGCAACACATCGAGCTCGTCTTGCGTGTACAGGTCACTCTTGTTCAAGGCGACGATCACCGGCCTGCCTTGTTCGAGCAATGTCTTCACTGCCTGACACTCGCTCTCCGTGATATCGCCGTCCAGTACGAAAATGACCAGGTCCGAGCGGTTCGCTACCTCTTTCGCGAGCGACTCGCGCTCCTCGCCGCCCGCCTCGTCGAGCCCCGGCGTGTCGATCAGAAAAACACCGCCTGCTTCGATTTCCGACCAGGGCGCTATTGCCGATTGTTTTGTTTCTCCATGCAGCGGACTGACCGTGAATTTTTTCTCGCCGATCAGCGCATTCAACAAAGAGGACTTGCCGGTGCTGACGCGACCGAAAGCCGCTATGTGCAGATGGCCATGCTGCAGCTTGTCCAGCATCGCTTCGACCGCAGCATAATCATGGACCAGGGACTCGCGGATGCCGGCAGGCAATCGCGCATCCTCGATCAGATCGCGAAGACTTTCCTTGGCGAGCGTAAGGTGCCGGGAACCACCGTCATCCTCCGGACCCGTCTTTGTCTTTTTGCTGGTCCAGGGCCAGTTTGGCCACTTGCCGAACGCCTGCTTCAATATGTTCACTGATGCCTTCCTCAAATTCCTTTGCGGCGGTTTCGGGAACCAGTTCACCGTGTTTGGTCAGCGTATGCACGAGGCTTCTGCCGAGCGCATCGAAGATAAGGCCATAGGCTACCGCATGCACGAGGCCTCCGGCGACAGTGCCTAAGCCCGGAAAGGCTTTCAAACCGTTGCCCGCGACGGCGAGGCTCAATGGCAGCGCCTTGCCCGCCCGGCTCTGGCTCAAGCTCAGGAATTCCTCGATATCCAGATCGCGCGGCGCCGCACCATACAATTTGCATAGACTCTGCGTCATCGTGGTGCCGATGTAGCCCTGGATAATCACATCGGTGCCCGGGCTGACAGCGGCCAGCGCACCGACAACGGCCTTGCGCGTTGAGTTACGAACAATCTGTTCCGAGCGCTGCTGCCGGTATCTCTGCTCTGCCTCGGCCAGCTTTTCGGCCGCCAGCCGAAACACCGCCCTGTCGCGGCGCGCATCGAGCGTTGATGAGTCCTCTTCGAGCAAACGATTGATCGCTACGACAAGAACACCGATATCCGCAGGACGTTCGCGGCGCACGGTCTCCTCCGGGCCGTCGACCTTGCGTTCGATAACATCAACCTGTCCACCGGCGGACACAGCAACCACACGACCTTTCGCGATCTCGCCACCGAGGTCACTGAGATGATCCAGCAGCCGTTGCATGAGTGCCGCCTGCTCTGCGGCGTCATAGCGATCCGATTTGTTCATCACAAGCACGAGTGGTTTTTCGAGCGCGAGCAACCACCTGACGGCTTGCTTTTCAGCCCGGGTCAGATCGCCCTCACAAACGAAGATAACGACCTGCGAGCGGCGCGCCTCTTCTTCGGCAACCTTATCCAGACCTTCTTCGAGACCGCCTGTGCCCGGTACGTCCGTCAGGAGGATCTGTAAACCCACATCGTCGCGCCAGCGATAGTGGCGAATGTCCATCGTCGAGCCGCCGACAGCATCGATCACGACATCAGCTTCGGGAACCAGGGCTTTAATCAAAGAACTCTTGCCCGTGCTGATCTCGCCGAAGAAACATAAATGAACCGATCCTGCCTGTTGACGGGACGCGAGCTCACGCAACTCAGCCTGCGCTTCGCCGATATCGACACCGGCCTCGTCCGCCTGACGCAAGCGTGCTTCGATATCGGACTTGCTCAGCTTTGCCGGCCGGCCTTCGGGTTCCGCGATCTTGCGTCGAACCAGCAGACGAAAACCTAGCCAGATGGCTGCAACGACCAGCGCCGCCATGACCGACATATAGCCATACAGCAGTAAACGCGGCCCCTGCACCAGCCGGTCCCAGACATTGAGCGCAGACTCTGTAACGAACAGCAATGCCGCGATCGCAATCACAAACACGAGCAGAATCAGGAACCCGAGTGCCAGCCTGATAAATCGATCCAGCTTCATAGGAAAAGAGACTGCACGAAAATGATGGGCAGTGGAAGTTGACAGCCAAAACCCGGGAACGGCGGGCGCTTCAGAGCATCGCTCTCAAAGTCGTATAATCTTCCGCAAACTATGCGACAGTTTTGTCCGATAAATAGTAGTTATGCCGCTACCCGGGCCTGGTACCTTGACATACTAATAATGATATATATACTAAAAACAGTATGTGGACAATCTTCGAACACCGGAACGTTCAACGGCGCATAGGAAAGCTGCCTGAAGACATCCTGAAACGTTATGAAAAGTGGAAGGATATTGTTGAAATCTCTGGACCCGGCGGTCTGCGACTGATTCGTGGCTTCAATGACGAATCGCTCCGTGGTGAATGGAAGGGGCATCGGTCTTCCAGGCTTGGAGGTCAATATCGGGTCGTTTATCGGATTCAGAGGAAAGAGCTATATGTGATGGTCATTGATTTGACGGCACATGACTATCGAAGGAAGTAAAAATGAAGGACTTTAAGCCTGCTAGGCGACATATCGAGGTATCGACCGGGGAATCCGTGCGAATTCTCAGGCAGTTGCAGGAACTTAGCCAGAATGAGCTGGCGGGGCTTTGTGGAATCCCACAGTCGACGATTTCGGCGATTGAAAACGATCGCGTCCGCTTGGGCGTGGAAAGAGGAAAAGTATTGGCGAGGGCTTTGAAATGCCATCCGGCAGTATTGCTTTTTCCGGGATGGGATGTCGCAGTTGAGTCAGCGGCATGACAAATCGCTGCACAGGCCAACTGGCGCCTGTCGCGTCTCTTGCATTGTTGGCAACAGAAACGCCAGGCACTCAGTTGCCAGTGAGCTAAACCGTCAGGCGATAACCGGAAACTCGACATGACCAATAGAACAGTTCTACTTGCAACAGTTCTTGCAGGCACACTATATGCCTGCGGCGACTTCACAAGTGTTGATATCGCCAGCGTCGAAAGAACGCTGGAACTTCAACATACGGAGGTGTGGAGCAAGGGAAATTATGATTCGCTTTCCAGCATTTATACGGAAGACTACGTTGGCCATTTTCCTGGTGGACAGACGGTCAACGGGCGAGACGGTCTCAGAAAGACCGTGCAGTCGCATCGAGTATCATTCCCGAGCTGGGATGAACAAGTCCTGGAGATCATTGTTGACGGCAATGATGCTGCGACGCGCTTTCGGTCGCGCGGCACCCACGAGGGAGAGTTTCTTGGTATTCCGGCGACAGGAAACAAAATCGACATTCTCGAAGCTTCGATTTACCACATGGTTGACGGTAAGATTGCGGAGCAATGGGCATTTCCAGACGTTGCGAGTCTTCAACAACAACTTGTACCGCAGCAGAGTGATTGAGGTGTCGGTCGACTGACAAATCGCCAGATAGATTGGTCGGGGCCGGGATCGCGCTCCCAATTGTGTTACTCGTGTATATCGGCGTTACCTGATTTGTGATCGTCATACTGAAGAAGAGAGAAGACATCGCCATGAAACTCACAGACCTGATTTACGCAAAGACCGGCTTCACAATTGAACTTCCGAGCCTGGCGAGTGATTTGGATGCCCAGACCCTGGTTGCGTCTCTGATTACGCTCGTTGCCAAAAGCGACGGTGGCATTTCGCTGGACGAAACCGCGCGCATGGTGGAGATGTTACGGCAACGATTTCCGCTTGATCGAGGTGAGGCATTAAGTTTGGTTACTCGTGCTGCGGATGAACTTTCTGCGGATTCGCATCTCGACGAGATTCTGGCCGAAGTTAACGACAAGTTGACTCTGCCTCACAAAGAAGAGCTAATGTTGATGGTGCTGCAGGTAATTTCGGCAGACAACGAGAAAGACGCCGGGGAAATGAAGCTTCTTGCGGCATTGATCGACGGGTTAAAGATTCCCGACAACGTCATGGATACGGTTTACGCGCGCTACTTCAAGGATCAAAAAGAACAACAACGGAATGCTACCTAGCACCTCTGAGGTCCCCGGCAGCCAGGCGGCAAGCGAATACCGAAAATGAAAAGAATCCTTACTATCGGTCTGGTCTTGGGATTGATCGGCTGCACTGACACCGAATCGCCTGCCTCGAGCCGCAATTTTCCTGAGCCCGGGTTTGTCATCGGCACAGACCAGACGCACAACAAGTTTAGCCGTGCTATTCCGTATGCCATCAAAGTCCCCTCGGGCAGCGTGATTGAGGCGTTTACGCACGAGGCGACCGGCGGACAACTGAATATTGATTCCACTGTTGATGACTTTGAGA
>Ga0255052_10001987_pt1 | contig 14971 bp, 9 predicted proteins | sample JV7_2_21_MG_FD_188632 | JGI IMG/M metagenome (GOLD analysis project Ga0255052, IMG submission 188632) | Seawater microbial communities from Jervis Inlet, British Columbia, Canada - JV7_2_21 | ecosystem: Environmental > Aquatic > Marine > Inlet | place: Canada: British Columbia | collected...
GTTCTGCCATGATCTTCGTCAGGGCCGCGGTCAATGTCGTCTTACCGTGATCAACGTGACCGATGGTGCCCACATTTACGTGGGGTTTGGTTCTCTCAAATTTTGCTTTTGACATCGTCTTCTCTCAAATAATTTGACTGATCACAGCCTTTAACTAAACCCGGGGACAGTATACTTATTTCACCTGCAGCGAAATAAGTATACTGTCCCCCAAATTCCTTAATCACGACCCTTCATGATCGAATCGGCGATATTCCTGGGCGCCTCTTCATACTTCTCGAATTCCATCGAGTAGGTCGCACGACCCTGGGTTGCTGACCGCAAATCGGTGGAATAGCCGAACATTTCAGCCAACGGCACCGAGGCGCGAATTATCTTGCCCGACACCGAATCTTCCATTCCTGCAACAATCCCGCGGCGACGATTCAAGTCGCCCATAACGTCACCCATATAATCTTCCGGGGTAACGACTTCCACTTTCATCAACGGCTCCAGTAACACCGGGCTGGCTTCCTGGGCGCCTTCGCGCAGTGCCATTGAACCTGCCAGCTTGAATGCCATTTCATTCGAGTCGACATCATGATAGGAACCGTCATACAGGGTAACCTTGATATCAACCAGCGGATAACCAGCAATCACACCGTTTTCCAACTGCTCCTGTACACCCTTGTCGACCGCCGCAATATACTCGCGCGGCACCACGCCACCGACAATGGCATTTTCAAACTCGTAGCCCGAACCTCCCGGGAGTGGTTCCAGCTTTAACCAGACATGGCCATACATGCCTCTGCCACCGGTCTGACGTACAAACTTGCCTTCTTGCTCGACCGTCTTGCGAATCGTTTCCCTGAACGCAACCTGCGGCTTGCCGATATTGGCTACCACGCTAAATTCGCGCTTCATGCGCTCGACGATGATATCCAGGTGCAACTCACCCATCCCGGAGATAATCGTCTGTCCCGATTCTTCATCGGTATGCACCCGGAACGACGGGTCCTCCCTGGCCAGTTTACCGAGGGCAACACCCATCTTTTCCTGGTCCGATATCGTCTTCGGTTCGACTGCAACCGAAATAACCGGGTCCGGAAACTCCATGCGTTCCAGCATGATCCGGTTATTGATGTCGCATAGCGTGTCGCCTGTGCCGACATCCTTGAGTCCCACTGCCGCCGCAATATCGCCGGCACGAACCTCTTTCAATTCTTCGCGCGCGTTTGCATGCATCTGCAAGACCCGGCCGATACGCTCCTTCTTGCCGCGCACCGAGTTGAACACCGCTTCCCCGGCATTCAGCACTCCCGAGTAGACCCGAAAGAAAGTCAGGTTACCCACAAACGGATCGGTCGCGATCTTGAACGCCAGTGCCGCAAATGGTTCCTTGTCGTCCGCGGATCGCTCGCCTTCGTACTCGCCTTCGCTGTTAACGCCCTGGATCGGTGGCACATCCAACGGTGAAGGCATATACAGCACAACCGCATCGAGCATTGCCTGCACGCCCTTGTTCTTGAAGGCCGAACCACATAATGCCGGTACGATCTCCCCTTTCAGGGTCCTGATCCTCAAACCACTGTGGATCTCGTCCTCGCTGAGGTTTCCCTCTACGAGGTATTTTTCCATCAAGTCGTCATTGGCTTCGGCCGCGGCTTCCACCATCTTTTCGCGCCAGATCTCGCATTCCACGAGCATCTCCGGCTCGATTTCCTCTTCCTGGTAGGTCGTGCCCATATTCGACTCGTCCCAGATGATTGCCTTCATCTTCACCAGGTCGACCACACCGCGAAAATTTTCCTCGGCGCCAATATTCAGCTGCACCGGGATCGGCGTACTGCCGAGCCGAGTACGGATTTGCTCGACCACGCGCAAAAAGTCTGAGCCCGCCCGATCCATCTTGTTGACGAAGACCATGCGTGGCACGTGGTACTTGTTCGCCTGGCGCCACACCGTTTCAGATTGTGGCTCAACACCACTGACCGCATCAAACACGGCGCAGGCCCCATCGAGTACACGCAGTGAACGTTCCACTTCAATCGTGAAATCGACGTGCCCCGGCGTATCGATAATATTGATACGATGCTGCTCGAACTGCTGGTCCATGCCGCTCCAGAAACAGGTCGTCGCAGCAGAAGTAATGGTAATACCTCTTTCCTGCTCCTGCTCCATCCAGTCCATTACGGCTGCGCCATCATGCACCTCGCCAATCTTGTACGAGACGCCTGTATAAAACAGTATCCGTTCCGTGGTCGTGGTCTTGCCCGCATCGATATGGGCGATTATCCCAATATTTCGATACTGCGTTATCGGTGTCGTACGTGCCACCGTAATTTCCCTTTCAATCCCCTGTCAATTACCAGCGGAAGTGTGCAAATGCCTTGTTCGCTTCGGCCATGCGGTGCGTGTCTTCGCGCCTCTTGACAGCGGTACCCTTGTTCTCTGACGCATCCAGCAATTCGCCCGCAAGCTTTTGCGCCATGGTCTTTTCACCGCGCTTCTGCGCAGCATCGATGAGCCAGCGCATCGCCAGTGTATTGCGTCGCGATGGACGGACCTCTACCGGTACCTGGTAGGTCGCACCACCGACACGCCGCGATTTAACTTCAACCATCGGGCGCACGTTCTCGAGCGCTTTTTCCATCAGTTCGACCGAATCCAGGCTGCTTTTATCAGCCACGTTGTCGAGTGCGAAATACATGATCTTTTCCGCGGTGGATTTCTTACCATTGCGCATGATCATGTTGATAAATTTAGCAATCTGCAGATCGTGAAACTTCGGATCCGGCAGGATGACTCTTTTTGGAACTTCTCTACGCCTTGGCATCTGGCTACCTTTGACTTATGACTTGGGGCGCTTGGCGCCATATTTTGAACGACCTTGCCGGCGATCCGGTACCCCCTGGGTATCCAGGCTGCCACGCACCACGTGGTAACGCACACCCGGCAAGTCCTTGACCCGGCCGCCACGTACCAGCACCACCGAGTGCTCTTGCAGGTTGTGGCCTTCACCACCGATATATGAAGCCACTTCGTAACCAGTCGTCAGACGCACACGCGCAACCTTCCTCAGTGCGGAATTGGGTTTTTTCGGCGTCGTGGTATACACCCGGGTACAAACTCCACGCTTTTGCGGTGAAGCCTCGAGTGCGGGTACGTTACTCTTGGTCCGCTTGGATTGACGCGGCTTACGTACCAGCTGGTTAACTGTTGACATCTAATCGGCTCTCCTGCGAGCAATCAATCTATTTAGGGTTTCTCAACGAACAGCAGGCTATACATTACGTATAGCCTGCTGTTCTGGGAGGCGGAATTCTAGGGGCGAAACCGGCCCCTGTCAACCGCTTTAAGGACCCTACTCTGATACCGCGGTCTCTTCCGAGGCGGTCCCTTCGGTGGCTTCACCCACATTTTCCAGGGCAGCTTCGAGCTCATCCATTTCCGGCATAACCGGCATCGCGGGTTTCATGCGATTGCGGCGACGCTCTTCATGGTAAGTCTGACCGGTTCCCGCAGGGATCAGACGTCCCACGATGACGTTCTCCTTGAGACCCCGCAGATCATCCTTGGCGCCTTTAACAGCAGCTTCGGTGAGCACGCGCGTGGTTTCCTGGAAAGAAGCAGCCGAAATGAACGATTCGGTCACCAGTGATGCCTTGGTAATACCCAGCAGATCCTGCAGGTAGGTAGCCGGTTTCTTGTTCATCGCGATCGCCTTGTCGTTGGTATCGAGAACCCGTGCCTTGTCGACCTGGTCTCCACGCAGCAGTCGCGTATCGCCACCATCAACAATGGTCACCTTGCGCAGCATCTGGCGTACGATAACTTCGATATGCTTGTCGTTGATCTGCACACCCTGTAATCGATAGACATCCTGCACTTCGTTAACCATGTAATTGGTCAGTTCACGAACGCCCTTGATACGCACGATATCGTGTGAATCGAGCTCGCCATCGACCAGGACTTCGCCCTTTTCGACATGCTCACCTTCGAACACGTTGATATGACGGAACTTCGGTATCAGGGTTTCATTTGATTCACCTTCACTATCGGTAATAACCAGTCGCTTCTTGCCCTTGGTTTCCTTACCGAACGAAATCGTACCGGTCATTTCACTCAGGATTGCCGGCTCTTTTGGTTTACGCGCCTCGAACAAATCGGCAACCCTCGGCAAACCACCGGTAATGTCCCGGTTCTTCGATGATTCCTGCGGAATCTTGGCAAGCACGTCACCGACCTTGATCCGGGCGCCATCTTCGACGTTAACAAAAGCACCGCCTGGCAGCATGTAATGCACCGGGATATTGGTGCCGGCGTAACACAGAACCTGTCCCTTGGAGTCGATCAGTTCAACCGTTGGGCGCAGTTCCTTGCCCGCGTTGGAACGGATCGAATCATCCATGACCTCAATCGTGGTCAATCCGGTCATTTCGTCAGCGCGGTGCTGAACCGTAACGGCTTCGACAAAATCGGTAAACTTGACCTTACCGGCGACCTCGGTTATGACCGGATGCATATGCGGGTCCCAGGTAGCCAGGGTTTGGCCGGCGGTTACCTTGGCGCCATCGGTAGTCCCAAACTCCGAGCCGTAAGGTATTTTATAACGCTCCTTTTCACGTCCGGTAACATCGTCAACCACACCGATTTCACCTGAACGCGATACTGCAATCAGGTGCTTGCTCGAGTTTTTTATGACCTTGACATTGTGGAAGCGTACGGTGCCACTGTTCCTGACCTCGATACTGTTCACCGATGCCGAACTGCTTGCGGCACCACCGATGTGGAAGGTACGCATGGTCAACTGGGTTCCGGGCTCACCGATCGATTGCGCCGCAATGACTCCGACCGCCTCACCTTTACCCACCTTGTGACCACGTGCCAGCTCGCGCCCGTAACACTGAACGCAGATACCGTGGCGTGTTTCGCAGGTTACTGCAGAACGCACCTTGAGCTCATCGACACCAATTTCATTGATCAGTTCAACTTCACGTTCTTCAAGCAGGGTTCCCTTCTCAATGGCGACTTTGCCCTTCTCATCTTCCAGGTCTTGCTGTAGCACACGCCCCAGAACACGTTCACCGAGATCGACGACAATATCGCCACCCTCGATGACCGGACGTAACAGGATTCCTTCTTCGGTTCCGCAATCGTCCGTGTTGACAACCAGGTCCTGGGATACGTCGACCAGGCGACGCGTCAGGTAACCCGAGTTTGCGGTCTTCAAGGCGGTATCGGCAAGTCCCTTACGCGCGCCGTGCGTGGAGATAAAGTATTGCAATACGTCCAGTCCTTCGCGGAAGTTCGCAGTAATTGCGTTTTCGATAATCGATCCGTCCGGCTTGGCCATCAAACCACGCATGCCAGCCAGCTGGCGAATCTGAGCAGCGGAGCCCCGCGCTCCCGAGTCAGCCATCACGAAGATTGAATTAAATGAATCCTGCACGACCTCGTTACCCTCGGCGTCGACTACGGTTTCCTTGCCGATTTCATTCATCATCGCGCGTGCCACCTTGTCGTTGGCATGCGACCAGATATCGACCACCTTGTTATAACGCTCGCCCGAGGTGACCAGGCCGGTAGACCATTGCTTCTCGATATCCTTGATTTCTGCTTCCGCAGACTTGATCAGGTCGGTCTTGTTCTCCGGCACTATCATGTCGTTAACACCGATCGAAATACCGGAACGGGTGGCATAGTGGTAGCCGGTATACATCAACTGATCCGCAAGAATTACGGTCTCTTTCAGCCCTACTTCACGATAACAGGCGTCGATCAACTTGGAGACCGCTTTTTTATCGAGTGTCTGGTTAATCAGTGAAAACGGCAGTCCATCCGGCAACATCTCGCTCAGGATTGCTCGTCCTACCGTGGTATCGACCAGGGAACGGATGCCTACCCGGTTGCCATCTTCATCACGATGATACTCGGATACCCGGCACTTGATATGCGCCTGTAACGCGACCACCTTGCTGTGATAGGCGCGCAAAACTTCCTTGGCATCGGCAAACACCATGTTCTCGCCCTGGACATTGATCTTCTCGCGAGTCATGTAATAAAGCCCGAGGATAATATCCTGGGTTGGAACAATGATCGGCTTACCATTCGCCGGCGATAAAATATTATTCGACGACATCATCAACGCCCGCACTTCAAGCTGAGCCTCGATTGACAGCGGTACATGCACCGCCATCTGGTCGCCGTCGAAGTCCGCGTTAAAGGCGGTACATACCAGCGGGTGTAATTGAATCGCCTTACCTTCAATCAAAATCGGCTCGAAAGCCTGGATACCCAGTCGGTGCAGGGTCGGCGCGCGATTGAGCATGATCGGGTGTTCACGAATAACCTCTTCGAGAATATCCCAGACCTCGGTAACCTCACGCTCAACCAGCTTCTTCGCCGCCTTGATCGTGGTCGCGAGACCGCGCAATTGCAGCTTGCTGAAAATAAAAGGCTTGAACAGTTCCAGCGCCATCTTCTTGGGCAGTCCGCATTGATGCAGCTTGAGCGTCGGACCGACCACGATAACCGAACGTCCCGAGTAATCGACGCGCTTACCGAGCAGGTTCTGGCGGAACCGACCCTGTTTGCCCTTGATCATGTCCGACAAAGATTTTAATGGACGCTTGTTGGTACCGGTTATGGCACGACCGCGCCGACCATTGTCGAGCAGTGCATCAACAGATTCCTGCAACATGCGCTTTTCGTTGCGCACGATAATATCCGGCGCATTCAGCTCAAGCAGACGCTTGAGTCGATTGTTGCGGTTGATGACGCGACGATAGAGATCGTTCAGATCAGAAGTCGCAAAGCGGCCCCCATCGAGCGGCACCAACGGGCGTAGATCGGGTGGCAATACCGGCAGCACGGTCATTACCATCCATTCGGGACGATTACCCGAATCGATAAAGGCCTCGACCAGCTTAAGGCGCTTCGACAGCCGCTTGAACTTGGTTTCCGACTTGGTACTTTCGATTTCATCCCGTAAATCCTGCGCCTCGTGGTTCAGATCCACATCCTGCAGCAATTCGTAGACGGCTTCCGCTCCCATCTTGGCATTAAAATCGTCGCCGAATTCCTCGATCGCCTCGAGGTAGGATTCATCGGTTAACAGCTGACCTTTTTCCAGCGTGGTCATGCCGGGATCGATGACAACAAAACCCTCGAAATAAAGCACGCGCTCGATGTCTCGCAAGGTCATGTCAAGCAATAACCCGATGCGAGACGGCAATGACTTCAAAAACCAGATATGCGCGATCGGGCAGGCCAGCTCGATATGGCCCATGCGCTCACGGCGCACCTTGGTCTGGGTGACTTCGACGCCACATTTTTCGCAGACCACACCACGATGCTTGAGACGCTTGTACTTGCCGCAAAGACATTCAAAATCCTTGACCGGCCCGAATACCTTGGCGCAGAACAATCCGTCACGCTCGGGTTTGAAGGTACGATAATTGATCGTTTCCGGCTTTTTGACTTCTCCGTATGACCAGGAACGTACCATGTCTGGCGAGGCCAGCCCTACCCGGATGTGATCAAAATCTTCGTTCGCACCCTGTTTCTTCAATAGATTCAGTAAGTCTTTCATAGTTATTCCTGCTCAAGTTCAATGTTCAGGCTCAGGGAACGGATTTCCTTGAGCAGTACGTTAAACGACTCTGGCATTCCCGGCTCCATGCTGAAATCGCCATCGACTATATTCTTGTACATCTTGTTACGACCATTCACGTCGTCCGACTTAACAGTCAGCATTTCCTGCAAGGTGTACGCGGCTCCGTATGACTCCAGTGCCCAGACTTCCATCTCGCCAAAACGCTGGCCACCGAACTGGGCCTTGCCACCGAGCGGTTGCTGGGTAACCAGGCTGTAAGGACCGGTGGACCGCGCGTGCATCTTGTCGTCCACGAGGTGATTGAGTTTCAGCATATACATGTAACCCACGGTAACCGGGCGATCGAAAGCTTCACCGGTTCGACCATCGACAAGCGTGGTCTGACCAGTTTCCGGTAACTCCGCAAGCGCCAGCATATTCTTGATTTCCTCTTCCTCGGCACCATCGAACACCGGGGTTGCCATCGGCACGCCATTACGCAGGTTCTGACATAGCTGCCAGACATCGTCGTCGGTGAGTTCCTTGATTCGCAACTTCTCGGAATTGTTGTTGTAAATCTTACGCAGGAAGGTTTTCAGTTCTTCAACCTTGCGCTGGGCATCGATCATTTCACCGATCTTGAGTCCAAGACCAGCTGCGGCCCAACCAAGGTGTGCTTCGAGAATCTGGCCAACATTCATACGTGAAGGTACTCCCAGCGGATTCAATACCACGTCCACCGGGGTACCGTCTTCGCGATAAGGCATGTCTTCTTCGGGTACGATCATAGAGACCACACCCTTGTTGCCGTGGCGGCCAGCCATTTTGTCACCAGGCTGCATGCGACGCTTAACCGCGACGTAAACCTTGACCATCTTCAACACGCCCGGTTTCAGATCGTCGCCCGCAGTTACCTTGCGTTTCTTTTCTACGAACAGGCTGTCAAATTCAGACCGTTGCGAATCGAGTTGCTCATTCAAAGATTCCAGCTGCTTGGCCAGCGCGTCATTGATAACTCGAATCTTGGACCATTGATCGCGACCGATGGATTCGAGGTAGTCAGCCGTGATCACGCCATTTTTCTTCATCCCACCGGGTCCGCCGCTGGCTTTCTTGCCAGTGATAAGCCGACTGACTCGCTGATAGATATTCTCCTCGATAATACGGAATTGATCATCGAGGTCTTTCTTCAGCGAATCGATTTCGATACGTTCGTTATCGAGGGCACGGGCGTCTTTCTCGACGCCGTCGCGCGTGAATACACGCACGTCGACCACGGTACCGGTTACGCCGGATTTCATCCGCAGCGAGGTATCCTTCACATCGGATGCTTTCTCGCCAAAGATGGCACGCAACAATTTTTCTTCCGGGGTTAACTGGGTTTCTCCCTTCGGGGTAACCTTGCCCACCAGGATATCGCCCGGCCTGACCTCGGCACCGACATAGACCACACCCGATTCATCCAGCTTGGAAAGCAGGCCTTCGCTGACGTTCGGAATATCGGCGGTAATCTCTTCCGCACCAAGCTTGGTATCACGCGCGAGACAGCTCAGCTCTTCAATATGCACGGTGGTAAAACGATCTTCTTTAACCACGCGCTCGGAAAGCAGGATCGAATCCTCGAAGTTGTAACCATTCCAGGGCATGAATGCGACCTGCATATTCTGCCCCAGCGCCAGCTCGCCGAGATCGGTCGAGGCGCCATCGGCAAGAACGTCGCCTTGCTCGATCACGTCGCCCGGCTTGACCAGCGGCTTCTGGTTGATACAGGTGTTCTGGTTGGAACGCGTGTACTTGGTGAAGTTGTAAATATCAACCCCCGGTTCGCCCGCACCGGTTTCGGAATCATTAACCCGTACCACGGCACGACTGGCATCGACCGAATCGACGACGCCGCCACGCAATGCCTTGACCGTAGTGCCGGAATCGACTGCAACCGCACGTTCCATGCCGGTTCCGACCAGCGGCTTTTCTGCGCGCAGGCAGGGGACTGCCTGGCGCTGCATGTTTGAACCCATCAACGCCCGGTTGGCATCGTCGTGCTCGAGAAACGGGATCAACGAGGCCGCCACCGATACAATCTGTTTTGGTGACACGTCCATGTAATCGATCTTGTCGGAGGTAGAAAGGATTGATTCATTTTGATGACGACAGGGAATCAGGTCATCGGTCATGGCACCCCGTTTATCGAGGGTGACATTTGCCTGCGCAATCTGGTACTGGCTTTCTTCGATCGCCGACAGGTACTCAACCTGGCTCGTAACCTTACCGTTGGTAACTTTACGATACGGGGTTTCCAGAAAACCGTAATGGTTAGTGCGAGCGTAAACCGAAAGCGAGTTAATAAGGCCGATATTCGGGCCTTCAGGCGTTTCGATCGGGCATACACGGCCATAATGCGTCGGATGCACATCGCGCACCTCGAATCCCGCGCGCTCACGCGTCAGTCCACCGGGCCCAAGCGCAGAAACACGACGCTTGTGAGTAACCTCGGATAGCGGATTGTTCTGGTCCATGAATTGTGACAACTGGCTCGAACCGAAGAATTCCTTGACCGCTGCTGCAACCGGCTTGGCGTTGATAATGTCCTGGGGCATCAGACCTTCTGACTCGACCAGGCCGAGGCGGTCACGTACTGCGCGTTCAACGCGCACAATACCGGTGCGAAAAGCGTTTTCTGCCATTTCACCAACGCTACGGATGCGGCGATTACCGAGATGATCTATGTCATCGACGTTGCCGTTGCCGTTGCGAATGTCAATCAGGACTTTCATAACTTCGACGACATCTTCGGTCGACAAAATGCCTTCGCCATCGATACTTTCGCGGCCCAGACGTCGGTTGAACTTCATGCGACCGACTTCCGACAAATCGTAGCGTTCGTCGTTAAAAAACAGGTTCTGAAACAGGTTCTCGGCCGATTCACGTGTCGGCGGTTCACCCGGACGCATCATGCGATAAATTTCAACCTTGGCTTCCAGGTCGTTAGTGGTGGGATCAAGCGCCAGGGAATTCGAAATATAGGGCCCACGATCCACTTCATTGGTGAAGATCGTGCTGACCTGCTTAATGCCCTTGTCTCGAATCATCGCCAACATTTCTTCGGTGATTTCGTCATTCGCGTTAGCGAATATCTCACCGGTTTCCTGGTCGACCAGGTTTTCGGCCAGAACCTTGCCAATGACATAATCATCAGGAACTGCCAACTGCTTTATCTTTGAGGCTTTCAGCTGCTTGATGTGCAACGCGGTAATGCGACGGCCTTGCTGCACCAGCACCTTGGTTTTGACTTTGATATCAAAAGTTGCGGTTTCGCCCTTAAGCCAGTCGGCATGGAGCACCATGTTGATACCGGTTTTGGTAATCTTGAATACGTTATGATCGAAAAACGTATCGAGCATTTGTATATTGTTAAAACCGAGTGCGCGCAGCAGGATGCTGGCGGGCAATTTGCGGCGCCGATCGATACGCACAAACAGCGAATCCTTGGGATCGAATTCAAAATCAAGCCAGGATCCACGGTATGGGATTACGCGGGCTGAAAACAATAACTTGCCGGAAGAGTGAGACTTACCGCGATCGTGATCAAAGAATACACCTGGCGAACGATGCAATTGCGACACAATGACTCGCTCGGTACCATTGATGACAAAGGTACCGTTTTCAGTCATCAGGGGCATTTCGCCCATGTAGACTTCCTGTTCCTTGATATCCTTGACTGATCGGTTTTTGGCCGAGGCTTCCTTATCGTAGATTACCAGGCGCACCAGTACGCGCAGCGGTGCTGCGTAGGTTAACCCGCGGATCTGGCATTCCTTGACGTCAAATACCGGGTCGTTGATACGGTAGCTGACATACTCGAGTTCGACATTGCCGCTGAAACTCACAATCGGAAAAATTGACTCGAAAGCACGTTGTAAACCGGTGCCTTCCTGTTCGCCATCGGGATTCAGAAAACGCTTGTACGAGTCGGTTTGAATTGCGAGCAGGTAAGGCTCGTCGATCACAGCAGGCCGCTTGCCAAAGTCTCTGCGAATTCGTTTTTTCTCAGTAAAGGAGTATGCCATCTATAGTCACCACTAATAACGTTTTCATCTCACTTCCAGGCACTGCAATCGCGATGGAAGCGCGCGCGGGCCGATGACCTTTCAGCCATCAGCCCGAGCTTGTTAGTATCGGGTACACCTCGTCTGCATAGCTCGCCGCTTATCTAATGTGCGCACGGCGAAGCGTCCGCATAGCGGCAAATTTCCGCCAACCACAACTCGGGGGGCGGCGAGAAATGCAGGCTAGTACCCAACAACCGCGAACTACTTGAGCTCTACGGTTGCGCCAGCTTCTTCAAGCTGCTTTTTCAGTTCCTCGGATTCATCCTTCGAGGCACCTTCCTTAACGGTGGTCGGCGCGCTTTCAACCATGTCCTTGGCTTCTTTCAATCCGAGGCCGGTAATTGTGCGAACTGCCTTGATGACACCAACTTTCTTGTCACCGAAACCGGTCAGCACCACGTCGAACTCGTCCTTCTCTGCAGCGGCTTCGCCACCTGCATCGCCACCTGCGGCAGCGGCTGGAGCTGCAGCAACAGCCGCAGCGGCAGAAACGCCGAATTTCTCTTCCATCGCGGCGATTAAATCGACGACTTCCATGACGGTCATGCTAGATAAAGTTTCCAGAATATCTTCTTTTGAAACTGCCATTGATTTTCTCCTGATACAGAATTTTAAATAGGTTTACTTTTGGTCGCGTATGGCGGCAACGGTTCGGGTCAACTTGCCGGGCACCTCGTTCATGGTGCGGGCCAGTTTCTCTACCGGTGCTTTCATTACGGCCATCAGCGTACTGATTGCTTGATCGTAGGTTGGCAACGATGCCAGTCGCTTGATCTCCGAAGGATCAAGTAACTCACCACCAAAGGCGATAAGCTTGACGACCAGATTCTCGTTGTTTTTCGAATAATCCTTCAGAACCCTGGCGGCACCGCCCGGTTCTTCCATCGAAAAAGCGTAAACCATCTGACCCTGTAACGCTTCGTTCATGCAGCCGTAGTCGGTACCTTCGAACGCGCGCCTGGCCAGACTATTCTTGACCACCCGCATTAGAACATTCGACTCACGAGCCTTGACGCGCAACGCGGTCATCTCGCCAACAGTCAAGCCCTGGTACTCGGCGGCAATGACAGAGTGCGCCTGTGCAGCAACCTCGGCTACTTCACTGACAACAGACTGTTTTTGCTGGAGAGTTAAAGGCATATGACTTCTCCTGATTAAGTTAAATAACTGGACTCACGCCCAGACCTCTATCCCTGTTCGGTATCGCTACCGTGCTCCCTACGACTTCTTAACCAGGTAACCCTGTCTCAGAAGGTCGTCTACGCAGGAAATTAAGACTGGCCATTGCCAGTCACCCACGGTCTTTGACGAGTAGCCTGTCTGCGACAGGCTGCCTCAAAGATTCTTACTAGTCGTCATCCTCGCGTCAGCGCGGGTGACTCCTTAAATCGTCATTCCCGCACAAGCGGGGATCTCCTAAATTCTTGCGTCATTCCCGCGCAAGCGGGGATCTCCTAAGTCTTTCGAGATCCCGGCGGTCCGACGTATCGGTAAGTGCTGCGCACTTTCCGGGATGACGTCGGCTTAGGCCGACGTCACTTAAGCGTCAGCGACGCCTGATCAACGGCAAATCCCGCCCCCATCGTGCTCGAGATTGAAATTTTCTGCAGGTAAACACCCTTCGACGAAGCCGGCTTCGCCTTTGTCAGATCGGCCAGCAGGAATTCCAGGTTTTCACGCAGTTGCGCAACTTCAAAACTCGCTTTTCCAATCGTGCAGTGAATAATTCCACCCTTATCGGTGCGGTAACGCACCTGCCCGGCCTTGGCATTCCTGACCGCGGTTGCAACATCGGGCGAAACGGTGCCTACCTTGGGATTGGGCATCAATCCGCGCGGACCCAGAAGCTGTCCTAATTGACCCACTATGCCCATCGCATCCGGGCTTGCAATCACGACGTCGTAATCCATGTCGCCAGCTTTCATCGCGTCAGCCAATTCCTGCATGCCAACGGTATCTGCACCGGCCTCTTTGGCCTTGTCAGCATTTTCACCCTGGGTGAATACCGCAACGCGAACCTGCTTTCCGGTGCCGTTTGGCAACACGCTGGAGCCACGCACGTTTTGATCCGATTTTTTCGAGTCGACACCGAGATTGATCGCTGCATCCACAGTTTCGTCGAATTTGGCAGTACTGCATTCTTTCAGCAGGGTTAAACCATCTTCGATCGAATATTGCTGGGTTCGGTCAATTTTGCTTCGAATTTCCGCCATCCGCCTGGACATTTTTGCCATGCTAAACGCCCTCCACGTCGAGGCCCATACTGCGGGCGCTACCAGCAATGATGCGCACTGCAGCATCCATGTCGTTGGCATTCAAATCAACCATCTTGGTGGTTGCAATCTCTTCGAGTTGTGCTCGGGTAACCGTGCCAACCTTTTCAGTATTGGGCGTACCGCTGCCCTTGGAGACGCCCGCCGCTTTCCTCAGCAATACGGCTGCCGGGGGTGTCTTGATTTCGAAGGTGAAGCTCTTATCGGTATAAACCGCGATCACTACCGGCAACGGCATGCCATTTTCAACGTCCTGGGTCCGCGCGTTGAACGCTTTGCAGAATTCCATGATGTTGAGGCCATGCTGGCCAAGAGCGGGGCCGACAGGCGGACTCGGATTTGCGGCACCCGCAGGCACCTGCAACTTAATGTAGTTCTCTATCTTTTTAGCCACAACGCTATCTCCCGGGTGCAGTCGGATTAGTCAAACTAACCCTCCCCGTTACGAGGACCTCGGTCCTCAATTACAAAACCATCCGATAAATCGAAAATTCTTTACTAGCCTTTCTCGACCTGGCCGAAAGCTAGTTCGACCGGTGTAGAACGACCAAAAATCTGTACCGAAACGAGCATTTTGCTCTTTTCGTAGTTAACCTCTTCAACCACACCGTTGAAGTCATTAAATGGGCCATCGTTGACACGCACTACTTCGCCCACTTCAAACAATACCTTCGGACGCGGCTTATCAACCCCTTCCTCGACACGATTCAGGATCGCATCCGCTTCCGCTTCACTGATCGGTGCGGGCTTGTCACTGGTGCCACCAATAAACCCGAGGACTTTGGGGACTTGCTTGACCAGGTGCCAGGTATCGCTGTCCATCTCCATTTGCACCAGCACATAGCCCGGGAAGAACTTGCGCTCACTTTTACGCCGGGTGCCGTCGCGCATCTCGACAACTTCCTCGGTCGGCACCATGATATCGCCGAACTTTTTCTTGTGCTCGGACGTGGCAATACGGCTTTCGAGGACCTTCTTTACATAGGACTCGAATCCTGAGTAAGCATGAACTA
>Ga0255052_10001988_pt1 | contig 14961 bp, 19 predicted proteins | sample JV7_2_21_MG_FD_188632 | JGI IMG/M metagenome (GOLD analysis project Ga0255052, IMG submission 188632) | Seawater microbial communities from Jervis Inlet, British Columbia, Canada - JV7_2_21 | ecosystem: Environmental > Aquatic > Marine > Inlet | place: Canada: British Columbia | collected...
CCAAAAGTTAGAACCTTGAACCTTCCAAGACATTAAATTTTGTGTAGACGAACCAACAGCAAAACGAACTGATAATTTTATTTCACCATCAACCCAATCGTTAGCATTTGCAGTAAGTGCGTTATCACCGTTATATGTCTCGTTAACTATATCTACTGGCATCGTCTGTTAGTATTTATTATTTAGACTCATTAATCCTTCAGCAGCCTTCTTTAAGTCAACACCTGTTAATTGTTTCATCTTCGCTAATTGTTCTAAATTATCAGCAGTCATGTGGCTCTTATGCTCATCTGTTAAATACAAGTCTAGTAATCCTTCAGCCTCGTTAAGACCTTCAATTATTTTCCCTATTTTATTCTTTGAATCATCCATCTATTCTAATAGTTTTAGTATTGTTTCCTTCTGTCGAGTCAATAGCATATAGTATTTCAGCCTCTTTGCCTTCATTAGTCCATTCGAACGTAAGTATTTCTAATAGTGTTCCGTTCTCATCTGTAACGTAGTTGTTGTCTAACAACATCTCAAAGTCAGAAGTAGAAAAAGGAATCATCTCACTATAATGTCTTTTGAAATTTTCTCTTACTTGGTTTATAGTGTGGTATGTTTGATAAAGTGTATCGGCTCCAATCTTATCTCTAAAGTCTTGAGGTTGTCTCCCTCCAGTTTGAAACATTATCTTAGTATTAGAGAAGTATTGTTGACCAATTACAGTAACCCCAACCCTTCCTTTTACTTTTGATTGAAGTGCTGAGTTTCCACCGAAAAACGATATTACATTATCAGCTAGTTTTGCAAACTTTAAAGCCTCTTTTTCAACCCATGTTAAGCTGTCTTTTCTAGTAGCAAAGGAGAACGGTATAGCTATATCAACCAAACCTTGTATAGACACTAAATCAGCATTAGTAACTGATACTGGTTCTGTTGAATATTCCGCGTCAAGAGCTTCTAACCTATCCATAGTATGAAAGTCACTAGAATCCCACAAGTAATGCATGTAATAACGCTTCCACCAATCACCTGAATTGTAACCCCATTGGTTTTCTCTTACCCCTTGCAGATTTAAAGTTCTTGTTATTTGAACTCCCGCGTTTAACTCCCAGAAATCTCTACGCTCTAACATCACAACACCGTTAAGCACTCTAATTTTAGCGTTAAACATGCCCTTAAGTACATTTAAAAGCCTTCCGAATGTAGATACTGCTCCGTCTCTTGCTGTTGGATAACCTTTTGTATGGTATCCAGTATCTAAAGTAAATAGTTTCTCTATGATAGATGTCTCACCTTTAATTAACGGAACTGGAAGTATTGTTAGCTCAGTCATGTTGTCAATTATACTACTCTCGAAAGTGTAGCCTAGTTTTTGACATGCCTTTTGACATAGCTCTTGAACTGAAGCCCCTTTGAAATATCTAATTGGAGGGAAGATCAATTCTATAATTTGCTTAGTAATGTCAATCAACGCAATAATCAAGGCCGCTACATAAATTATTCTAGCGATTAAGAGTAATGCAGCCGAAACTATCTGACCAACATTTACAACTGTACCTACTGAAATGATCTTAATAAAATCTGTAATAGCTACGATCAAATCTCTAATACCTTCAATTAAAGCCTTAGTGAGTGTATAAGCGCTAATACCAAGCATTATAAGCAACTCTACTTGATTATCTTTTACAATTAGATAAGGAAGGTCTTGAGTAGTAAAAGGGTGCGTTATATTGCATGATTCAAAAGAAAGTCCATTAGCATCTTCCCAGAACTTATTTATAGAACGTCTGCGATGTATGTTAACTTCAATTGCAGAATCACCAACACCACTAATTTTAGGATCGTCAACTAACTTTAAATAATATTCAATTGTTAAGTTGTTTATCTGGTATGTGTATGGTATACCTTCAAATATTCCGTTTGTATCTATGTGGTCAAGAACTAACTTCTTAGCTTTATTTTCTAGCACTAAAGAGTCAACTGTTAACTCAGCTTCTTGCGCGTCAGCAGTCCAGTCTAATTTAATACCGATCTTGTCAGCATCTTTAGGGCGTATTTCAGTCCCGTTAATAAAATGTCTGCTTTCTAGGTTCTGGCTGCTCATTGTGGTTTAACTTTAAATGTGCTTACCGTCTTAAGACCTCCCTTTTTTCTGCTTTCAACAATCTCCATTGTCTTTTGCGTAATCGCTCCAAGTTGTATGTTCGTTTCTGGCTTGTTTTCAATAGTCTTATTAACCATATCCAGCTTATCACTAACATTATTTAGCTGTTCAACTAGCATTATGTTTTCCCATCCTACAGCAACTTGGTTTCCATCAACTAATCTTCCAAGTCGTCTATCTTCCATTACTCTAGCAACTTCAGCATTAGAAACATTACCCATCATTGAGTTTTGCTTCGCTGTCATTACACGTTCATTGTCGTGAAGTACTGCGAATCGTCCACCTTTAGAATCTAACGCGTTACCAACTCTACCAGTGTCTTCAGTTCCATCATAGAACGAACCTATTGAAGATATGAATTGTTCTAATACTGCTTTGCTTGATATTGCTTTTGCTAATGCTACTCCTGACTCGTCACCTTGTTCTAGATTAGAATTGTAAGCAAGTAGTATTGACGAAACCATTTGAATCCTTTGTTTACGTTTCTCTAGTTCTGCTTTTTGCGCTTCTGCCTCAGCAATCAATCGGTTCTCTTCTGCTAGTGATTCTTTAGCTGTAATATTTCCATTCTTTGCTAACTCTTCTAGATCGTCTGCACGTTTCTTATGTGCTTCAACTTCTTCATCAAGTTTGGCTATTTTCTTGTCGATAGAGTCAATGAATAATTGTGTAGTCAAGTCGATAGCATCCTTTTGAGTCTTGAACTTCTCCTTCTCCCAATCAATTTCTTTGTCAATTAAGGATCTTTTCTTTTTAAGTAATTCAATCTCAAGCCCAGTTATCTCTTTTTCTAGCTCTGGGAATTCAGTAAGCATATCTTTATATACCTGTATGCGCTTCTCTAGCTGCTCGATCTCAAATTCCGTTAACTCTCTGGCTATTTCCTTTTCAGTCTTTCCAGATTGAAGCAAAAGCAACTCTCTTTCTTGTCTTGAAACCGCAAACATATCATTGATCTGCGCTAACTCTGAGTCTTTAGCTTCTAAAACTATTGCTGCTATCTCTTCTTGGTGCACCCTTTCTGCTTCTAAATCTGCATCTCTAAACTTCTTTCTTATTGCTGTAATTTCTAATACTAAAGATTCGTTTATCTCTTTTGTGAATTCTGCCTTATCTTTATCTGAAGCATTAGTTAAATTCTTGTCTTCAATTATTCTTGCTGCTGATTCTCTAGCAACTAAAACCTCTTGCTCTTCTACGTCTGCTATTTGTTTAAGTTGCTCATCTCTAATTTCCCTAAGTAAGCTAATTTGCTTCTCTGGTGTTTCGTCTGCTTTTCCTGCTGGCTTTATTAGTCTACCTTCAGTTTTAGTTTCGTTTTTAGGTTCTAAAGCTTCTAAAGCAGCCCTTCTCTGAGCGATTTCTGACTTTAATAGTTTTAAACTATTTTTAGAGGCTAGTATTTCTTCTTTAATTCTAAATCTTCTTATATCTCTAACGGCCTTGTTCTTTTCTTTTTCATTAAGGGATAATTCATTTTCAGCCATCATTATAGCATTCTGAGCGCCTTCTATTCTTAATGACAGTAACTCTATTTGATCTCTTCCTAATGGGTCTTTTCTGTTTAACCAAAGTAAATACTCATCATTCGCCGCCTTGATTGCTTCTTTTTCTTCCTCAATTACCTTGATCCTGTCCTTGCCGTTTTCAAGGTCTTGTTTTCTTTTACGTTCAGCGGCAGCTATTGATTCGTCTAATAAATCCCTTCTATTTTCTAATTGCACCTTAAACGCTTTATTGAAAAGCCTTAAATCTTCTTCTCCGTCTTTTCTTATGTTTTGCAATCTCTCTAATTGATCAGCAGCAGCAGAAGCACCGCTAACAATATTCCATAAGGCCGCAACAAACTCAGTAAACAACGCAACAGCAACACCAATACCTATACTCTTTAGTGATTTAGCAAACTTTCGCGCTCCTGAGCTTGCTTGATCCATATTCTTACCAACATCTTTCACGCTTCCACCGAAAGCCTTCCAATCCTTAAATTGTTGGTTCATTTTTAAGGCAAACATAACCGTCTTGAACGCTAAGAAAGCACGAACAGCCTTTATAATAACTGTAACTATAGTTCCTAAATTGTCGGCTAAGAACTTAATTCCTTTTCTTAAAGTTTCACCAACCCCGCCCGCTTCATCCATTGAGAGTATCAACCCTTCCCATGCACTACGTAACAAATCAAGCGCACCACCTAAAGTATTACGTTGAGTGTCTGCCATTTTAGCCGCTGCACCTTCAGCATCTTCTAATTTATCTGTAAGTCCTGCAACCTTATCTTGATTCTCAGCAAGTATAACACCCGCTGCGACTCCACGTTTTCCAAATAATTCTAATGCTACTCCTGCTTTATCTTGAGCGTTGTTTACTTTGTCTAATGCTTCTTTCCATGTTAAGCCTTGTTTAGAAGCCTCAAGCATCATGTTACGTAGCGATGTTCCTGCTGTACTTGCATCTAGACCACTATCCGTAAGCGAACCTAACATTGCTGTTGTTTGCTCGATAGAGAATCCCATTGTCTTAGCTACTGGAGCGACCGCAGCCATACCGACCTTGAATTTCTCCATATCCAATGACGAACTAGAGAAAGACTTAGCCATTACATCAACAACTCTTTGTGTATCCTTCGCGGCTAAACCGAAACCATTCAATGTTGATCCTGCTACCGCTGCTGCATTTGCTAATTCTGTGCCTGTCGCCTCAGCTAACGCCAAGGTTGCGGGAGTCATATCGTTAATCTGCTGTTGAGTAAATCCTAATTTTGCAAGTTCTAATTGTAGCTCGGATACTTGCGAGGCTGTAAAACGCGTAGTCGCACCTAATTCCTTAGCCTGATTAGTCAAGGCTTTCATTTGATCAACGTTAACACCTAATACTGACGCTAAGTTTGCTTGAGCTTGCTGAAAGTCTTTTATTACGTTGAATGAATCCTTTATTAAAGAGAACACACCAAAAGCTACTCCTAATTGTCCTAGAGCGTTTTTAAGACCACCTAGAGCGTTTTTATACCTACCAATAGCCATTTTTTGTTTACCTAGCTTGGTGGCATTCCTTTCGAGTATCTTATTGTTACGGTCTAAAGTCTTGTTGACTACTTTTAGTCTCTGGTTTCCTTTCTTAGTTGTTAAATCTAGCTTCTCTTTTTCGTTACGTAGTTTTTTAGACTCTAGCCTTACTCTTTCTAATGATCCTTTTTGTGAATTAGCTAATGCAACCTCTTCTCTAATTTCTTTATTTTGTTGTTGTTGTGCTACTCTAAGCTTTTCTTTTTCTCTTAGAATATCTTTATCAATAGCTAGTTTTGCTTTAGCGGTTTGGTTTGCTTGTTTAGCTAGTTGGTCAAAGTCTTTCATGCCCTGAGTATTACCAACGCTTGCGCCTCCAAGACCTTTCTTAATTCCTTGTGCTGCCTGTTTTAAAGTGTTAACCGTTAGAGTCAGAGTTTTAATTTCAGCCTGTGCAGCTTTAGCGCCCTGTGTTATATGGTCGAATAATCCCTTATCGGCTATGTCATCCTTATTTATTCTCTTGTCAGCCATTTGTTATTTTGTTGCGCTCGAAGCTTTTTTCAATTGTGCTTGCTCCTTTTCAAACTCCTTAACTATCTTATAAAATTTCTTTGCTGTTATCTTATTTTCATCAATTCTTAACCCATACCACTTTTCTAAATGCACTATAAACCCGTCACGATCTGTTTTACCCTCTTTGCTTAAAACATCATTCAGCTCTTTGGTTAACCTTCTTATTTCGTTACGTAAAAAGCTATCCTCTTCTATAACTAAATCACATTCTAAAATCGCTATTCGTCTCCTGAGTTCTACTATCTCTTCCATCTCTGGACTAATACCGAACTCAGCTATGTAACTATCGTTTATTCTTATATGCGCTTCTTCGTCTTCTTTATCTGTACCAACTTCAATGTAAATTCTAGCAAATTTGTAGTTACCTTTCTGAAGTTCCCACCAGTTAAATAAAAGTATGTCGTCTATGTTATTGTAGTATTTCATCTCTAACTATTTTAACATACTTATCTATAAGTAGTTTGATTATTAATGTGTGTTGGCTCTCGTCTGTCAACCCTAGAATATCTATCCCGTATCGAACGGCTAAATCTGTAGTTACTCCATCGTCACCCGTCTTTATAGTGTCTGCTGATATTGTTATACCTCCTCTGTCAACTCTAACTATGAATGAAGCGTAAAAACTACCCTCATCAAATAGCTGTATTCTTCCTTTTCGCTTTCCGAACTCTTGAACTGAACGTGCTGAGTAAACCCCTAACGACCTATTTAATGAATCAACACCCTTATCAAACATCTGATCTCTAGTGTTAAGTCGTATAATTTCCTGTTTAACTTCTTCATCAAACGTCAAAACCCAAACCTTTTCAGGATTCAGGTTAACAGCATTATCAAGAATTTTGTCAATTGCAGGAAACAAGCTCATAGTATAAAACAAAAAAAGCGGCATCCTAATAAAAGAATACCGCCCATTAAATGCACATCATGTGCCTATGTTGCTAAGTTACTAAATTTTATCCATATAATTTAATTGTCACCTCAAGTAAGTGCATATCTATACCGAGTGCTTGGTTGAACGTTTTACTAAAAACATGTGATTTATAACTTCCTTTGTGGAACATTTCAGCTTCCTCTATTACTTTTTTTACTTGACTTTTACTAAACTCGTGTTCTTGGAATGCAGTGAATTTCTTGTTTTCTTGTGGTTGTATATTCAATATTTTATACTTCTGATTCTCTACAGCTTTCACAAACCAAGTAGGTAGATTTAACTCTTCTTTAATCTTGTCAAACTCTTCTAATGGTAATCGTCCTTGAGCCCTGTCTTCTGCGTACATTTTTATATGAAGGTTTACACTGCCTTTTGTCTTTAGTAATGTTCTAAGTTCGTCGGGCTGACTAGTTGCATTTACTACTCCTTTTGTGTCATACAAATAGAAACACTCTTTTGCTGAGATTCCATTATTATCATGTTGAATTATCTCGACTCCATCTTTACTTATGTAGTCTTTGGTTCCGTCAAATGAAAATATTTCAGAAACGGACAAGTACCATTCGTAATCTAAATTGAATTTTTTACTGTACTTCATAGTTATATTTTAGTGTTCAGGTATTGATACTAGTTTTGATTGGTTAATTTCATTGTTATCATGTCTCTACTATAATCATGAATATAAACGTTATCCTGTTATTACACCTATTAGTAGCATACATAAAAGCCTCTTTAATTTCGTTTACGTAAACTTTACACCATATATAATTTTTGTCTTCAAGTATTTTAATACAGGCGTCTATGTTTCTAGTATGCATTTTACTTATTAGGTGTTGTTTTAGATAGCGTCCAATTGGTTGATTTTGTACTCATATCCATTAGCATATTTTCGAACCTTTCTTCTAATGATTCTGAATTTTCAAGTATTGGTATATTGCCGTGTGCGTGTAAGTTTACGCTGTTATTTTGTTTTCTTCGGGTTAAATCAAATGTATAATCTCCGTCTGTATTAATTTCAAACTTAACCTTAAACTCTATATCTTGTTTGTTTTTCATAATCTACTTTTTAATTCTTAAATACCTAGACGCTTCAACACGGTTAAAGTACCCGTTTCTAGGTTGTCCTACCTTGCAGTTAATAGTCCTAAAGAATACCTTTTCATTTTCAACTTCGTAAATATCAACGTCTAGCATGTGCCCCATATACTCAACCCTTGCTTCTTGCTTTTCTTCTATTTTATTGTAATCTCTATCTATCATACTATTTACTCTTTAACTGTTTCTAAATACTTCTTAGCCATCCACTCTATCATGTTGCTGTAGCTTCTACCCTCAACTTTTGACTGAGCTTTTACTTGTTCGTGTATGTCGTCGTCGATTGTTATTGTTTTTGTCGCTTTCATTTGATTGGTTTAAATATTTCACTGCACTTGAATGAACCACCCATTTTAAATGGCTCATATGGATTGAATTCATTAGATTTGAAAGGTTCATATATCATAGCTATGTATCCATCAATGCGTAGTTCCTTCCTATCCGAACCCTCAATTGAGCCTATTTCACATCTTCTTGCAATCTCTTCGTGATCATCTACGTTAACCCCCCAAACTAAACAACATTCTTTTAGCTTGTCGTCGAATTTATCTACTATCTGTTGTGAGAACTTCTCAATTATCCCGTCTATCATTGTTTTGGTTTCTTCCATAATAATTAATTGTTTTCTTCAAAGATAAACATTATAATCTAATATATAATCATATTAAGTAATAATTATTTATTGAGCACAAAAAAAGGGACTACTTTCGCAATCCCTCTTCAATCTAATAACTAAGGTTAATCCTCAGTGTCTGGTTTTGGCGTTTCTTCTACAACTTTTCTAGGTGAAGGTTTCTTTGATCTAGCTTTTAGGCCGTTAGCCTGTTTCCAAATATTTATAACCTTTGATCTGTCTAAGTGAGCATAGTCACTAATCGCTTTCTTCTCTGATACGCGTTTGAAGTATGCAGCGATATAAGGAACTTTACCAATCCAAATAAATTGATCTTCCATCTATTAAGGTAAAAGTGCTGTAAACGCTCCGTCTGCTATGTCGTATCCAGTAGCAGCGGTAATTGAACCTGTAACAATGTCACCTACAGTAATCTCAGCATCCAAGTGCTCGAATGAATAAACACCGTCAGAAGTTTCTACAACTGGTGGAATCTCAGCAACAACGCCCGTATCCGAAACAACTCCGAATGTACCGTTTGTAACCAATCCAACAACTGGAGAACCAGAAGTAGAACCGTCAGGCTCAACAACTGTAAACTGAACGTGTGTAGCATCTAACTCAGACAATACAATGTAAGCAGGAGTTAAAGGTTTCAACGTAGTAGCTGAATAACCAAGAGTAGAAGCAGAAATACCGTAAGAGTTCTCTTCACACTCGTTAGTGTCCATATCCCATGAAATCATTAACTTCTGAGTAGTTGTATCAGTTGCGTATTCTTTGAACGCTACGAATGTCTCTGTAGCCATTTCGTAACCTCTCATGATAGTATCTGTAGGATTATCTAAGATACCCCAGAAAGAACCTGAAACGTCTGGTAAGTAGAAATCTACATCAGTACAACCAATCTTTTTCAACTCACGTAAGATATTATGCACCGCATCTTTACCCCATGTTTCGAATTTGAAAGTACGTACTCCACCAACGTTAGGGATTAATACCTTTCTTGTTGAAGGTGCTGTATCATAAACATCATCAGTTCTTTCGAAAGTGATATTCTCACAACGAGGGAAAGGATAAATTCTCTCCATCAATGCGGTAGATGTTGCAATTAAAGCTCTAATATCCGCACCTAAAGTTGCAGACGTCAAGTCAATTGTATTTCTCGTAACCCCATCAGCCTTGTAACGTGGTACGATAATCGGGAAAGCAATCGCTCTCATTTCTAGCACACAATCTGGTCTCCCTAATACTGGAAAACTTGGATTTGCACATGAACATATAGTTTGTCCCATTTTTGTTTAATTTTTAATTTTGTTTAACAATTACATATACTTAAATCAAATAGCTCTATAGTCATATTGACCTCTACACCGCTTAAGTCCTCGTTTATTATCTTATCGTCACTACCTTGGTTTGTAACCTCCACACCGAAGCGAGGACGTACTCTAACCGTATACCCTGACATGCGTTTAAAGCTGTAGTCGTTATCAATAACCTCCTTGAAAGCTATTTGTAAGTTCTCCATTGGCTTTATCGCTAAGTCATTGTGTTGGTCATTGATCCAAAGCTCTTCACTTGTTAAGTCCATAAAGAACAAACGAGCTTGATACTTAGCTACTATAGACGAATCTAATGGTAACTGCTCGTACTCATAAGACTCTAATAGCCAAATAAATGGCGTTTTATCTCTTGAAACTTGCTCAATATCTAAATACTCGTTGTTTGTGCTTGCTGGACTTCCGTGTAGAACAGTAATAACAGGCGCTACAACAATAGTTCCAATGAAAGCAGCGGGTGAAGCACCTAAAGGACTAACCTTTATTGATACATTATCCACTAATTCAGTGACTAAATACTGGTTATTGTTTTCATCTTCAATCGTAACCCCAACAGTTATATGCAAAGTAGAACATAGAAAGATTGTCTCTCCTGCCGTAATAGAAATTACAGGAAGGTTTAAATCAATATTGGATACAATACCCTTTACTATGTCAACCAGATTATTCGCCATTAGAATATATGATTAAAGCGTTCGTGCACTCCTTCGTACTCAGGATACGTGTCAGGATCAACAACACACATGTAGTTTTGAATTACTTGATATGTTGCAATTGCCTCATTGTATCTTGATGTGATATCGTGCCCAATAGCCGTTATGTTGTCGGAGTTTTCACCAGTTGTTACTTTTACTCCGTCTGTAGTTACGCGTGTTACACCATCTCTGACGTATAAATAATAAACTAAGCCTTCTAACATTACTTTCATCCCTTCTGACTGTGTTAAACAATCGTCTGTTTGGTCGTTAAATGCGTTGAAAACTTTTAGGAAGCGTGGGTCACTCGGTACTTGAGGTGTTCCCACGCTTAAATCAGCAATAAATAAATCATACAATTCTACTCCGAACAATCTCGGTAGGTAAGTATTCTCAACCTTGTCAATGATAGACGTAAAACCTGAGTCTTGAACCGTCTTAACTGGTATCTTATACCTTCCACTCTGAAAATCTGTAACCTGTAGAATTGCCATTTCTTATTTATTTAACTTTTTTTACCTAATCCTTTGTGCTCCATGATCTCAGCAACATTCTCAGACATAGTTTCCTTAGTGCCTGATTTTTTACCTTTTGACCATTCAAAAGACACCGACTTAGTAGACTGTGAGACCGATTTAGGGTCAAACTTCGCTACCGCCTTGGGTGCTTTCTCTTTCTTTGGAACCTTGACAACTGGCGCTTCTTCTGCTTTCACATCTTCAACGATAGTTGCAGCATCAACTTCAACTACTGGAGTTTCATTTTCTGCTTTCTTTGGTGTGTTTGTCTTAGCCATATTGCTAGTTATTTAAGTTTATGGTTTAGTAAGTGCTGTAATAGCAGTTGAAATAACTCCTGTTACGAACGCTGTTGTATCGTTTCCTTTAATACGGTTCAATCCTCTCCATTCAGCTAGTACTGTTCTCATGTTCTTAGTGAAATCATCTCCATCTAAACCGATGTTAATAGTCATTTCACCTTTAGAGAATACAGTATCTTTTGTTCCGTCCATTGTCAAGAAGTTATCTACTGCAATACCAGTATTAGCAACTACAGGAATACCATCTAAAGTAAGTGTTCCGTTAACGTCTAACAATCTATTAATGTACTGCTCGTCTGTTGCTTTAGTAACTCTCAATTGAGTTAAATCAGAAGGGTGTACAACGTGAACTGTTGGAATGTGATTAGCAATAACGATTTGATTCGCTGCTACTGTCAACACATCAACTAAGTTCGGAGTAACAATAGACACAGCAAAAGTACCCGCTGCAAATGCAGTTGACTGAGTAATAATACCGTTAAGGTTTTGCCCTACGTTATCACCATTCAATACTTGGTTGTCAATATCCAATCCTAAGCGTTGCATAAGCTCGTTATCAATCTCAGAACGCATAAAGTCAATATCACCTAACATTTCTGTTGAAGCTTTAATGAATGCTGTACGTTTCTTAACTGATTCGTTCACTACAACAAGATCAAAGTCGATTTGGTTCTTAAGTGTACCCTCAACTGTTCCTGCTGGCGCACCTTCAACTCCTGCTTGTTCAACCCATGAAATAACATTTGAAATTGCAATTCCGTTGTTTACTAAATCACGGATAAAGATTTGACGTCTTGCGATGTTGTTAACTCCTGGCTCTCTTTGTTCAACTGGAACATTACCTCCTGAAATATTACCTGCAATTGTCATATCACCAACAACTTTAAACGTGATTTCCTCACGAGTGTTGTTTTCCATGATACCCTTCAACTTGTCTGCATTCGCTTCTAACTGACCTCCTAGAGTGTCTTTGTTAGTCAATGAGATATCACCTTCCGCAACGTCCTTAAGTTTCTTCAACTCAATTCCCATTGTTTCCATCTGTGATTCAAGCTTCTTGTTAATTGAGTCAGCTTGCTCATTTCTCATTTCTAACAATTCATTTTGAAACTTTGCAATTTCATCTTTGTTAGCATCTGTAGCATCATTCAAAACTTTAAAAGCCTCTGAATTTACCGTGTTTAATTCGTTGTAAACTTCAGCTTGTTTATTAGCTTCCATTGCATCGAAATCTTCTTTTGAAATACCTTTACTTTCTAGGTATTGTTTTAATGTTTTCATCTTATATGAAATTTGAATTAGTATTAGTGGACGGTCTGTTGTCCTCTTGTGTTTCTTGAGTGCCTTGTGGCGGCTCTTGTGTGTCATCGTCTGTGCTAGATTCTGACTTTGCAGAGGTGTCGTTGACGGCTTCTACAGATATTGTTGGAGTTGCTGGATTTGAGCCTTTTACAACTGCCGATCCCTCAACTATTCTTGCTTCGTGTACCACCCACATGTAACCCTGAGATTCTGCTACCTCTTTGTTGGCTACTTGACCGATGTATTTATCCCAAACTTCCTTTTCTTCTACGTCCCACTTGCTATCGCTATTGATTGCTAATTCTAGTCTAACATAACGCATACCCACAGAATGTTCTTTAACAAAACCTTTCGCGTACTGATTAAACATGAACTCGTTACGGTTTTTAGATATTGTAGAATCGAAAACTAAAGCTTCAGTGTCTCCTTGATACTTTTGACCTAATTCTTTCCAAGGCATAATTTCTAAAGTCGCAACAACTACATCACTTATAATGTGGTCAAACTTCATTCGGTGTTCTTGTAGTAAGTAAGGGTTTTTAGTTTCTTTTACAGACTTCTTAAACGTGCTCTTTAAATGAACGTCAGAATGCGAGTCCATAAGTAGCATAGAATTTATAATTAACTTAGCTTGAATCTTATCCAATTCAGTCAAGTCAATAGACTCAGCTTTTACAGTTTCTCCTTTACTGTTCGATACACTTGGAATATGTATTACTGCGTCAGCTTCCTTAACAGCCATTTTCTTAGTAGCAATTAAATCGGCTTTATTCTCTCTCAATGCCTTAAACAAGTCCTCTTTATTCTCGAACTGCTTATCTGGAAATTCCTTAACTATAATCATTTGTAGATAGTTTTATGTTTCTGCTTAGTCTCAATATCTTTTAGAATCTTATCCTTTGTAGGGCAATCCTTCATCTTAGAAACCTTTTCTTTTATTACTTCAATTGGTTGCTTCTCCTCCATCTGTAGTTGTTGTTTGTGATGCTTGCCCTATTGTTGTCTGATCGTTTGAGAGAGCATCAATTGTTAACATTTCTCTTATCTCATCATCTGTTAAACTTTGAATGGCGATAACTGACAATCTATCTGGCATACTATTAAGCGCTTGTAACACTTCGTTAGTTACTGCCTTAATTACTTCAATGCTATTAAGATCAACCTTAATTGTCTCCTCTACTCCTAATCTCTCAGAAAGGAATGTAGAAAGTTTTGCGTCAATCTTATTTGCTAACGGTATGTATGAATCTAGATAAGCTGATTTTATAGCAGTCTCAACGTTGTTGTATGTGCTTGATTCGTTGTCGTTGAAAAGCACGCTTGGCATCCCGAATATTGAACACATCAAACGTAAGTCAGCTAGTATGCCCTCCAATAGTTTAAGGTCGGTTGGACTCATACCTGTTTGAGTGAAGTTAACCGCTGTAGATGAAACCTTAATTTTATTGAACTTATCAGACCCACCAGACTCAGTATCGAACTCGTCTTGCATTCTCTGACGTTCTTTAGGTAGCATTGGGGTGTCTTTACCTGAAGAGATAATACCGATAATTCCACGGTTCTTAAATATACTTGCTGCCGCTTGTAGCTTCTCACTTGATGATTGAACAACTATCCACGCAGCTTGTAAAGGGCTTAACCCATACTTAACCTCTGACTTCTCAATGTTTACAATGTTTGAAGTGTGGATATGCAGAACTTCTTCAGCTGGGATCGTTTGAACCTTACCGTCTGGCCTAGTCCATTTGTAACTTGTTACCTCTCCGATATTGTCAACTACTATTTCTACTCTGTTTGATTTGAGTATCTGTAATTCGTTTCCTGCTCCTACTCCTTGGATATGTCTTATGTATGCATTTCCTGTTGTACTGAATGACTCACCAATCTCTTCTAAAAATTCTATCTGGCTTTGATCTGGATTAGGCTCACTGAGTAAATCTAATATAACTGAGTTTTCTATCTCTTCGTCGTTATCATCAACTGCAATTCTCTTGATTGAGGCACTAGTGAAAGCCACCTTACTCACAATCATGTAAACTAAAGGGTTATCACCGAACGCTTCAACGTATCTATTGAATTCTAAACCACCTTGATTACCTAATATCCAGCTAAAGAAAGAACTGAACGGCTTGAAACTAGAAGTGTCGTGAGATTGTAGGGGATATGTTCCTCCTGATTGACTCTTATTGATTATTGCTTTACCTAGTTTGGTAAAATAGTTGTCAGCCATTTATGTTGGTTTGTTCACGAAGTTAAGAAAATAATTTGTATTGACGAAAAACTTGTCAATTGTGATTAAAATCTAACCACCATAGCGCATAAAAAAGGGCAGTAAATTAATACCACCCTTAACCTAACCTGTAAAACTATACTGAAGCTAATCAGTGACTACTAATATACGGATTATTTATCTCTTGCTTCTAGTATTGGTAAATTAC
>Ga0255052_10001990_pt1 | contig 14950 bp, 10 predicted proteins | sample JV7_2_21_MG_FD_188632 | JGI IMG/M metagenome (GOLD analysis project Ga0255052, IMG submission 188632) | Seawater microbial communities from Jervis Inlet, British Columbia, Canada - JV7_2_21 | ecosystem: Environmental > Aquatic > Marine > Inlet | place: Canada: British Columbia | collected...
GCCTCGGCTGGTATCTGGCCGAGCAGCGTTCGTACCAGCGTGGTCTTGCCGGTACCGACTTCGCCGGTCAGTTGGATAAAACCGCCACTTTCGGTGACGCCGTAAACCAGGTGCGCGAGGCCCTCGCCATGCCGCTCACTCATGTACAGGTAGCGCGGATCGGGGGTGATCGTGAACGGCTTTTCGTGCAAGCCGAAGAATTTTGTATACATAACCTGGTGCCTGAGATACCGCGGCCGGGCAACAGCCGGCCTCGGCGACCCCATTCTACCTGAATTAGTGCGGATCCAAGCTTCGGGCCCGCTTCACTGACACGCTGCCGAAGCGGTCACGAATGCTGTCCACGGTCTCGTCCAGTTGCGTGTTGGTGGGGGTGTCCGTGTCGGCAAACAGGTCCTGTTGCCCGGCTCTCGCGAGGTCGTGGCCGCCGACACCCAGCAGCCTGATCCTTGCGCCGGGGTGTTCGCGCAGCCACTCATCCAGTAACTGCCGGGCGCTCTCGTACAGCTGGTCCGTGCCGTTTCCCGGCGGATGCATGGCTCGCTGGCGGGTGTGCGTCGTGAAATCCGCTTGCCTGATTTTGATTTGCAGCGTCGCGGCACTGAGCGATCTGGCCCGCAGCCGCGATGCAGTTCGCTCCGTCAACCGCAACAGCTGCCGATGCAGGTCGGCTGGCTGTTGCAGGTCGGTATCGAAGGTCTCTTCGGCGCTGATTGACTTTTCCGGGCGCGACACAACGACCGGTCTATCGTCGAGCCCGCAGGCGCGTTCACGGGTACGGCCGGCAAAGCGACCGAAAATTGCCTCCAGGTCGCGATCGGATGCACGGCGCAATTCGGCAATGGAGTCGATCCCGACCTTGAGGAGCTGTTCGAGCGTCCGCCGCCCGATGCCGGGAATGACCCGGACCGGCAGCGGGTCCAGCACCGCTCGCAGATTTTTCGTGTTGACGACGACCAGGCCGTCCGGCTTATCGAGGTCTGAGGCGATCTTGGCAACGAGCTTGTTGGGCGCGACGCCGACGGATGCAGTCAGTCCGGTCGCCTCGGAAATGCGTTTCTTAATCTGCTTGCCAATTTCGGTGGCCGAGCCGAACAGGGCGAGGCTTGCCGTAACGTCGAGAAACGCCTCGTCCAGGGACAGGCCCTCTACCTGTGGCGTGAATTCGCGAAAGATGGCAAACACTTCGCGAGACACGGATTGATAGTGAGACATCCGCGGCGCAACACGCAGCAGGGCCGGGCAGCGCCGATTGGCCTCACGCATCGGCATCGCCGATCTGATACCGAATTCGCGAGCCTCGTAACTGGCGGCTGCGACCACGCCACGATTGTTGCCGCCACCGACCACCAGCGGCTTGCCGCGCAACGCAGGATTATCGCGTTGCTCTACCGACGCATAAAATGCGTCCATATCGACGTGCAGAATGTTCCTCTCGCCGATCACCGGGCTCTGTCGACGATGAAGCGAGCCAGCCAGCGCAATGGCTCGGCATTGGCGTCAAAATGGTCGAGTTCCCGCAGGCCGGCATCGAGCAATTCGTCGCAGCGCCTGCGCGACTCCTCGAGACCGAACACGGCTGGCCAGGTCGCCTTTTTCTTGCGCTGGTCTGCTCCGGCACGTTTGCCGATGACTTCCGTGTGGCCCTCGACGTCAAGAATGTCATCGCGAATCTGAAATGCGAGCCCGATAGCGGCGGCAAAGCGATGCAATGCCGCATCTCTCTTTTCGTCATGCTCGTTGCTGAGGTAGCAGGCAGACATAACCGAGGCGACGATCAGTGCGCCGGTCTTCAGCCTGTGCATCTCTTCGAGCTCCGCGACAGAGATCATGCGACCTTCGGATGCCAGGTCGATGGATTGTCCACCGGTCATTCCGAGAGAACCACAGGCATGGGCAATGATGCGGACCACGGAAACGCATTCCCGGTCACTCAGATTCTCTGTCGACGATAGCACGCTGAAGGCGAGCGGTTGTAATGCATCGGCAGCCAGGATCGCCGTTGCCTCGCCGAATTTCCGGTGCACCGTTGGCATGCCGCGCCGCAGGTCGTCGTCATCCATTGCCGGCAGATCGTCGTGTACCAGCGAAAAGGCGTGAATCAATTCGATTGCCGCAGCCGGCGCATCGAGCTTGTCAGCGCTTACCCCAAGGCACTCTCCGCTTGCATATACGAGCAGGGGCCGCACGCGTTTGCCGCCACTCAATACGGCGTAACGCATCGCCTCGTGCAATCGTTGTGGCGTGCAATTTGCTGCGGGCAACGCTGCGTCAAGTCGCTGCACAACCCGCTCGGTGTAGTAGGAGATACGATCTGAAAACGATCCGGACAAAACAAGATTTCCCGACAAATGGAATTTCCCGACAAGCGTACACCATATGACCCGTGTCGCTGCGGCGGAGTATAATCCCGCTCCCGATCGATCATCGCCACAGAGTTTTTCCGGAAGCTATCCATGCGGGCAGTTGCTCAGGCACAGCCGAATTTCGCGCTCATCAAGTACTGGGGCAAGAAGGATCTGGAACGCAATCTGCCAGCTGTGGGTTCTTTGTCGATCACGCTGGAGTCGCTCTGGACTCGGATGACGGTCGAATTCGTGAAGGACGGGGTTCCGGATCTTCTGCAGGTAAATGGTCAGGACAATCAGCCGCTCAAGCCAAGGGTCGCGCGCTGCCTGGACCTGGTTGCCGGCAAAAGACGCCCGCCAGCCATTGTCCATAGCGAAAGCAACTTCCCGATCGCCGCCGGGCTCGCCTCATCGGCCGCGGCATTTGCGGCCCTGGTTGTCGCGGCAGAGGGCGCTGGCGGTGGATCCAGGGGTGCGCTGCCACTGGCGCGGCTGGCTGGGCGGGCGTCCGGGTCTGCGGCACGATCCTTGTTCGGCGGTTGCGCCGAGCTGACGCCAGGCGACGATGACATCTCTGTGCAGCAGCTCGCGCCACACAACGACTGGCCGCTGCAGGTCATCGTCGCTTTGACAACAGAGGCTGCCAAACCGCTCGGTTCCGGCGCCGGGATGATTCGCAGCGCCGAGACTTCGCCCTTTTATTCGAGTTGGGTGGGGCAGCAGGAACATGATCTAACGGTTGCACGTGCGGCGGTGCTGGCGCGTGACTTCGATAAGCTGGCAGCCGTTTCCGAGTACAACTGCCTGAAAATGCATTCGGTGATGTGGACCTCGCGTCCGTCGATCGTGTACTGGAATCAGGCGACGCTCTCCTGCATGGAAACAGTCCGGGATTTGCAGCAAGATGGCCATCCGGTGTTCTTCACCATCGATGCCGGGCCGCAGCTGAAAGCGGTGTGCCTGCCGGAGGCTTCGGCACAGGTTGCGACGGCGCTGGCCGCAACGCCGGGCGTCGTCCGTGTCATGCAAAGTGGCTTGGGGCCCGGAGCGCGGCTGCTGGAGGCGGATTGACGGAGATCATTACAAGCGCACCCGGCAAGGTCGTGGTATGTGGCGAATACGCGGTATTACAGGGGGCGCCCGCAGTGGCGATGGCTGTCAATCGCCGCGCCACGGTCTCGATCCGGCAGACGGAGGGCAGTTGGAACACGGTAACCACGCCGGGATACATGGACGATGAGTCGCGCTTTGTCGTTACCAGGGATGATGGATTCAGATGGGACGGGACCGCGTCTTTAAGCTTGCTGGAAAAAGTGTGGCGCCGCTTCCCGGTCGACCAGGAACATGCGTTTCACATCACGCTGGATACTCGTGAATTTCGAGACCCGGACAGTGGCATCAAGTACGGGCTTGGCTCGAGTGCTGCTTTGGCGGTCGCACTTAGCAGAGCATTGACCCGTGTTTCGGGACGGGCACCCGCTGCGGAGCAGTTTGCGATGGAGGCACACCACGAGTTCCAGGGCGGCAGCGGCAGTGGAGTTGACGTGGCCACGAGTTGTCGCGGCGGCCTGATCGCTTACCGTATATCCGGGCAACGGCAACACCTGGCATGGCCCGATGGCGTGGAATACGCGGTGTTGTGGAGCGGCCGGGCGGCCAGCACCAAGAGACGCATCGAACGATTCGCCGCTACGGAATCACGAGGCGACACGCTCGCGCTCTGCATGGCCGCGGCAGCCGTGCTTGACAGCTGGCCGGACCGCAAGCAAGTTCTGCACGCGATGCATGAATATGTACTCGAATTACGGCGTTTCAGTTCCGAGCGGGAACTTGGCATATTCGATGCCGGTCACGCGGAACTGACCGAGATGGCGGACGGGCACCGGGTTATCTACAAGCCCTGCGGTGCCGGCGGCGGTGATGTCGGGATTGCGATGGCGCAGGATCCCGGGACATTGCGCACATTCGTGGAGAGCGCCGTCGCGACCGGGTTCCGGCAACTCGACGCGGTGATCGATACCAGCGGCGTCCGGGACGAAGATCGGGAATCAAAGTGAGCGATTCTCGTGTAAGCCGCCTGTACCGCAAGAACGTTCGCGAAAGAATTGACGAGCTGCTTGAACTCGGCTTTCTGGATGAAACGATAGCGAACGATTTGCGGCGTGGCCACAGCTTGTTATCGGCCGATGGCGCCGACAAGATGATCGAAAATGTCATCGGTGTATTCGGCCTGCCGTTCGCAGTAGCGACGAATTTCCAGGTGAACGGCAATGATTACCTCGTGCCGATGGTAGTGGAAGAACCATCAATCGTCGCCGGGGCGAGTGGTGCCGCGCGGATCATCCGCGCCGCAGGCGGGTTCACGGCAAGCTCGACGGAGCCCCTGCTGATCGGTCAGGTGCACGTGATCGACATTGACGATGTCGACGCCGCGATTGCCGGCATCGAAATGCGGCAGAACGAATTGGTCGAACTCGCAAACAGCCTGCACCCGAAACTCGTGGCACGCGGTGGTGGCGCAAGGGCCATTGAATGCCGGGTGATCAGTTTGCCGCAGGCGTCGCGCACACTGGCGGTGCACTTGCTGGTCGATACCAGGGACGCAATGGGTGCGAACATCGTCAACACGATGTGCGAGGGAATTGCCGCCACGATCGAGCAGATTACCTCCGGCACCGCGTTACTCAAGATCCTGTCGAATCTGGCTGACCACTCGCTGGTAACGGCCAGCGCCCGCATCCGACTGGAGGATTTGGCCGGCAAGAGCTTGTCGGCCATGGCGGTCCGCGACCGGATCGTGCTGGCCAATGAGCTGGCAACGGCCGATCCATACAGGGCTGCCACACATAACAAAGGCATCATGAACGGCATCGACGCAGTCGCCGTCGCCACGGGGAACGACTGGCGTTCCCTGGAGGCGGCTGCGCATTCTTACGCTGCCCGGGAGGGCGCGTACCGGTCGCTGACCCGTTGGTCGATCGACGATGCCGGAAACCTGCAGGGCTCGATTACGATGCCGATAAGGGTCGGTACGGTCGGTGGATCATTGCAGGCGAACCGCGGCGTCGTGGCGGCATTACGAATCTGCGGCATCACGGGTTCTACCGAGCTCGCAGAGTTAATGGCCGCCGTCGGGTTGGCACAGAATCTTGCGGCGTTGCGCGCCCTGGTTAGCGATGGCATTCAGAAAGGGCATATGAGCCTGCATGCGCGCAGTGTCGCTGCCGCGGCAGGAACGCCCGACGGCCTGTTTACGCAGGTGGTGCAGGGGCTGATTCGAAGCGGTGACGTTAAACCCTGGAAGGCGCAGCAGTTGATCTCCGAACTGAGTACAGACCCGTTCGTTACCGACTCGGACTTTCCCGATCCCGCAGTATGTGGAACCGCTGCCGGAAAAGTAATCTTGCTGGGTGAACATGCCGCTGTTTACGACAAACACGTGTTAGCGTTGCCGCTCCGCTCCGCAGTCGCCGCGACTGTCACGGAAACCTCTGGCGGCATCCGCCTCACGGTACCCGACTGGAATATCGATCGGCAGCTCACGGCCACGGCTCCGGAAGGCGCTGCCGCTGCGTTGTTGCCGATCGTCGAGCAACTCGGGCTGGCGGGTCGCGGCTTCGAGATTCAGGTCCGTTCGCGTATTCCGGTGGCAATGGGACTCGGTTCTTCGGCTGCCGTGGCCACGGCAGTGATCCGCGCCTTCGATCGGGCCTTGAAACTGGGCCTGGATGATGCAGCGGTCAATGAACTGGCGTTTGCCTGCGAGAAAATCGCACATGGCGACCCGTCCGGCATCGACAATACGCTGGCCGTCTATGGCGAACCGGTTTTGTACAGGAGGAGCGACGATCCGCCGATGCGAACTCTGACGCTGACCGAGCCGCCACCCCTGGTCATCGCCTGCAGTGGGACGCGCGGCATAACCAAAGACCAGGTCGCCGCGGTGCGCAGGCGCTACGATCGCGAGACCGCGCTTTACGAGCGCTTATTTGATGAGATTGACGACATCAGCCTGGCGGGTGCAGCCGCTTTGTCCGACTGCGACTACGACAAACTTGCAGCGTTGATGAACGTTTGTCACGGATTGCTCAATGCGCTTCAGGTGTCGTCGCCGGAGCTGGAAACAATGCTCGAAATCGCCAGGTCGAGTGGCGCCATTGGCGCCAAGCTCACGGGCGGAGGTGGCGGTGGCAGTATCGTCGCATTATGTCCGGATCGCGTAGACTCGGTTGCCGGAGCTTTGCGCTCAGCCGGATACCGGATCGTTAATATTGCCGCAGAACAGGGAAGCGTATGAACGGTGACGCGAACAAAATCGTTTCGTCCGACCATGTATGGTGAACGGTTGGCGGCCTATGCGGGGCCAGATTGCTAACCAACGTAACGGTAATACTCGATGCCAATGTCCTGAAACTGCCGCTCGTCCGTCTGCCCGACTTTGTCGATGACAAACTCGTCCTTCGGCAGGTATTCGAGGTTATGGACACGACGGCCATCATGCAGCGCATGATACTGCTGCATGTCGAGGTCGATGGCGGACCGCATCGAGTCTGCGAAACCGATAGCGCCGGTCGCCTCGCGCCAGCGGCTGGCAACGGTCACCGGAATTACTTCTGCGGCGTCGCCGCTGCCGTAACCCAATGTCAATAGTTCTTCGCCCGACAGTTCCCGATCCTCTTCCAGCGCTTGCTCGAATCCGGCCGCCATCCATGCCGGCAGTGCTGCCGTATACAGGTTGCCAAGATCGAGCATGGTATCGCTGCCGAGCGCGAGTTTGTCGAGGATTTCCCGGCGGTACCGGCGGGATGCCCGGAAATTCCTGAACACCGCCATGGTCAGTGGATAGGCCTCGTAATTGAGTCTTTCCGGATGCGCGAGAGCAATGATTTCCGGTTTGCTGATCATCTCGCCCAGCAACGCTTCAGGATCGACGCCGGCTTCATAACAATAGGATGCCAGTTCCGCCCGGTCTTCCGGGCTGCCGTTGCCTAGCGCGAACAGGTAGGCGATCGCCCAGCCGGTTTCCGGCATCCGGCGGTATGGCCGATGCATGAACACAGTCTTCAGCGAACGCATGTAGTCGCTGGCCACGAGGCCCCGCTTTTTGTACATATCATTCAACGCGTGCAGGGTCTCGTCGATATAACAGGTGGTCGAGTACTTGCCGTTGAATACCGGAAAATCCTGCACCTGGTGGCTTTCGCTGCGGTCCTGGCCGCAAAACCGCAACATCGGCTTGCGGAAATCCATGATGCGGTAGTCGGAGGCAGATCCGGATTTAATCAGGTCCACCTTGGCAAGTTTTGGATCCTGCTCGAGCAGCATGGCTACCGCACCGGCGCCCTGGGTCGGTTCGCCGCTGCTGCCGCGCGCATATTCTGCGATATCGGCGCATACCACGATTGCCTGACCGCCCGCCCCGTCGAGTGCAAGGTAACGCAGAGCGCCTTTCATCCCGTAAACACCGCCCAGGCAGGCATGTTTGAACTCCGGTACTTCGCAACTTCTGCAGATCGGCGCCTTGCCCTGCAGCGCCAGTGCCCGATCTACCATCCCTTTGACGATGATTGCGCCGGCTGAATTGTCGGTACTCGATTCGGTGCCGAGGCCCAGGAATTTGATGTCTTGCGGGTCGAGGTCATACTGATTGATCAGGCGCATGACAGCCGTAGCCGCCATGGTATAGACGCTGTGGTTCGGGCCACGGACACGAAAACTGCGGCCAACGACCTCCCGCAGCTTGGGCCAGTGATTTCCGGTCCACTCGCACCAGTCTTCCAGCCATACGCGAAATGGCGGCACGTATGCCGCTAGTCCGCTGATTCCTATATTGTTTTTATCCATTGCCTGAAAAACTGAATTCGCTCGCGGTGGTCTTGTCTATTCTGCGATCAATGCGTAACCTCGGAATTCTATGCGCCAGCGGCTTGCGGCTCAAGAGCGCTGTCGATGCCGCTGTGCCACGGCCACTGATTTGCCAGCTTCTACAACTTATTCGACCAGTATCGTGATGCGCTCCGAATAGACGGGCGGGTCATGCGGTATGTGCAGGTGATCGGCAAGCAGGAGCTGCAAAGTGTGTTCTCCAGGCCTCAAAGTCAATTCTGTCGCCAAACTGGCGTCGCCGAAATGCACGTGATTGTCGTCGGTCGGTACCGGCAAACCCAGGTCCGGCATATCCGTGTCAATCAGAATATGATGGTGGCCCGTATCCGGTACGTTCTCGCCCGCGCGGACGACGTCCATGCCCGAGATGCCGAATTCGACCGGAAACGGGCTGCTGACGACGGCGCCATTCTGTAGCGTCACGAAAAACACCTTTGCCCCTTCCGGCGACGGGCTACGCGGGACCGCCATGTCGCGGGCTGCAGGTTCGATTTGCCGTGTGGCGGCCGGTTCGGCCGTTGTATCCGCCGCTGACCCATCGTCGCTGCTGCTACTGCAGCCTGCGATGAATATCGTCAATAGCCACGGCGGGGCCCGCAATATGGTGTATCTGCTCATCCCGTATTCTCCTGCGGCTCGGTGAGGCCGGATAGCGCAATATTACATCAATGGCCGGTGCAGCACCTGTCCCACTGGTCACCCGCGGCCACTAGATCGCGAATGCAGCGAACACCGCTGCGAAAAACATGATCGTCGCAAAGCCGAAGAAATATGCCAGCGTCAGCATCGCGAATTTGACACTGGTGATGGCGTGGCCTTGCTCGTAAACCCTGCGCATGGATTTATACAGATAGACCGGAATGTATGCAGATGTTGCGACGAGCGTAAGGGTCAGCGCGGTTTCCGGCAGCCCGACCAGCAGTCCGGCGCGCGCAAACAGAATCTGCAAGATCAGCATCAGGAAGAAGAAAGCGTGGTAGTGAACAACAAACAGCAGGTGTTCGACGTAGTACCGTTTCGACAACGGATAGAGGATTTTCAGCACCAGCGCCATTAGCGGCAGCAGGATGAAGAGCGCTGCCGGCACGTTGTCGAGCATCTTGCTGAGAAATGCGCTGCCGTCGTCGGCCTGGATGCGCGCACAGACGAGTTGCAGGCGTTCTTTCGTGAGGCGCTTTGCCAGCCACAGCGGGATATCCGAGGACTCGATGTCTTCGATGTCGCATTCCCCATCCTCGGCACTGATGCGGAACTGTGTGCCCTCGGTCGCCGCATCGATGGTCTCCTCGAGTTCCTCCCGCGTCAGATCATCGCCTCCGACGATGCCCTGTTCCTCGAGTTCGTCCAGAATCTCGTCGGGATCGACCACGCTGCTTTCGGCATCGGCGGCTTCACTTTCCTCGGCAGCCGGCGCCTGCGGCTCGAACAGAACGCCCAGGTCATCGCGCGGATCGAAAAATGCCACCAGGAAAAAGAGGATACTGAGCACCAGGTAGGTGCGAAACGGTGGCATAAAGCAGGCACGGCGCCCTTCAAGGTAGTCCCGGGTCAGTTTGCCTGGCCTGGTAAGGAGCGGCAGCAGCGTTCGCCACAATCGCGAATCAAGTTCGAACAGGTCGCCGAAGGCATCCCTTGTCAGCTCCCAGATGCTGATCAGCCTGCTACGCGCCCGTTGTCCGCAGCTGGCGCAGTATTGTCCGCGGAGGGCTGCGTCACAATTCAGGCAATGTTGCACCTGCTTGAGTTCGCCGTCATCGAAATCGGTGGGCCGCAATATCCGGCGGGTTGCCTCGAACTGCTCCGCAAAGCGATCGATGGCCGCCTGACGCATGGCCTGTGCCGGGCCGGCCAGGTAGTGCTCGAGATCGGCTTCGCTTTCGAGATAGTACTGCGCGACTCGCTGTGCCCGGCCACGTTCGTCCTCTTCAAGCTCGAAAATGTCGGCTTTGACGAAGCCGGGCAATTCGAGCATCGCCTCCAGATGTTCCGCAAGCCAGCCATCGAACGCGTCGATGATTTCCGGCTCGATACTCAGTGTGACTTCGTATATTGGCCCGTTGACGCTGGACATCGGCGAGCTCGCTACGCTTTTTTCCGGTTGTTTTTCTTTTTGGCGGACTTCTTCGCCGGTTTCTTGCGGGCGGCCTTCTTCCTGGCCGATTTCTTCGCCGTTTTCCTGGTCAGAGGCGTATCCGCCTCCGTCGCTACCTCTCCGATCGTACCCCCTGCAGCATTGTTGCCGCGGCCGAACTCTTCGGGCGCGAAATCGTCCACTGACAAAAGGCTCAGGACCTTTTCATGATAGCTGCGCAAATCGGCTGCTTCCTGGCGATTGATGACTTCGGCACGCTCGGCTTCGTCGATCTGGTAGCCAAGGTACTCAGACCGCAGCAATCCTTCTTTGTGCGCCTGGCGCAATTTCTTTTCCATTGGCGCCAGATCTATCGAGAGCTGCAATGCCTCCTGCAATAATCCCAGTGGATTACCCGGTTCCAGCGTCGTGTAAGCCTGCTGACTGAGTCGTTCACGCGCCTCACCCGGCTGCGTTATCAGGCCCACGACTTTTTTGCCGAGATCGTCAGCCGGGGCCGAATAGGTGCGCCCGCGGGGAAAAATGAATGAACGCAGGAAAAATGCGACCGGCCGATTTGGAAAATTGCGCAGGAAGCTGTGCAGTTGTTCCTGCGCGTGGTACATCAGCGTGCGCACGGACCATTCAACGAGCGGCAAATCAGCAGCTCGCCGGCCCTGATTCTCGAAATGTTTCAGCACCGTTGATGCGAGATACATCGAACTCAATACATCCCCGAGGCGTGCGGACAACAGCTCCTTGATCTTCAGTTTGCCGCCGAGTGTCAGCATGGCGAAGTCTGTGGCCAGGGCGAACGCAGCGCTGTACCGATTGATGTTCTGATAATAGCGGCGTGTCGGCGTGTTCACGGGCACGCGACTGAATTTGGCGTGCGTAAGCGCCAAAAACAACGATCGCGCCATGTTGCTGATGGCGTAACCGATATGCGAGAACAGGGCATCGTCGAATTCGAGCAGACCCCTCTCGTGGTTTTCGTCCTGCGCCGCCTGCAACTCTCGCAACACGTAGGGATGGCAGCGCATCGCACCCTGGCCGAAAATGATAAGGCTGCGCGTCAGTATGTTCGCACCCTCGACGGTGATGGCGATGGGTGTGGCCATATAGCCGCGTGCGACATAGTTCTTCGGACCCATCATTACAGCCTTGCCACCGTGCACGTCCATCGTATCGTTCGCGACTTTGCGGCCCATTTCGGTGCAGTGATACTTGAGTATCGCGGACGGGACTGCCGGCTTTTCGCCCTGATCGATTGCGCCCGAAGTCACCGACACGGCGGCGTTCATGATATAGGCGTGGCCGGCGATCCTGGCCAGCGCTTCGCCGACGCCATCGAACTTCGCAACCGGCAGGTTGAACTGGCGCCGGATCTGCGTATATGCCCCGGATGCATACGCCGCGGACTGGCTGCCGCCGGCGGCCGTGGATGGCAACGTAATCGCTCGGCCAACCGCCAGTAGCTCGACCAGCATCTTCCAGCCCTTGCCGGCCATTTCCTGCCCGCCGATGATGTAGTCGAGCGGTACGAATACGTCCTTGCCGCTGGTCGGGCCGTTCAGAAATGCAATAGTCAGGGGGTTGTGGCGCCTGCCGATCGTTACCCCCGGCGTGTCGGTCGGCACGAGCGCGGCTGTAATGCCGTATTCGTCCAGGTCGCCGATCAGGTGCTCCGGATCATAGAGCTTGAACGCCAGGCCGAGCACGGTTGCGACCGGCGCCAGCGTAATGTAACGCTTGTCCCAGTTCAGCCGGATGCCAACGGTTTTCTTGCCGTTCCAGATGTCCTTGCACACGACGCCACTGTCGATCAATGCTGCCGCATCAGAGCCTGCCTGCGGTGACGTCAGCGCGAAGCACGGGATTTCGTCCGCGGATGCTAGCCCCGGCAAATAGCGATTCTTTTGTTCTTCCGTGCCGTAGTGCAACAGCAATTCTGCCGGGCCCAGTGAGTTCGGTACGCCAACGGTGGAGGAGGCGGCGGTACTGCGGCTGGCGAGCTTTGCGATGACCATGGCGTTGGCATACGCGGAAAACGCCAGTCCGCCGTATTGCTTCGGAATGATCATCGCGAAGAATCTGTGCTTCTTGATAAATTGCCAGACCTCCGGCGACATATCACCGCGCTCATGGCCGATGTCCCAGTCGTCCAGCATGGCGCAAAGTTCTTCACAGGGACCGTCCAGGAATGCCTGTTCTTCGTCGGACAGGGCCGGTGCCGGATAGGCCATCAATCGGGTCCAGTCCGGCATGCCGGAAAACAACTCTCCGTCCCACCAGACGTTGCCGGCTTCGAGCGCCTCTCGTTCCGTATCCGACATCGATGGCAACATGCTGCGATAGATGTCGAGCGCGGGCCGGGTTATCTTCTCCCGCCTGAACTCGGGCATGTTTGGCACGATCATGAGCGCAAACAGCAACCACAGAAATAGCAGCCACAAAAATGAGCCGGAGCCGAACAGGGTATAAGCGAACAGGGCCGCCCCGGTGGTTGCGGTCGCTGCAAGCAGGTTGACGCGGTTATAGGCCAGGTAAATACCGCCGCCGGCGAACAGCAGAAACCAGAACAGACCAACTACGAAATCGGACACTCTTCAAAACCTCGGTCTGGCACCGTGAGGTGCCGTGAAGCGGTCGGCAGCGCGACATTAACGGCCAGCCGGCGGCGGCGAATATCGTTCACCGAAACCCTAACACCGGCGCTGCAAACACGCCACAACAGGCAATGCGGTGGCGGTATTCCCGGCTTGTCCCGGGTTACAGCAATGCTTCGATCGCGGCGCGTTCTTCCCGGAGTTCGGTTTCAGTCGTCAGCATGCGCTCACGGCTCGCATCGCTGATGTCGAGATTCTGCACAATCTCGTAGCTGCCATTGCTGCAGCGCACCGGATAGGAGTAGATTACGCCCTCGCCGATACCGTAACTGCCATCGGCAGGTATGGCCATACTGATCCAGTCGTCATCGGCGCTCCCCAGCACCCAGTCATGCATGTGATCAATCGCCGCGGAGGCGGCAGATGCCGCTGAAGACGCGCCGCGGGCCTTGATAATGGCGGCACCACGTTGTTGCACGGTGGGAATGAATTCATCGTTCAGCCAGGCGTCGTCGACCAGCTCGCCGGCCGGCCGGCCGGACACGGTAGCGTGATGGATGTCGGGATACTGGGTGGCGGAATGATTACCCCAGATCGTCATTTGCCGGATGTCGGTAACGTGACTATCGGTCTTCGCTGCCAGTTGCGCTATGGCCCGGTTATGGTCCAGCCGGGTCATCGAGGTGAAGTGATCACGATTGATGTCCGGCGCATTTGCGCTGGTTATCAGCGCGTTGGTATTGGCGGGATTGCCGACCACGAGTACCCGGATGTCACGATTTGCGTGCTCGTTGATGGCCTTACCCTGGACCGAAAAAATCTGCGCGTTTGCCTCGAGCAGGTCTTTACGCTCCATGCCCGGTCCACGGGGCTGGGCCCCGACGAGCAGAGCGTAGTCGCTGTCCCTGAAGGCCATGTCGGGGTCGTCGGTCGCGACCACGCCGGATAGCGTGCTGAATGCGCAGTCATCCAATTCCATTACCACGCCCGCTAATGCCGGCAATACGGGCGGAATTTCCAGCAACTGCAGAATGACCGGCTGATCGGCTCCAAGCATCTGGCCGGAGGCGATTCTGAAAGCGAGTTGATAGCCGATCTGACCGGCAGCGCCCGTGATGGTGACGCGAACTGGGTTTTTCATGACATGTTTCCCGATGTTTGTATTGGCTGGATCGAATGATCCGGGGCCGGCGATTTTAGCACTCAACCATTACGGCGACACATCGTAGTTTCCCTTATCTCGCGGGCTGAAAGTCCGGATATGCTGCGTTGAACAATTCGAGTTCGTGCCGCGCCGCTTCAAGCTCATTTGCCTCGCGCAGTGCGTCGATGCACTGCCACCAGCTTTCTGCACTGCCGATCTGCTCATCGTCGCAATACTGCGCCACGCCCACTTCCGCCGCGCCAACAGCCGCCGCCGGCAGCGATTTCCGGCCAGGCTGCCGGCCGCTGGAATCGAGATCCGCCGTATCCCCCACAGTGCCCGGTGCCGCCGCCGGCGCATCGAGTTGCTGATCACTACGCAAGCTGCTGTTGGCAAAGCCGTCCTTCTGGCCACGAGCAGTGCCGGACGCGGTGGCGGGCACGATGGCTTCGGTCACGCTGCTTTCCGTCGCCGGCACCTGGCGAGACTCCTGCCCCTGGTCGTCATCTCGCAGTTGCATACGATCGCTGCCGCCAGCCGCTGGCCGATATGCAGTGTCCGGCTCGGGGCTAATCTGCGACACCGGGTCGAAGGTTCGGATTTCGCTAAACTCCAACAGTATTGCCAGGCTGAGTCCCACCGTGGCGACGAACGCTGCCGGGCGTAGCCAGCCGCTGACGCCGAATACCGTACGCCTGCGGCCGGCAGCCACCCTGGCTTCACGGAGGACCGCAGCATCCAGTTTTTCCGGCGGAGATACATCTGTCATTGACCGATAGGTTGCCGAGATCTCTGGGTCGGCAAAATCACGGTCCGGGCTGTCGTTATTCTGATTCATGGTCATTGTCCGCGAACGAAGCGCAGATCCACTGCGACTCAATGCGTCGTTTCG
>Ga0255052_10001991_pt1 | contig 14948 bp, 23 predicted proteins | sample JV7_2_21_MG_FD_188632 | JGI IMG/M metagenome (GOLD analysis project Ga0255052, IMG submission 188632) | Seawater microbial communities from Jervis Inlet, British Columbia, Canada - JV7_2_21 | ecosystem: Environmental > Aquatic > Marine > Inlet | place: Canada: British Columbia | collected...
AAAAGAAGGAGAGAAGAAAATGAAAACAACTAAACAAAATTGGTTTCAGGTAGTAAAAACTTTAAAAGGATTTTATTTAGATGGTAAATTTGTAGGAGATTCAATTAATTTTGATGGCTATGTTATTGTAGACATGAGAATAAACGGAACAGATACTATTTGGCTTAAATTAAGGAGGCATGATGAAAAATCCATTTAGATGGAATTTTGAGAAAGGGGTATGGATGTTTGGAACAAATAATTTTACGGATATTATAGGAGGAGCAGTTACATTATTAGCCCTTATTGTATCTATGCCTTATTTCTTCTTGAAAAATCAAATAGGAAAGCTAAGAGGAGGAGACTTGTATAAAGGAATAGAGGAGAAAGAATAATGTGTAGATTAGAAAATATAGTCAGATATGAATTAAGTCTGGATAGTAAGGGGCTCTTAGCTTATTTTAAAAATGAGACTTTCTATCATATACATTCTAACGAACTTACTGAATTAGAAAAATGGATTCACAGTTTATTAATGGTAAGGAGGTATAGAAATGGATAGAACCGTAGTTGCTAATAATATATTGGGGATTATTGCAAATAACATTGACCGAGGGCAATTAAATGAGGAGATGTATTTTGAAGCAGATTTAGGTTTTGGCGAGTTAGAAATGGTAGAACTTACTATGGATTTGGAAGAGTATTTTGGTTTAGAAATTACTGATGAAGATGCTGAAAAAATTATGGTCAACCAGCCAATAAAAACAGCCATTGATTATATACATAAAACGGTAACAGCAAGGGGAGAATAATGAAGTGGGCTGATACTTTTAAAATTTTCTGTATTCATTGTAAACATCAATGGATATTAAGAAGCGACCAAAAAGTAAGCACAGAAGACTATGTTAAATGGTTTAAACAATTGGTAAGACCTGAACATAATCAGGTATGTAAAAAAGGTAAAAAATGGTGGGAGTTCTGGAAATGAAAATAACAGTTGTTCTCGTCGGACATACACGATTAAAAATGGATAGATTAGTTAATCTATACAAATTAAATAAGCCTCTTATTAAACATAAGTTGGTAATTGTTTATAATGGTGAAGGATTTTATGATGCAGAAATCCTTTGTAAAAATAATAAACAAGGTCGAGATGTGGCTATGTATCGGAAAGCTATAGAATTTGAGCCATCCGATTTTTACTTCTTTATGAATGATGATGTTTGTTATATTCAAGACGGACTTTGGCTTGACCATGCCATTTCTTTGAAGACAGAGGTAGTAGCAGTGCAGACTAATTTGGCTTCTGTAGTGCCACATAGAATTATTAAGAAAGTAAGAGGCTCAATACCTACTCATCATAAAAGACAAGGCACTACTCCTAAATTTATTAGGACATCTGCTTTTGGATGCACTAAAGAATATTTTGAAAGAGTATGGGAACACGCAAAAGGAAGTGCTCAGAGATTTGAAAAGGCTACTCTTAAATTAGCAAATAATGTAGGGTATTTTATGGATTCATTTTATATTTATGACGAAAATTTAAAACCTTATATAAAGGAGATGTTAAAATGATAATATGTGTAGATTTTGATGGAACAATATGTGAACATAATTTTCCTAATATAGGAAAACCTTATACTGATATTATAGAAAAATTAATACTGAGGCGAAAGCAAGGAGATAAACTTATTCTATGGACTTGTAGAGAAGGACTAGCTTTAAGAACAGCGATTGCATGGTGTAAAACCCAGGGATTAGATTTTGATGCTATTAATGAAAATGTTCCTGAACTAAAAAATCAAGACTGTGCTATAAGAAAACCTTTAGCAGATATTTATTTAGATGATAGAAATATATCATTAGACGAATTTAGGGAGGATTTTTAGTCATGACAAATAATTGGATAGGACTTGCCAGATATATAAGAGGAAAAAAAGTAGCATTATTTGGAAATGCTAAATCTGTTTTACAATGTAAAAAGGAAATAGATTCTCAATATGATATTATTTGTAGAATGAATCTTGGACATGTTAAAGGATGGGGAGAATATATAGGAACACGCACAGATATATTATTTCTGTCAATGCCTGTCTCAGACCAAGTTTTAAAAGAACTTAATCCAAAATTTATAATTTGGGCTACTCCTAAACATGAGAAAATGACTCCCTATCTTGAATGTTATGCCTTGAGATATAATCAAACTATGTGGCAATGTTTATATGACCATTTAGGAGCAAGACCTTCAACAGGTATAATGGCTTTAGATATGCTTTCAGGATTAGCTTTTAGAGAATTAAATATATATGGTTATGACCATTGGAAAACCGTAACATGGTATAACAATAAAAACAGACCATGCCATCATAGCCCGAAAGCAGAAGAAAAACTTATTAAATATATTGTTAACCATTCAAAAGGGAGAATAATCCATGTCAAATAAAGCACCTGAATTCAAAAGAGGTTGGTTTACAAGTATAAAAATATTTCTCATAGGGCTTCTAGCTATGATTTCATGGAGAGCTGGGAGAGGAAACGAATTGTTTGGAATTAAGTGGGAGATATGGGGAACAAAAATAATGAAGCTAAGACGGTCAATACATGAGCCAATTATTTTAACAACAGTCTTAATGATTTTAAGTTATTATCAAGGCTGTTTTAGTTGGTGGTATCTTACCGCCATACCTTTATATGCAGTCTTTATGAAAGCGTTCTCTTATGGAGCAAGTAGTTTTCTTAGAAAATATGGTAAACTTATTCAACGAGCAATAGTAGGATTGATGTGGGCAGTGCCAGCCCTTCCTTTCGCATGGATAAATGGTTCTTGGTATCTTTACGGTCTACATATTGTTCTTAATATAATCGCACACTCAACTCTCGGATATAAAAACCCTGTTCATGCAGTAGAAGAAGAAACCCTATTAGGGGTTTTACGTTACTTACTTGTTCCATTCATGTTAATATGGGGGGTATAAAATGCAAGCGACTAGAAGAAAGAAGGCAGAGCTCGTTAGGTTAGAAGGATGTAAACATTGTGAAAGAAAATGTAGATGGACTGGGAATGTAGCATCGAAAGATGTTGCAAAGAATTCACCAACACCATATAACTGTAATACAAGTAAGAGGCGATAATGAAAAACGATAATTGGCAATTAGTATCATTAGACCTTGCTAAGAAGATGAAAGAGGTAGGTTTTAAGCAGGAGAGTTTGTGGTGGTGGGTAAGTATTCGTAATGGAGAACCAGAAATTCTTACAGATAGTCAATTTGGAATGTTAGAGTGTAACACACCACATGCTTATAAAAGGATTTGCTCTGCTTATACTGTAGCTGAATTACTTCATATGTTACCTATAGACAATATATGGTTTAGAAAAGTAAATAGAATGTATAACGGATTTTATGAGGGAAATTCAAGATGTCACACTGAAGGAAAAACCCCTGCACACTGCTTAGGATATTTGCTTATACATCTTAAAGAGAAAGGTTTAAAATGAGAGTAGTTAATCGTAGGAAAGAGAAAGAAACCCATTATATAGGAAGGGGAAGTGTATTCGGAAACCCCTACCGAATTGGGAAAGACGGAACAAGAAAAGATGTAATTCGTAAATATGAAGATTGGATTAAAACACAACCAAAAATCTTAAAAGCTATTTATAATTTGCCTCCAGATGCTATATTGGGATGTTTCTGTGTTCCCAAAGCATGTCATGGAGATGTTATAATAAAAATATGGAAGGAGTTACATGAACAAGATTAAATATTTAAAAGTGACTTCATTAGTTAGAAAACATTTAGAAAGATTACGCATACAACTAAAGTCAATTAAAATGATACATCCAGCTTCAGACCATGCACAAGGACATAATTTAGGTGTAGACAGAGCGATTGATTTAGTTGATGTTTATCTAACAGGAAAAGCTTTTATGCAGGAAATACAAGAAGAGGAGACAAAATAATGATACCAGGAATGGAAAGTAGCTTTAGTGGAGTAGGGAATCTTAGGAACGAAATGAATAGTCAACTAAGATTAAAAGCCGATGCCCATGAAATTGATTCTCTTAATAGCAAAATTAGAAATTTAAAATCTACTATTGAAGGTCTACGTTCTGATATTGGGTATCTACAATCTCAAATACAGGAACTACAAGCAAATAATCAAGGAGGATAAAATGGAAGAGGTAATTATTGTTATTCAAACAAAATCTACAGGAGATGCGGAACGAGATGCAATGGGATTTATACCCCAAGCGTTAAAAGACCTCTCACAAGAAAGGGCTACAGAAGTTTTAAAATATCTAGTAAAACGTTACGAAGCTGGTGATACCTTCGGATTAAAATAAGGAGAAAAAATGCAAATAGCAATGATTGTTATATTCCTAGCCTTGTTAGTTATTTATTTTCGAGAAAGAGCTTCCCGATATTACGACCAAAAACTCAAGGATATGAACGAAGGATTTGGGATACCTAACCCACATAAAATAACGGATGTTGAATGTATCTATTGTCATGAGAAATTTAATGTAAGAGACGAAATCGAAGAAATCGAAAAGACCCTCCCACCAGAAGTTAGATTTTGTGATGTCAAAGAAGATTACACCACTATGTTTAAGAAGGAATGTCCTTACTGTGACGAGGTAAACAGAATCTTTTGGGTAGAACGACCCATAATTTTAACAAAGAAAGACACCAAATTTAGGGAGAAGAAAAAATGATAAGAGATGATTATACTGGAAATATTGAGAAGAGACCCTGGAAACGAGAAAATTATATAACGCTTACAATTGATTTTAAAAGAGAAGAAGAAAAAGACAGATGTTTTGAATGGAACAATAGGGAAAAGAAATGAAGCCATACGAAGCCCTTTACCCCCTAGATAGGGTCTTGTATAGGGGAAAGTATTATCTCGTCTCTAACGCCTGTTATGTGGCTGTAGACGGTATGCAAAAGGTCAGTCTCATACGAATAGCGGATATTGAGTCTAACCGAATGAAGAGACCCTCAATCTTCGCAAGGGCGGATGAATGTAAGATAATATATGAATCAGAACTTCACCAAAGGAGCTAATAATGGAAATAGGTAAGATAAATGTTTGGATAAAAAGAGAAGGAGACAAATATATCCTTTACGGTAATGATTACCGATTAGGAATTTTTGATTCAAAAACAGAAGCCATCTATTTATCAGAACGAAGCGGAATAGAAATAGAGGATTGATATGTATAAGAGAAAGACCTGTATATGCGGTCATAATAAAAGAGCACATGGTTACTACTACGGATGTAACCGTTGCGATTGCTGTGCTTTTAAGAGAAAGCCGAAACAGAGTTGTTCCTGTGGATACAACAAAGAAGAAGGAAAGTTAATATGCTTATATCATTACGGAAAGAAGCTCTTAGGAGGTCAGCTATGCTAAAAGCCATACTCTTTAACGACACGTCAAGCGAACACCACATCGGCTGTGACACCGTTATAAGGAACATAAAACAACTATGCTTACTACACGACATCGAAATCGTTGCTTCCTTTACTCGTAACGAATCGAAAGTTCCGAATAAGTGTGACCAAGCCATTAAGGACTGTGATTTGATAATCATTAATGGTGAGGGAACGTTGCACGACTCTTACGGAAAGAACTTTCTCGCCCCCCTCCTCGTTAAAATTCCGATAGGTAAGAAGGCGGTGTTAATCAACTCTGTGTGGAGCAACGTGACGAAGGTAGCCAATCTCGATAAGCTATCTCTTATCTCGTTAAGGGAATCAAACAGCCTTAGAAACTATATAAAGGATTATCCTACTTGTCATGTTCCTGTAACTGTTACACCTGATGTTATCTTCTGGAGACCTCCTATTAAAGACTTTAATATGGGGTATGGAGACAGCGTATATGGGAACATAGCTAAGAAGCTGGCTGAAAAGGGCAATTACTGTCCTTTGGATTATAAGCGTAAGCACAGTGTTAAAAAGCGTGGCGAATGTAGCCAATATGCCTCTGTGGATGCCTATATAAGGTGGCTGAGAGGGCTAGATATGCACGTCACAGGGAGATTTCATGGGGTATGCCTATGTGCTATGGCAGGAACTCCTTTCGTGGCTCTCAGGTCAAATGCAAAGAAAATAGAGGGTATTCTGGCAGATATGGGATGTGATGAATTACTGATTGAGAATTTAGGGCAGGTGAATAGCAAAAAAGAGGTTGCTTTCGAATTAGCCCCTTCTGCACATGTTTATGCTACAATTGCTCATGGAAGGGTAGAAAGACTCTTTGAAAGGATAGGTAAGATAGCACATGAATAAACCTAAACAATTGATTATTATTGGTGGGGGAGCTTCTATTAAAGAGGGTATTGAAAAGGGGCTCTGGACTAGATTAAAAAGGAAATTTGTGTTTGGGATTAATTATTCTTATAATTTCTTTCCTGACCCTACTGTGCAATTATATTTAGATAAGCAAGTAAGAGAAAAAAATGAAGAGGATTATAATAACCTTCCTCTTGTGATTACTAAAAAACAACCTGTAAAGAATAGAAAGAACGAAATACAAATAGTTGACCATAATTGTTATACTAGAAATTTAACTTCAGGAGTATACAAAGGCTCTTTAACAGGTATATATGCTATCTCGATGGCTATACATTTATTAGATGAGGGAGAGATATTTCTATTAGGATATGATTATGGAGGAAAAGGAACTGATACTAAAAAAAGAAACCTTACCCACTTCTATCAAGGTCAAATTGAACATAGAGGAGTTGGTAAGGTTAATTATTATAATAGTAAAGGTAGAGCGAGTAGAGATTTTGATGTGTTTAAAGGTGAGAAAAAAGTAAAAATATATAATGTATCTTTAGATAGTAAGATTGAAACATTTGATAAAATAAGTTATAATGAGTTTTTTAAAAAATTAGGAAGGAATAAATACAATCAGGAAGAATTAAGGAAATATATTATTGAACTAACCACTCCGCTTATCAACCGCCAAAGACCCCCAAGAAAAAAGAAAAAGAATCGAAAAAGAAAGAAATAATTTACTCTCCTGGTGTGTGCCAAATCCAATCTAACATCATCCAATCATCTCTGTAAGGGTCTAATGCAGACTCTAAACAGTCCTCTCCGCTTTCATCAAATACTACTTCACCAGTAGCTTGCCCCCAAAATAATAAATGAGCATAGTCAGGGTCTAATGAACCGCATCCTAACCAAGTCTCACAATCTGTGCTGGCATTAGCTCCTGGCTGGGCTTTAACATCATAAATATCTAAAGCAAATGGATATTCATCTCCTCCTATCATATTAGGAGTATTATAGAATTGAATTCCTACATAAACCTGCACTTCTTCTTCCCCTTGTGAATAAGGATAATCTCCATCTGTTAAAATAATATCTCCGTTTGCATAATATTTTGTAAATTCTACAGGAACGGTGCAATATTGAATACTCCCTTGTTCATTTGAGGGAGTTTTTCCATGTCCTGTTGGATTCTCAGGAGACCCATCTCCAAACTTCACAGAACCATTTTCATAATAATAAACTTGAGCTTCGGCATCATAATTAAATAGTTGCCATTGAAAATCTATTCTTGTCCACTCTTCCCCATCTATAGGAATAATTACAGTAATAGATTCAGGTATTACTTCCTCGTCTCCATGCTGTAAAGGAACTTCTTGCCCTCCAAATAAATAACTCTCATTATAATAATTTTCAGCTACATATAAAACTCCATCTGTTTTAGTTAAAATACGGTCAGATGTAGTTAAAGTTAAACTATTTGAAGTTAAAGGCTTCCATCTTCTTGTAACAACATCTGGATAAGGTGTATCATCTAATCCTGAAAATAAATCTGGATATTCTCCTACAGGAAATGTTTGAACAGCTTTATAGCTTTCATCTTCTAAATTATTATATAAAACTACTTTACTTCTATTATATTTATCAACTTGTTTAAAAGTATCTAATGTCTGTGCTTTTTCTTCTGGAGATAAATCCCAAGATAAAGGAACATAAATACTATAATAATTAATAGGCACTTCACCGTATTCTAGTCCAGTATTTATTAAATAAGGGTCTTTACCTTCATATTGGTCTGCACTTAAACAATCCATTAAACTTGCAGGGTAAAATCTAGCCCAGGGATATCCTACATCCCATTGTTTAATAATTTGCCGATGTTTGACATTCTCATCTATTGTATAAGTTGGATGAGTATATTCTGTCATTTCATAAACATTGCTAATTTCACCTGTAGGTAATGCTCCTGTGCCTTCATCAGTCTCTGAAGGAGTTAAAAAAGCAAGATTAGATGTTCCTACAGCATCTTCTAAAAATCCTATACTTGCTAAACTTCTTTCTGGCATTGCAACTGGAGCAACTGTATATTCCTTTAAAGTTATAAATTCTGGTCTTGCATTATTCTCAATTGTTACTTTTAATTTTAATTCAGGTTTAATTTGATTTCCTGCATAAACTGTAGAATAATAACTATGTTTAATTGCCGAAGCACTGTGATTGATAAATAGACCTGCACAATTTGGATAACCTGCATGAGATAAACAATCTGGGTCTTCTCCGCAACCGCAAGCCTTACCAAATCCTGCAATACCATAACATCCTGTTTTAGCACATCCAGCTTCTCCTTGTGAAGCGTTATAACAACCTCCTATACCAGGAGCTCCATAAAATCTTTCAGTAATTTTTGAAAGATAAAAACCAAAATAATAATGACATTGTGCTATTCCACTATGTATATAGCCCCAGAGTTTTAATTGAGCTACTTCTTTAGCTTCAGGGAGAGGGTGCATAATATCTACTTGTAAAATCATAGGAGTAAATTCAGGTAAAGGATGTCTTAAATCTTCAATATGAATAGCTCTAACATGTCCATCCCAAGCATCTAAGTCAGGAGTATACCAATTTGTTTGATGTTCACCAATATTATATTCTGTGCCATCTTCATCATAATTAAAGTAATCATCTAAAGATAAACCGAGAGCATTGAGAACTTTTTCTGTAGATTCTCTTAACTCTCGGATATGTTTTTTATCAGGAACAAAAAATCCTGGTGCATCTACTTCTTTTACTTTAGTAAATTCTGTTCTTTCTAAAGCTGGAATTCCAGCATTAATTTCACTTATTCTTCTGCTATCTTGAATTTCTATAATATGTTCTGGTTTTATTTGAGAAAAACCTTTATAATCCTCTCCTGATAATCCGTTTTTAGTTAAAATAGGGTCATCAGTCCATGAGTCTTCTGTTTTTATTATAGTAAAACAAGTTGGACATCTAAGAATTTCTGCCATACAATTACTCCTTACTCTTCTTCTGCTGGGGTTTCATCTATATCGGCATAAACCGCATAAAATCTCCACATTCTTGAGCCTTTATCCCATACTACATTTGTTTTTGTCTCATCATCGTGAAATAAAGGAGAAGATTTCGGCTTGTCGTTTTCATCAGTTTCTATTTCTCCTTCTGAAGTTCTTTTTACTAGCACTGTTTGTTCTACATCTATTTCATAAGCACTTGTTTTGAATTTTTTAGTTCTTGTATCAAATTCAACATCTAAAAATCCTATATTCTCTTCTCTCTCTCCTGATTCTGTAAAAGGAACTACTTTAGAAGTTAACTTTGTTTTTTTAATATCGGGAGTTTTTGTCCAATACTGTTGAGAATGTTTATTAAATTCATCACTTACCCATTCTCCATCTTCATCTAATTCGAAATCATATGCCACAAGTTTTAATGTATTAATATCTAAAGCTCCCCCCGAAAATTTAGAATGGCTATGACTATTATATCCTACTGTAGGAATGTCTGGCATTTCTCCATATCGAGGCAATAATAATTCTGTATCATTAAAACAAAGATTTCCTCCATAAGTTCCTCCAAGCCCACTTTTTAAATCAGTAGGTCTTATATGACTTCCATCTCTACCTCCTCCTGCAATTGAATAGGGTCTAACAGGTGTTGATTTATTACTCTGTAATTCAAGCTCTCTAATTCGATTTTGTAAAGATTTTATTTGATTTTCAAAATATCTAATTTTTGTTGATAGTTTTGCCATACCTTGTTCCTCCTATTATGATAATCCTTCTCCATGAGATTGTTTACTGACACTCCTTTTAAAAAATGCAAAATTTTCTACATTTAATGTTACAGTAAAATTATTAAAATCATAATTTATACCTGTAATATTTAAAGGAGAATCTATTATTCCATTTATCATTATACGTTTAGATAGATTCAAATTATAAAATAACATTGCATCTAAAGTTATAGTTACAGTTCCTTTTACTTTAGAATAAGCTGTCTTACTTAAATTCCAATAAGCCAGGTCTTCAGCAAATTGAGTATCATTCCAAGAAGGAACATAATGAATTATTCTATTATTATCTCCATCTATTGTAACATAAATTCCTCCATGCTGTATTGATAACCCTCCTAAATTAAGAACTCCTTGAACTGTTGGAGTATAATCTCCAATTTTATTTGTAAAAAACATTAATTCATTAGTAAGCTCTCCTCCAGGGTTTTGAGTAGGGTTTTCTGTTGTAGTAACTTTTTTCTGTTTATACATTATTAATGTAACTTGAGGAGCTGTTCTCTGTGTAATAGTTCCTCTATCAGCTCCAAATGTAGATTTATCATAATAAAAAAGTTTTTCACTTAATGTTAATATTCCATTTTCAAAATCCACTGAAAAACCGTCTTTTAAAACTCCATCTTGTCCACTAGGAGTGCCAGCTCCAAAATTACGAGGGGTAATTTCAATTATAGGTCTTCGCCAATCTGACCAAGATTCATTGATTATTGAAGGATGAGGAAATTTATATTTCTTATAAACATCTCCATAATCAGATTCATCAGGATGAAAATCAAATCCAAATCCACTATCACTGTCTTTAGCAGTAACTTCAAGGGCTGGATTCCATGCAGGAACAGCAGTAACTCTTTGTATTCCATAATAATGATTTACATATGTTTTATGTTCTGAATTAGACCCAAAATATTTCATAACTTCGTTACCCATTTGAACTCTTAATTTGTTAATAATTCCATCGGCTGATTCTGTAATAGTATGTTTTATTATCTGATAAAGTCCTATATTTTTTCCAAGTTCCTGTTTATCTAATTGAACTACAGAACCTCCACCACCTGACCAAAGTTTTTTATTTTCCAATTCGTCATAATACCATCCAAAATTTCCAGTATTTGTAACTAGGTTTGTAATAGCATCTGATTCTCCTGCTCCAAATAAAGTCATTGTTTCAGGTATAAAATTCCCTATATTCCAATTAATTCCCAATGAAGATAAAGCACTACTTACAGTATTATAATATAATTCTGTATTATCTGATGGGATATGTCCTACATTAAACCATGTTTGAGTTCTATTATTTTTCCAATGAATATTATTACAATTTATAGCTATTTGTTCAGGGGTGTCTGATGGGCTAACAGTAACAATATATCCTTTATATATAAGAATATCATTATATTTTATTTCTACCATAGATTCTAAAGCTGGTTTTGTTGTATCATAAGGTCTTGCAAGAATAAAAGAAGTGGTATGTGGAGCATTTATTGTCTTAGTAATATTAATACTATCAACTACTGCATCTGTTTGTTCTACACTATTTATATATACTTTAACATAAGATTTTCCTAATGACTGAGCCCCAGAGATGCCAGGCACTTGCCAAGATTTTATCATTCTAAAATCATTAAATAAATTAGATTGATTCAATCCAGCAATTCTAACATCATTTGAAATATCATTTATATCACCATATGCACTATTAAATCTGTTAGAAATACCTGGTGTTTCTTCTATCACTGTATTTATTTTATTATCTATATCTTCCAAAATTAATTTAGCTGTGTTGATTTTATTATCTATATCAACTTTACTTTCAATGACTGTATTTATTTTATTGTTTATATCAGAAATAACTCCTACCGCCATTCTAAAATCATTGTCTATATCTTTTACTGTTCCACTAACTATTTCATCAGTCAAAGCTATTAAATCATCAAAATACACTTTTTCTTGAGAAACATCTACTTCTATTTCATCAGTCAAAGCAAGCGAATCACCTAAGAAAACTTCTTTTGCAAATGTAATAGCATCGCTAACAGTAAGACTTTCTTCTAAATTTAAGTTTTGTAAAGGAATATTGACAAATATTTCATCATCAAGTGTGATACTATCTGACCCATTAAATTGATTCGTATTATATGAAGAAAGATATTTAATACCTCCAATATCTTGATAGCTATAGTAAAGGTCTATTGTTCCACTATTCATAGGATTACTTTGCAAAGCACATTTTAATCCCTGAGCTTCTAATATACTAGAAGTTCCCCATGTTCCTCCACCATAAGGTATAATATAAGTAGGAAGAATTGAGGTTGTTCCATCGTGCATATTATAAGTAAGAAAAATATTATTATCATAATCTCTTGCAACGGATAAACCATCATAATGATTCTCCCCTGTGCCACCTGTTTTTGATAATAGAGTTTGCCATGTTCCCCAAGACCCACTCACTTTTTTATTATATTTTATTTTATAAGTGCCATTGTCATCCATTGCTACAAATTGCCAAATTATTTCTGTATCACGTTCTGCAACTATAGCTGTGGAAAAAATTTCATAAGAGTCTCCTGTGCCAGGGGATAAAATATTTTCTGGAGACCCAACTGCCCATTCATATCCTCCAGTAACTGCACTTCTAGTTATTTTTTTAACAGCCGAATTTCCCTGGTATCCATAATAGACTGTGCCGATACTTGCAAAATATATATCATTTGTCGAAGCTACTGTTAAATCTGAAGAACTACCTGATGTTGTAGTTCCTGCTCTATATTCTTCTGTCCATGTTGTTCCTGCATCATCAGACGTGCATACCATCACCATTGAAGGATTGCCATCATAATTACCACTTGCAGTTACTATTAAATTATCATTAGTATCTACTACTGCTTGAAGTCCTCCTAAACTATTACCAAACGAACCACCAGTGGATATAACAACTGCACTTCCAAATACTCCTCCTGTAGTATTGGGTTTTTTAATCATATATAAAGAACCCATAACATAAAATACATATACATTTCCTGAAGAATCAACCACTACAGAACTTGTGCTAGGATAAGTAGTTACTCCTGTAGACCATTGTTTATAAGAGTCTGTTCCTCCACCTTCTCCATCAGTAAATGTTATTCCTCCATCAGTAGAGACTTGATAATAAATATAACCATGATTATATGAAGGGGAAGCACTTCCATGTGAATGTCCTGTTATATGAATATCTCCATTACTATCTACAAAAAGAGCGTCATTCGTAGTTGTGAAACTTAAACCAGTGTAGTATCCATAATCAAATATGTCTATCACACTAAGAAGTTGTGTGCCATAATCTACATCTGAAGATACTATATTTACATTTTCTACATAACCTGTAATAGTATCTGATACTGCATGATTAGCTGATGCACCAACATGATAATATTGCCACGCTGTCGGGGTAAGACCTCCTACACCTACAGTATCTATAACATTAATTCTACTTTGTCTATCACTATTAGACCCATATATTTCTACTATAAAAGCAGTATAAGTTCTATATGCTCTAATATAATAAACAGTATTTTTATTTAATGTCGTAGAAAGTTGAGTAGCATATGTAGGCTGACTAAGCTTTAACTGAAAAGTAGTTGTGGAAAGGGCTTCTACTCCTATTGCAGAAGCATTACCATATCCCCAAAGAGTCTCAGAAGATGCTCTAAAAATCATTACCGCACTATCGGCACTTTGAATATCAGTAATCTCAAAATCAAACTCTACTTCAAAATTGAGCAAATAATCCCCTGTTCCCATATCCTTATAAACCCTAGATGTAGAATTAGGAGGAATAGCAGTAAAGTCTATTCTATTTGGATTACCTGTAGGAATAGAAAAATATCCAGAACCGTCTACATAGATATAATCTGCTCCTGTGCCTGGTGAAAAATCTTCGTATGGCATAATAAATATCCTTTTTTAATTTTTTATTTCTTATCCAACTGTAACTGTAATTTTTACATACAAATCAGTATCATCATCTACGCTTTTAGGTGAAAATACAAACCTATCAAACATAGTAGAACCTGTTGGTGTTGCTCCATCAAAAATACCAGCTTCTGCAACATCATAAGCTTCGCCTGTTCCAAAAGAAAACGTTTTTTCAAACGTTACTTTATATGGAGCGACATAAGCTGTTACTGCTTGCTCTCTTGTTACTTCACTAACTAACTCAGTATCAGAACCACTTACTGAATCACCTGTAGCAGAAAGTCCTATACCTATATGAGAAAAACCTGCAACACCTGTGCCAATTATTCCTATAAGTTCAGCAACTCTTTGTTTACCACCATTAACCACTAAATTCTTAATTTCTTCTCTCTCAAGAACTGTGCCATCTTTTGCTCTTCGTTCTATGATAGCATCTCCTCTTAACTTAATATACTCTTTCATTAGTTTCTTCCTCCTTTTTTCCATCCACTAGGATTTAATTTCTTTATCATTTTGTTATCTGCATTAACTGTAAATTTTGATATTTGCCCTGGTAATGAATGACCACCCAAACTAATTTTATAAATTGTTACTTTATCATCTTTTTTTCCCATGATATAAGCATATTCCAATTTGGGGTGTTTATTCAATCTTTGGGCTGTTTTTTTAATTCTATTCATTCTCATCCAATCTTTTGTTGCCTCTATCATATGATAATATTGGTCATAGCCACTAAGAGTAAGATAATCCCCACCTGGGAGTCTATAAAAAATTCTTTTTATAGATTGTTCAGGAATGGAATTCCATTTCGTATCAAAATAACTTTCTCCTCCTGCAAAAAAGGAATTATCCTCAAATACTACAGAAAATAAAGTTGGTTTGGTCTTACTTTGCATTTCTTACTCCTTTCACTTTGA
>Ga0255052_10001992_pt1 | contig 14931 bp, 10 predicted proteins | sample JV7_2_21_MG_FD_188632 | JGI IMG/M metagenome (GOLD analysis project Ga0255052, IMG submission 188632) | Seawater microbial communities from Jervis Inlet, British Columbia, Canada - JV7_2_21 | ecosystem: Environmental > Aquatic > Marine > Inlet | place: Canada: British Columbia | collected...
CAGCCGGCTTAGCGCAGCCTCTCTTTCTTCGGTGTTATTCGCAAGAATCATGTCGATCACGATGGGCAAACGATCGCTGGCGTTGAACATTCGTTCCGTGCGGCATAAGCCTATGCCCATGGCGCCGTATTCACGCGCTTTTCGCGCCGCATCCGGCGTGTCCGCATTGGCCATCACTTTTAGACGCGCCGCTTCGTCGGCCCAGCCAAGCAGAATTTTCAGGTCTTCGGAAAAGTGCGCTTCCAGAGTTGGAATCGCGCCGAGGTAGACCTCGCCGGTTGCGCCGTCAAGCGTGATTACATCGCCCTCATGAATGACGTGCTCGCCGACATAGGCCAGTCTCAAGCCCACATCGACGACAATACCCTCAGCACCGGCAACACAGGGTTTTCCCATTCCTCGCGCTACCACAGCAGCGTGTGACGTTTTTCCGCCGCGGCTGGTCAGAATGCCTTCAGCGGCAAAAAAGCCGTGAATATCTTCGGGTCGGGTTTCTTCGCGTACAAGAATGACCTTCTCGCCGGCCTTGCCGAGCTTCTCGGCCAGGTCAGCGTCGAAAACACACTTACCGGCCGCCGCGCCGGGAGATGCCGGCAGCCCCGTTGCGACCGGCTCTGCCGTGCTGTCGGGATCCAGGCTTGGATGCAGTAGTTGTTCCAATAATTCCGGGTCAATTCTTAGCAACGCCTGATCCTTCGAGATCAGCTTCTCGCCATACATGTCTACCGATGTCTTGACCATCGCAGCTGCGTTCATTTTTCCATTGCGTGTTTGCAGGCAGTACAGCGTTCCTTTTTCAATTGTGAATTCGTAGTCCTGCACCTCCTGGTAGTGCGATTCGAGTTTGTTGCGCAATTCGACGAGCTGCGCGAACTGCACCGGCATTTCCTCGTCCATTTGCTGCAGTGGCTTTGGTGTCCGAATGCCCGCAACGACGTCCTCTCCCTGCGCGTTCGTCAGGTACTCACCAAACATCTCGTTGTCGCCAGTGCCGGGGTTGCGCGTAAAACCAACGCCCGTTGCACAGTCATCGCCCATATTGCCGAAAACCATTGTGCAGATATTGACCGCAGTTCCGTTCGCCATGTCCGGCGTGATGTGAAATTCCCGGCGGTAATCGACTGCGCGCCTGCCCATCCAGGAACGGAAGACGGACTCGACCGCGAGCTGCAATTGCATCATCACGTCTTGTGGAAAGTCCCTGCCCGTCTCGCTGCGAACTACAGTGAGGAACTTCTCGCTGATCTCTTTGAGGTGGATGGCCTCTAAACCGACATCCTCCTTGACGCCGACCTGTAACTTCAGCTCTTCGAAGTGTTCATCAAATTTTTCGTCTTCGATGCCCAAGGCGACCTTGCCAAACAGCTGGATGAAGCGACGATAAGCGTCATATACAAATCGTTCATCGCCAGTCTGCTCAATCAGGCCCGCGAGCGTCTCGTCGTTCAGACCGAGGTTCAGGATCGTGTCCATCATTCCGGGCATCGACAACGCGGAGCCGGAGCGTACTGAGACCAGTAGTGGGTCAGGACCTGCCCCAAAGGTTTTCTTCGTCGCCGCCTCGAGTTTTCCAATCTCGTCTTTGATTGATGCCATCAGGCCTGCCGGCAGCTCATTCGCCTGCAGATAATCCAGACAGGCTTCGGTCGTGATGACGAATCCAGGTGGAACATTGATTCCGATCTGCGTCATCTCGCACAGATTGGCGCCTTTGCCACCAAGCAGCTTCTTGTCGTGGCCGTCGCCGTCGGCGAATGAGTATATGTGCTGCTTTTTCATGTACTTGAATTCCTGCAAAGCTGTCTGGATGTTGTCTATGCCAAAATACTCGCCGATCAGTCCAACGCAATCTATTGGGGCAAACCACAAGCAACTGCGGCCAGCCCGAAAAAATGGGCCCGTTCGGGCCCATTTCTGAGAACTTTCTCAGTCAGGCTTATTCAGCGGGTTGTTCTTCAACCGTGATGGCAATCGCCTCGCTGACCGCTATTACTACAAGGTCGCCGACCATCGCCCGTTTCAGGTTTTCCGGATTTCGAGCTACGTATTCCTTAATCCTGCCTTCCGGCCCCTTCAACTTGAAAGTGTTCGTTTCGAGGTTTATCTCTTCAACCGTTGCGGTAGTCACCCTCGCGTCCATTGCTGCGAATCCGGGCATCTCACCCTCGTCAGTTCGAGCCATGGCTGAGACCTCAGCCGCGTCTGCCTCCATCCCTTCATTCGCCATGACCCTGATGGATACCGTTTCCACGTACTCCGCGATCAGGACGTCGCCGACTTCTACCTGATCCAGGTTGCGGGCTTCTTCACTGGCGGTAAATGTAATCGCTTCGCCGTCAGGTTTACGCACGGTGACGACACGAGTTTCGTGATTGATAGCCTCTACAACTGCCGAGACAGTCATAGACTGGCGGGCGGAAAATGATGGTCTGTCTATCGTCGTACCTTCGTCTCCAGCCCAGACTGCGCCAGCCGCAAACAACAGTGCTACGATTGATGTGTATTTGATATTTTTCATTGGTGAATTCCAGACAATAAGGTCGTCGGAATACTATAGAAGCAGAGTGACTCCGGCAACGCATTCCGGGTGCCGGCAACTCATTGTTATCATCACAGCACAGACACTCGAGCAGTACCTTTCGGGAGGCCGACCGATGAATACAACTAGTGCCCTTTTGCGGATCCGCACAGTGATCGTTTTTTCCTGCTTGTTCATGTTTCCGCTGGGCCTCGCGGTCGCTGATGAATCAGGGATGCTGGCCGGCGAACTCGCGAATGCGCCCGGGCGTAGCGATGAAGACAAAGCCCGTGACGTACAGCGCGGACCGGGTCAGGTCCTGACTTTTCTCGGTTTGAGGTCTGGCGATACTGTGCTGGACGTTTGGGCGTCGGGTGGCTGGTACACCGAGGTGCTCTCAATTGCCGTCGGGCCCGAGGGTCGCGTATACAGCCAGAACGCACCGCAGGTTCTGCTGTTTGGCGATGGCTTCTATGACAAGGCGTTGACCGCGCGGCTTGCTGACAGTCGTCTGGCCAACGTTGTTCGCCTCGACGAAGAAGTCGTCAACACATCGCTTTCTCCACAAAGCGTCGATTTCGTAATGACGGCGCTGAATTTTCACGATGTGTATAACCGTCAGGGGGCCGAGGCAGCAGGAACGCTGCTCGAAGCGATTCTTGATGTTCTGAAGCCCGGCGGAACGCTGGGGCTCGTCGATCACGTTGGCAATGCCGATGCAGACAACGCCGCATTGCATCGGATCGAGCCATCGCTGGTGAGGATTGCTGCAACAAATGCCGGCTTCATCATCGAGGCCGAAAGCGACCTGTTGGCTCATTCCGAGGACGATCGCAGCAAGGGGGTGTTTGATCCTTTAGTGCGCGGCAATACGGATCGCTTCATTCTGCGGCTGCGTAAGCCCGAGTAGACCAGTCATGGCTAACAACTACGCACTCGCTTTGCACGGTGGCGCCGGGCCTGTCGCCGGCCGTGATTACTCCGTCGTTGAAGAGCACCTGCGTGAGTTGACCGAAGCAGGCCGAACTCGACTTGAGGCTGGAGACAGCGCACTCGACGTGGTCGAGTATGCAGTCGCGGACATGGAGCGCAGTGGTTTGTGTGTGGCGGGACGCGGATCGGCACCCAACACAGCGGGCTACGTTGAACTCGATGCGTCGATCATGGATGGCGCGACGAGATCCGCGGGAGCTGTAGCGGCAATAGTGGGTGTCGTCAATCCAGTCAGTGTCGCGAGACGCATCATGCAGGCGACGCCACATGTGATGCTCACTGGTAAAGGTGCTTTGGCGTTCGCCCGCGAACAAGGCCTCGAAGAAGTTGCTGACCCTGACTCGTATTACGTCTTGCCCGTCGGCGTGTACGAGGACGAAATCTATGAACAGAAACACGGCACTATCGGGGCGGTTGCGCTCGACAAATCGGGTGGCTTAGCTGCCGCAACGTCGACGGGTGGGACATTCGGCAAGCTCGAAGGTCGCGTGGGCGACTCGCCGATGATTGGTGCAGGTACCTGGGCCGACGACGATATCGCCATTTCCTGCACAGGCACGGGCGAGCACGTCATCCGTGCAGGTGGTGCTATCTCAATCGCTTATAAGATCAAAGCCGGCGCTACACCTGAGGCGGCTATCGATGAGATGCTGGCCGAGGTAAGGAGGCTTGGCGGTGACGGCGGCATCATTGTCGTGACCCGGGACGGGAAGATTGCGATGGCTTATAACTCGGACGGCATGAAGCGGGCGTCGGTGAGTTCGAGCGAAGCGATCGCGGTATCGACTTTTGGGTAGTTATCGCGGCTAAAGCCGCTCCCACGGTCCTAAATCAGCGTTGTGGGAGCGGCTTTAGCCGCGATCGCCCGCGGACCTAAATCAGCATTGTGGGAGCGGCTTTAGCCGCGATCGCTCTCACGGTCCTAAATCGGCGTTGTGGGAGCGGCTTTAGCCGCGATCGCTCTCACGGTCCTAAATCGGCGTTGTGGGAGCGGCTTTAGCCGCGATCGCTCCCACGGTCCTAAATCGGCAGTGTGGGAGCGGCTTTAGCCGCGATCGCCCGCGGACCCTACGAACTCAGGCCGTTCTTTTTGTCCTCGGCGATCGATTCGGGATCACGATCCGATGGGTCGCCACGGCCACCGCCGCCGGCCGTCTCGAGAATCATCGATTCGCCGGCCGGGATGACTTCGCGGCCCATGCCTCGTAGTTCCTGACCACTCCTGGTATAGACACGTGCCGGAGCACCCGATTCGCCACCATCGCGGCCACGCGGCGGATGATCGATGCGATCGAACATCTTCGAGACGGCGAAGGCCTCGCGTCCGGCATGTTCGAACTCCATGAGCTGACCGAGGCCACCGCGGTACTGTCCATCGCCACCCGAGTCAGGCCGGTATTCCTTACGCCACATGATCAATGGCGCGGAATTCTCAGTGATCTCGACCGGCGTGCTGCGGACTCCGGATGGAAAAGCGGTGCACGACAAACCGTCCTTTTGAGGCCGTGCACCTGTGCCGCCCGCGTAAAACGCATTGATTACGAATGGTTCGCTGTCACTTCCGGGAATCATGCCGCGACCGCCGAGGAATACCGGACCGAACAAACAGGCGGCGCCTTCCACTGGCACCTGACCGTCAAGCGGCTCTTCGAGACATCCGAGCACGACATCCGGTAGCATCTGGCCGATCGCATGGCGGGCAGATACGGCCGCGGGTCGTGGTGCATTGAGTATTGAGCCTTCAGGCGCCGTAACCCGGACTACGCCGAGTGAGCCTGCGTTGTTGGGTATGTCGTTACCGATTACGCAGCGCACTCCAAAAGAGGCATACGCCTGGGTGTAGGTGAGTGGCACGTTGATGCCGTGGCTCGACACCTTCGATGTGCCGTCAAAGGCGATATCGATACCGTTGCCGCCGATTGCAAGCGAACAGACGAGATCGACCGGATCATCGTAGCCATCAATGCGCATTGAGTATTGCCACTGCCCTTCAGGCAGTTTGCGAATCTCGTCGAGCATCGCCTCGCGAGAGTTGTCGATGATCATATGTCCGACATCGTCGAGACCGTCGAGATCGAATTCGTCGAGCATTTCGAGCAGCGAGTCTGCGCCCGCCTTGTTGCAGGCAGTCAGGGAATACAGATCGCCTTCGGCAGCAACCGGGTCCCGAACATTGGCGCGCAAGATCTCGAGCAGTGTCTCGTTCGGCTCACCGGCACGAAAAAGGTAGCCGATCGGAAGATTGATGCCTTCCTCGAACACCTGTCGCCCATCGGGGCCAAAACCGAGCCCGCCGACATCGGCGATGTGTGAGGTTGCGGCAAATAATGCGACCGGGCGATCTCGGTGGAACACCGGCGTGACCACTGTGAAGTCATTGAGGTGCCCGGTGCCGTGCCAGGGGTCGTTCGTCAGCAACACGTCGCCCGGTACAAGCGTGCCGATCGGGTGTTTGTCGAGGAAAAAGCCGACGCTGGCCGCCATCGCGTTCACGTGGCCCGGTGTTCCGGTGATGGCCTGCGCCAGCATGCGACCTCGTGTGTCGAAGACACCCGACGACAGATCGCCGGCCTCGCGCACAGTGGTTGAGAAAGCCGTACGAATCAGCGTCTGCGCCTGCTCCTCAACGATCGCGAGCAGGCGATCCCACATGATCTGCATCTGGATCTTCTGCAGCGCGCCCGAGTTACTCATCATCACTTGCCTCTCGATGCGTCAGGACGATGTAGCCACGACCGTCGATTGCTGCGTTGTAGCTCGAGGTGACAACGGTCGTCGTTTGATCTTCGGTGATTAAAGCGGGACCATTCACGCAGTCGCCCGGACTCAGCTGATCGCGCAGGTAGACTGGCACATCGACACGCGCCGCTGTAGCCGGATCGAAAAATGACTGCCGATCGCTCGGGAAAGGAGCCGTCTCCTTCACTGGATTTGCCGTCTCCCGCGTAACTTTTCGCGTAGGCGCACTGATCGTTAACGTCCAGCTCAGCGCTTCGACATCGATACCGTCTATGGTTCGACCATAGAGTCGTGTGTATGCAGTCTCGAACGCCCGCAGGAAAACAGCAGCATGATCGTCACCGTAGTTTTCCACCGGCAGCGTTACGGCGATCTCGTGACCCTGCCCGACATATCGCATGTAGGCCTGGCGGGTTTCGAGCAATTCGCTTGCATCACTACCCTGTCGTACGACGGCCAGCGCCTCCTCGTGCATGTCGCGCATCAGGCCGTTGATAAGGTCCGCCTGCAGTGACGATAGTCTTTGGCGCCGGCTTCGGACAACCTCATAAGCCACGGGCGCGAGCAGGAAGCCAACAGCTGAACCCACTCCAGCCTCGGTTGGCACAACAATACGCCGGACACCCAGCTTTTCGCCCAGGCGCGCAGCATGCAACGGCGCCGCACCACCAAAGGCGACCATGTCTCGTTGGCCGAGATCCATGCCGAATTCGGCTGCATGAGTGCGTGCGGCTGCCGCCATGTTCTCGTCAACAACTTCGCTGATCCCGAACGCGCCCAGGTCGGGTTCGAGATTGAGTGGTTTGCAGACATCCTTTTCGATCGCCTCGTCGGACGCTTGTGAGTCCAGCTGCAGTGCACCACCAGCAAACTTTTCGGCGACAATCCGGCCAAGATGCACATCGGCGTCTGTTACGGCTGGTCGGGTCCCACCGCGACCATAGGCTGCCGGGCCCGGCTCCGATCCTGCGCTGTCGGGCCCTACCTGAATACGGCCGAGCTTATCGATGCGGGCGATCGATCCACCGCCTGCGCCGATCTCGACCATCTCAATCACCGGGATGCGTACCGGCAGACCACTGCCTTTCTTGAATCGGTAGACCCGATCGACCTCGAAGCTGCGCGACATGAGCGGCTCATAGTCGTCGATAAGACAGAGCTTCGCTGTCGTGCCGCCCATGTCGAATGACAGAAGCCGCTCCAGCCCAGCCTGACGTGCGACTTGCTGCGCCAGGATCGCGCCGCCCGCCGGTCCGGACTCAACGAGCCGAATCGGAAACCGCGTTGCGGTCTCGAGAGTGGTCAGGCCGCCGCCCGAGGTCATCAGCAGAAACGGGCACTGATAGCCACGTTCGATCAACTCGCCCGAAAGGCGCTTGAGGTAACGCGACATGAGCGGCTGCACGTAAGCATTCGCACAGGCGGTCGACAGCCGCTCAAACTCACGAATTTCAGGACAGACTTCGGACGCGAGCGTAATCGATAAATCGGGGCGTGTCGCCCGTAACAGTTCCGCCGTGCGCTGCTCGTGTTCGTCATTGACGAATGCATGCAGATAGCCGATCGCCACGCTTTCAATTTCGCTTGCATCGAGGACTGGCAGCGTCGCATTGACAGACTTGTCGTCGAGAGCAATAAGCACATTGCCGTCCTTATCCATGCGCTCGTGTATCGGCAACCTGAGATAGCGGGGCACCAGCGGCCGTGGACGATCGATGTTGATGTCGTACTGTTCAAAGCGATCTTCGTGTGCCATCTCCAGGGCATCCCGATGGCCCTCGGTGGTCAGCAATGCGGTTTTTGCCCCACTGCGCTGGATCAGTGCATTGGTTGCGAGTGTTGTGCCGTGAATGATCAGGCCGACATCGTCAGCTGAGGCGCCGGCACGCTGCATGACTTCATCGATGCCGGCGAGCACAGCTTCGCCAGGGTGTGCGCTGGTCGTCAGCAACTTCGTCGTGACGCGCTTGCCGCCGGCCAATTCAAGGACAACGTCGGTGAACGTGCCGCCAATATCGATTGCCAGGCGTGCGGGCATGCGGTCAACCCCAGAAGCGTGTGGCGGGCAGTGAAACCATGCCGTGGTCGTAGATAAAACCACCGAGGCGGTCGTTCTTCAACAACAGTGGCCCGTCGATATCAACGAAATCGGCGCGCTGCGCGAGCACGTGCATTGGCGCCATGCATAGTGAGGTGCCGCCCATACAGCCAACCATGATGCCAAGGTCCTTGTCTCTCGCGGCAGCGGCGAGCTCGAGCCCGTGCGTCAGGCCGCCGCATTTATCGAGCTTGATGTTGATCATCTGGTAACGGCGGGCTACCAGATCGAGATCATCGGTGTGCTGGCAAGATTCGTCGGCACATAGTGGCAGTGGTGAGTCGTAACCTTCGAGTTCCTCATCGTGACCACGCCGCAACGGCTGCTCGATCATGCTGACGCCGAAATCCGCCAATGCCGGCGCCACTTCACGCAACTGGCCAAATTCCCAGCCTTCGTTGACGTCGATGACAAGCCGCGCATCAGGCCGCGCCTCATGAATCGCAGCGATGCGCTCAACCGGCCGGTTGTCATTGAGTTTCACCTTGAACAATGACAGGTCACTGGCTGCCGCCGCCCTTGCGCCCATCTCCTCGGGCTCGGCTTCGAGTCCTATCGTAAACACGGTTTCTATCGGGTCCGGAGATACGCCGGCCGTCTCCCAGGCAGACGTGCCAGTGAGTTTCGCTTCGAGATCCCAAAGTGCGGCATCGGCCGCAGCGCGTGCGCCACCCGGCGGCAAGAGTTTGAGCAAATCCTGGCGATTCGCCTGCTTAGCGAGATCATCAACGATCGAATCGAGTTGTTCGAGCATCGATTTTTCAGTCTCGCCCAGGTAGTAGACACCCAGTGCTTCGCCGCGACCGATCAGTCCGTCTTCCTCGATCTCGCAAACGACGCACGGGAAGTCATACCATGTGTTGCGGGAGATGCGAAACGGAATCAGCGCCATCCAGTTCTCGAGATGATTCGATACGTGGCGTTTCATCAACATTTCTCCTGTAAAAAGTCGGCGATCGGCGCCATTCCGGTGGCTACCGGATCGACGCACGGCAAACCGTTTTGCTCGGCGAGCCCATGCAGATAATCACGCCGTTCGGCATCAGTCATGCTCGAGGTATTGACACTGATTCCCGCACAAACACAATTCGAATTCGTGACGCGGGCGGCAAGCAAAACGGCAGCGATCACTTCGTCTAATGGAGGTAGGGGAAAGAAACCCTCATCAACGAGCAGTTCGTCGCGACCCGCCTCGTGACACAACACAATCGCATCAGGTTGCGATCCATGCAGCAGTCCGAGGCTGACGCCGGCATAACTCGGGTGCAACAACGAGCCCTGCCCCTCGATGACATCCCAATGATCGGTATCGTTTTCGGGGGACAATAACTCGGCGGCGCCTGAGATGAAGTCGGCGACCACAGCATCGATCGGCATGCCTTCACCTGCGATCATGATGCCGGTCTGCCCTGTAGCCCGAAAGTCGGCTTTAACACCGCGGTCCTCGAGTTCACGATGCAGGGCAAGTGCACTGTATTTCTTGCCAACGGCGCAGTCGGTGCCGACCGTCAAGACACGCTTACCGCTGCGCTTGACGCCGCTGCCAACCGGCAATCCGCCTGGTGGCACACGCACATCGATCAGCCGGGCGTTGCCTTCCTCTGCTGCGGCGACCAGTTCTGCAGCGTCACTGATCCTGATGTGTGTGCCCGAAGCGATGTCGACTCCTGCTCGCGCCAGCGCTGCCAGGGCCGGCAGCCAGGAATCGGGCAGCAGGCCCCCGCTTGAGGCGACGCCGATGATCGCTGTACGGATACCGGCCGCAACGGCGCCATCGACGTCAAGTTCCGGAAGGCCCATGTCCACGTTACAGCCCGGAAGCCGCATCTGCGCCCCGCAAAGTTCCGGGCGCCAGAAGACGATGCCATGACCGGTCTTCGCGTGGTCATCGTCACCGACATCGCCCATGAACAGCAGATACGGGGCGTCCAGAGTTATGCGCCTGAGTGTCATTGTTCCTGATCGCCCTTGTCTGTGTCCGGGGAATATTGGTGCCTGATTATTTCACGGCTGCGCCGGGCATGGCACACTGCTTTGCCGCTGAAAGGAAATATTGTGACTGATACCGTTGCCGAAATATCGAAGATCGTCGGAGCCGGCCGTCTGCTGATCGGTGATGCTATTGCCGAGCGGGCAACAAGCTACTGGAATAGTGCGCCGATGCAGGGTGCAGCGATCGCGCTTCCTCGCAGCACCGGGGAAGTCTCCGCAATTCTGAAGTGCTGCCATGAACACGATCAGACCGTCGTTACTCAGGGCGGGCTCACGAACTGTGTTACTGCGGCAGAGCCAGCAGCGGACGACGTCGTGATATCGCTTGAGAAAATGAACCAGGTTGTCGAGATCGACAAGGTGGGTGGCACGGCTGTAGTAGAGGCCGGTGCCATATTGCAATACGTGCAGGAGGTGGTCGCTAAAGAGGGCCTGCGGTTTCCACTCGATCTCGGGGCGCGCGGTAGTTGCACCATCGGCGGAAATGTAGCCACTAACGCCGGCGGTATGAATGTTCTGCGCTACGGCATGATGCGCAATCTCGTCCTCGGTCTTGAGGCTGTACTTGCGGACGGTACCGTTATCTCGTCGATGAATCGCATGATGAAAAACAACGCGGGCTACGACGTCAAACAACTTTTTATTGGCACAGAAGGCACGCTCGGCATTGTGACGCGTGTCGTGCTGCGCCTGTTTCCGCAGCCGGCGAGTCAGCAAAGTGCGCTTGTCGCGATGGAAAGCTTCGACAGCGTTGCGACTTTTCTGTCGCGTTTGCAACGACAGCTCGCCGATTCGCTGAGTGCATTCGAAATCATGTGGGGCGACTACTACGCAGCGGTGACGGTGGACGGAGGTCACCGGGCACCATTGTCGCGGGATTATCCGTTCTATGTCGTATTCGAGTCGGAGGGCACTGATCCTGAGGCAGACGTAAAACGATTCGAGACCGTCCTCGAGCTGGCGCTCGGCGACGGCCTTATTATCGACGCCGTGATACCGAAATCCGATGCCGAGAGCAGAGACATCTGGAATATTCGTGAGGAGTTTGACGCAATACTCGAACCCGAGCCCGTGTATCTCTACGACATCAGCTTGCCGATTCGCGATATGGCAGACTACGTTGCGAGGGTCAGAGCAAACGTTACGAAACGCTGGCCGACCGGTCAGTGCTATGCGATTGGTCACGTGGCAGACGGCAACCTGCACTTCTTTATTGCGCCTAACGAGACAGGCGACCTTCATCGCGAAAGTGACGAGTGCGTGTATGAGCCTTTGGTCGATGTGGGAGGCTCGGTATCCGCCGAGCACGGCATTGGTACGGAAAAAATAAAGTGGTTGCCACACAGTCGTAGTAAAGCTGAAATCGAGCTGATGCATTCATTAAAGCAAACACTTGACCCGAAGAACCTGCTAAACAGGGGCAGAGTAATAGGAGATCCACTGTGAAGAGATCCATCGTCGCGATTGCCGCGTTTGCGGTACTAATCGCTGCTTGCGAATCGCGTCAGGGAGACGACGCATCTGCGCCGTATGCGAGTCGCTACCAGCCGCTGCCCGGTGCAGCGACTTTGCTCGCGGGTGCCACTATTCTTACGGGCACCGGCGCGCGGCTCGAAAACGCCGACATTCTGCTCCGCGATGGCGAGATCGTTGCCGTCGGGGCGGGACTGAGCCAGGAGGGCGCGACAGTTGTTGATGCTACCGGCCGCTGGATTACACCTGGTGTCATCGATGTCCATTCGCATCTCGGTGTCTATCCATCACCCGGCACAGCGTCGCATTCGGATGGCAACGAAGCGACCGCACCTGTTACGGCGGAAGTCTGGGCTGAACACAGTGTCTGGCCACACGACCCGGGTTTTGTCACGGCGCTCGCGGGCGGCGTCACCGCACTGCAGGTGCTACCGGGTTCCGCGAATCTTATCGGCGGCCGAGGGGTTACATTAAAGAACGTCCCCGGGCGCAATGTACAGGACATGAAGTTTCCGGGTGCACCGCACGGGCTGAAGATGGCCTGTGGCGAGAATCCCAAACGGGTCTATGGCAGCAGGGGTGTGGCCCCGGGGACGCGCATGGGCAACGTCGCTGGATATCGCACTGCCTGGATCGCCGCTGCTGACTACAAAAAGAAAATGGAGGCGGCAGAAGAGGGCAAAGGCGAGCCGCCGCTGCGCGACCTCAAGCTCGAAACGCTCGCGGGCGTGCTGAGCGGCGAGATACTGGTTCACAACCACTGTTATCGCGGCGATGAAATGTCGATCATGCTCGATATTGCCAAAGAGTTTGGCTACAAGGTCACAGCCTTTCACCACGCGGTCGAAGCCTACAAGGTCGCTGACCTGCTGGCCGAGAATGATACCTGCGCCGCCATGTGGGCCGATTGGTGGGGCTTCAAAATGGAGGCTTACGACGGCATCCGCGAAAATGCCGCATTGGTCGATCTGGCCGGTGCCTGCGCGGTCATTCACTCGGACTCCGCCGTCGGCATTCAGCGCCTGAACCAGGAAACCGCGAAGGTAATCGGTGCGGCAGCTCGCGCCGGCATCGATATCGCTCCGGAGCGGGCGATTCAGTGGATTACGAGTAACGCGGCGAAGGCGCTGGGTGTAAGTGAGCTTACCGGCACGCTTGAGCCTGGCAAGATGGCTGACGTTGTGCTTTGGAGTGGCAGTCCATTTAGTGTCTACACACGCGCCGATCAGGTCTATATCGATGGTGCCCTCGCATACGATCGCCACGATCCATCGCTCAACCCTGTTACCGATTTCACGCTCGGTACTTCTGCAGCAGCAGGAGGTGCGCAATGAATCATTTAACGATAAAGGTCTGTCTGCTTGCGGTGTTTGCAGCTTCCGCCGCTGTGGCCGAAACGACTGCCATTGTTGGTGCAACAGCACACACGATGGGTGAACAGGGGACGATCGAGAACGCAACGATCGTTATCGAAGACGGTCGCATCGCTTCTGTCAGTGCGGGCACCTCTCCGCCAGCAGGCGCTACGACGATCGATGCCCGTGGAAAGATCGTTACGCCTGGTCTGTTCAGCCCGGTTGGCTACCTGGGGCTGGTTGAGGTTGGCTTGTCGGCTGGCCCGCGTGATGCCGCGCAACTGGGTGATGAATTCACCGCCGGTTTTGACGTGGCGGATGCGTACAACCGTCGTTCCACATTAATCGCGATCAACCGTGTCGAGGGAATAACACGAGCAGTGATAACGCCGGGCCCGGGCTGGCCCGATGAACTCGGTAACACGGGTCATGTTTTGTCGGGCCTCGCGGCGATCGTCAATCTGGGCGATAGCGGAGACGCCATCGAACGCCGCGCTGCTGCGATGATTGTCAATCTCGGGGAAGGTGGCAGCGGTCTGGCTGGAGGCTCCCGAGTGGGGGCGTTGCTGACATTACGCAACGCTCTGAATGAAGCAATCGATTACAACGACCACAGAGATGACTTCGAACGCGGCGCACGACGTACTTACAGTCACAGCGTCGCGGATCTCGAGGCATTGCAGGGCGTATTGAGCGGCGCTACGCCGTTGTTTGTCGATGTGAATCGGGCGAGCGATATCGAAGTGCTAATTCAGCTCGTCGAAGAGTATGCAATACGAGCCATTATTAGTGGCGGTGCGGAGGCCTGGATGCTGGCGGAACAACTGGCCGCAGCTCAGATTCCTGTCGTGCTCGCACCGCAGGACATCCTGCCCGGGAACTTCGACAAGATAAATGCACGCCGCGAATCGGCCGCGATTCTCGCGGCGGCCGGCGTGACGATCGCTTTTGCCGATGGCCAGAGTCATACGCACAACGCGCGCAATATTACGCAATCTGCGGGCAATGCCGTGGCCTACGGCCTGCCATGGGCTGACGCGCTCCACGCGATTACGCTGGCGCCGGCCCGGATCTTTGGTGTTGCCGACAGCGTTGGCAGTATTGAAGCAGGGAAGGAAGCAGACATAGTCATCTGGCCGGACGATCCGCTGGAGCTGACGTCGTATCCCGAGCAGGTTCTGATCAAAGGCCAGTCGATATCGATGACAAGCCGGCAGACGCTGTTGCGGGACCGCTACCTGCAATCGGATTCGGACAAGCCGCCAGCGTATCGCAAGTAGGAGCCCGCTCCCCTCAAGGGGGATCAAGACATGCGGGCGATCGCGGCTCCAGCCGCGAATAGAAAACAGAAAAACAGAAAAACAGAAAAACAGGAAGGCAGAATGATGCCCACAAACAGCCGACGCACCTGGTCCTCAGGCCTGACCTTCATTCTGGCAGCAGTCGGTGCCGCTGTTGGTCTGGGCAACATCTGGAAGTTTCCCTATATCGCCGGAGTGAGCGGCGGCGGTGCGTTTGTCCTAATTTATCTCGCCTGCGTCATCTTTGTAGCGATACCGATTCTGATTGGCGAACTCCTGATCGGACGATGTGGCAACGGCAGCCCTCCGGTGGCGATGCGCAAAGTCGCCGAGGACGCCGGCCGTTCCCGTCATTGGTCCATCGTCGGCTTCATGGGCATGATCGCCGGCTACCTTATCGCGACTTACTACAGCGTTATAGCCGGCTGGACACTCATTTATATATTCAAAGCGGCAAACGGC
>Ga0255052_10001993_pt1 | contig 14926 bp, 12 predicted proteins | sample JV7_2_21_MG_FD_188632 | JGI IMG/M metagenome (GOLD analysis project Ga0255052, IMG submission 188632) | Seawater microbial communities from Jervis Inlet, British Columbia, Canada - JV7_2_21 | ecosystem: Environmental > Aquatic > Marine > Inlet | place: Canada: British Columbia | collected...
GGATGTTGTCGCTGGAATCGATGCCATCTACTCAACCCCGTTCCGGCGCACGCAGGAAACAGCGCAACCGATTGCCGACGCACTCGACTTGCCGATCAATACCTATGATCCGTCCGATTCCGAGGCCGTTCTCAAAACCATACTGAAAAACCATAAAGGCAAGATTATTCTCGTCGTCGGGCATAGCAATACGGTGCCTGTGTTGATTGCCAATCTCGGTGCGAGCAAAAAAGTCCCGCCGATTCACGACAGCGAGTACGACAATATCTACATTATTTCGATTCCGTGGTTCGGCAAGACCAAGACGATTCGGATGAGGTTCGGCGAACCCTATGTCGCCAGTCTGGTTGAGTGACGGCGCAGAGTGAAATTCACGTGGCAACCCAGGGTCGTGGCACCTACGACCTGACTTCGGACGTGCAATCGGCCGTGCAGCAGGCGGGCATCGAATTAGGCATGTGCAATATCTTTATCCGTCATACCAGCGCCTCTTTGATGCTTTGCGAGAACGCGGATCCGGCTGTCATGCGGGATCTCGAGACGTTCATGGCGAGAATCGCGCCCGATGGTGATCCTGCAAACACTCACGTTGATGAAGGCCCCGATGATATGCCGTCGCATATTCGCAGTATCATCACCCATGCGGACCTGAACCTTCCGATTCGCGGCGGACGCTGCGATCTCGGTACCTGGCAAGGTGTCTACCTTTGGGAGCATCGGCATGCGCCACACCGGCGCACGGTGACCGTTACCATCACCGGATAAGCGGAGGAATCGGTACGCTGCCGGTCTTTCGCCGAACTACCTGAAGCCAGATATCAGTTGCGGCGTCGCGCCGGCGCCGGACGTTGTGCCGACGGTCGTTGCTGATAATTCTGCGATCGCCGTGCACCCTGTTGGCGCGCACCGTAGTCACGCTCGAGTTGCGGGCGCTTAGCGGCTCGATCATAGTTTTGCGGTCCCGCATACCGGCTTCGAGGGTCATTCACGTTTCCTGTCGAGGGCCGTACTGATGGCTGTTGGGCGGGTCTCGTAACATCGGGCTGTGAGGGGCGAGCCGCGGGTGTTGTCGTCGGCCTCCGATCCAGGTTTTGCGGATTCGTCCACTCACCGTTTTCGCGACGGCTCCAGCTACCGCTGTCGCCACGTTGATAGACGTTGCCTGAGCGATCAGTCAGGACGTTGTTCTGAATGTTGCTCGTGGGACGCGCCTGTCGATCTGCTGGCAAAGACGGACGCTCGACATTTCTGGCCAGGTTGTCCGGTCGGTTATAAAGGTTGGGCCGTGTCTCAGGCCGATTGCGACCGCCGCCACCAATGTTGATGCTGTTGTCGATGTTGATATTCGTTTTGCGATAGCCGCCATAAGGGACCGGGCGAGGGTACGGGCGATAGCCTCCGACGCCCCACCAACTACCGTGGCGGGAATACGTGAAGCGAAACGGCCCGCTGGTCCAGGACACCCCGAATCCCCATCCGTACCACGGGTTGTACGTGACGTGAAATCCCCACGTCGGATACCGCGGGTAGTAGTAAGGCCCAAACCATGGGTTGTAATGCCATCCCGAGCCGTAGATAACGGAGCCTCGGTAGTAGTAACTGCCATAGTAGCCTGGCGTGTAACCGACATATACCACTTGGGGTGTGACGTCATATACCTTGACGTAGGTTACGTTGTGGTGAGGGTTGGACGTCGGGATCTTGTAGATAGTGTCAGGAACGTCTGTCGCGACACTCCAGGGTCCGGTGGCACTGTTCGCGACATACCAGACTCCGTCATCACACGCATAGTACAAGTTTCCGTAACGAAACACCGCGGCGCTTGTGTTTTGTGCATACAAGACATCGATATCTTCAATCGGCGCGAAGTTGGGTTCGCCGTCATACTGAACACTGAATGAAGAATCATCGCGACTGATCGCCGCAGTTTGCGGAATCGTATTGTCCAGGACTGCCTCGCGTGCCTGCTGTGTGCCGGCCACCTGGCTCAGGATGGCGCCATTAACCGAGTCTTCAGGGACATCCGAGAACGGCTCGGGCAACTCGTCATTGGGCACATGCATCCACTCCAGCTCACCCAGCATGGCCTCACTGCTATACCAGCGCCCGGATAACAACACGTAGTATTTTTGTGTCGATAATTCCAGGAATGCATTGCTGTCTGTATTGTCCATGTACAGCAAGTCCATGCCTTCGACCGGAGACCAGGATGCATCACCGTCCGACACGATCAGTTCGGTCGGTTCTGTAACGACCATGATATTGACGCCCTGCGTCTCGGCACCGTCATCCTCGGCAGGCTCAACAAGGCTTTTGACGTCTCCCGGAACTCTGGCGGCGAGCGTCCACGGTCCAGTAACCGCCTGGGATTCATACCAGAGGTTACTGCCAATGTAGAGATAGAGATCACTCCCGCCTCTGGCAATCAGAAAGGCCGTGTTCACGACGCGTTCGTATCGTGACCCCTCGATTTCCTGGAAGACAGGATCACCATCAACAGTGACGAGAATTGTTGGTTCCTTAGCGAGCACAATGTTGGGCGGCGCGTGCTTGAGGTTTGATCTGGCAAGAGTCGATGTATCGGCATCAAGCCCGGTTAGTAGTTCATCGACGGAAAAGACTATGTGTGATTGACCAACTCGCTCCTCAAGAAACTCAGCGAGTCTCTGCGTTTGCTCTTCTTGCGCGTCGGCGAAGCGGACATCCGCGATGTCTATATCGCGCAAGACAGCAGTTCTCGTATCACGGTCCGTGTCCAATTCGCCCTTAAACCAGATCGCGCCAAAAACCGGCACGCCGCCTGATGACGCCAGCTTGACGGAAATCGCAGCCCGACCCTCAAGGTCGTTCCCGGAAAACTCTTCAATCTGTGGTTGATATATGACGACGACCGAACCGTCTTCGGCAACAATTTCCTGCGGCCAAGTGAGTTCCTGTGCCTGCAGCGCAGATGTGGCGAACAGCGCGAATATCGAAAGTAGTCGAAATCTCATCATTACTTGTCCTTCGGGGGTCTTAGTTTCAGCGATATCCGTGCAAGAGGCCGCTGATCCAGGACCCGGCAACGACCGTAAAGAACGCAATCGTATCCAGGAATGGCAGTGGGGCTTTGCCGAATCCGAACAATGCCAGGTAGGCAACGCCCAGGCAGATCATCAACGCGCCACCCACTTGCCGGCCAGCGCTTGGAATCGGTGCATCGGCGCGTCGCGCCAGCCGCTCAAACGGCGACATCAACAAGGTTACCGGCAACAGAACGGCATAGAGGACTCCGATCCACAGTGGTCTGCTCAGCCACCACTCGCTTGTTCCGGGCTCGATGCCCATGCCGATACCGCCGGCCAGGTAGGCGAGCGAGACGATGACGATCAGGACCGTTATGTGCCATAGATACAAGGTCATGATCATGCTGTTGATCAGAACTGTTGCCGCCCACACACGCACACTCGACAGGAAGCGCCGCATCGGGGCTTCGATGGCGAGCAACAGCCCAAACTGGAAAACGCCGAGTGTGAACAACGTGATTTTGGGTGGCAGTGTATTGCTAAGACCCTCATCGGGTGAACCAACCATGGCGAATGGGTAGGGACCTTTGAAAATAAGCAGCCATAGAACTGCAAATCCCAGTGCCGAGTAGACCAACAGGCGGGCCGGACTGCCAAGCCGACCGTCACGCCAGGCGTAGCCGAGATGATGTACGGAGAGCCAGACCCAGAAGTAGTTTGTCCAGCCAAGCCACTCCATGCCTGCTGCAAAAAACACGTAGTCGACGAGTGCGCCGATGCCGGCAAACGCAAACAGCGAGACAAAGCCCCATTTTTGCCATGCCTTGTACGTTAGCGGTGCGAGCATGACGATCGCGATGTAGATCGCGAGGAACCAGGTCGGAATCAACGCTCCACGCGATGCGAGGCGAGTGATGTCGCCGCTAACGCCAATAAAATACAGCGTCATCGCCAGCAAGCCCCAGCCAATCAAGAGTGCAAGTAGCGGTGTTACCAGGCGGTGAAGACGCGTTGCCAGCCAACCGGCATAACCAACGCCGCGTCTACTGGCACTTTCGAGGGAGACCGCATTCGCGTAGCCGCCGACGATGAAAAAGATCGGCATGACCTGGAAAATCCATGTCATCCATTGCGTGCGCGGCCGCAATTCCAGCAGGTCGCCTGGGGTGAGTGTGCCATCGTGGTACCAAACTGTTGCAACGAGCCAGTGTCCGGTAACAACCATCAAGATGGATACGGCGCGCAGGAAATCGACATAGCGGTTGCGTTCCGGTGGCGTCGCCTCCGCCATTTCCAATGTACGTGCCCAAATGCTCATAGAACAAGCTCCGTAGCCTGAGTGATTGGCAAGGCGCAAGAGTAGCATCCTGCGGTTGCCGCGACTCCGGTAGGTATATTCCCGGTTTACGACGCCGACATTCATTACTGAGACTGGTGTACGGTATGGACAGGGCGTGGTGTCATTCTAATACCGTCGTGGAGACTCAGGGCTTTGAATTGATTAGCACTATAAGGCAACAAATGAACCACCAAGGACTAAACCGTACCGGTCTCAGGGCTGGTTCAATTTGTATTGCCTTGCTGATCTGTACATACCTTTCAGCAGCTCAGGCCGAGAAGTGGCGTTTTTCCGGCGTGGACCGCATTGTTGCGGTCAGCGACGTTCACGGGGCCTACGACGCGCTAGTAGAAACACTCCAGGAGGCGGAGGTCATTGACGACGACCTTTCCTGGAGCACAGGCAAGACTCACTTCGTCATCACCGGCGATCTACTGGATCGAGGCCCGGACTCGCGCCAGGTAATGGACCTCGTCATCCGCCTGGAACACGAAGCACTTCTTGCGGGCGGGCGGGTCCATCAATTGCTCGGTAATCACGAGGTGATGAATCTCATCGGCGATCTTCGTTATGTCGCGGACGAGGAATATGCCGCATTTCTGGATATGGAAACACCAGAAGATCGCGAGTTCTGGTTTCGACACTATAAGCGGAGCCGGCCGGTGGATAGTGATGAGGCAGCAGTTCGATGGGAGTTCGATGAAAAAGCACCACCCGGGTTCTTCGGGCAGCGCCGCGCATTCCGCAGTGACGGCGACTATGGCAAGTGGCTACTCGACAAGCCCTTCATGGTGGTCATAAACGATACCGTATTTGTGCACGGCGGCCTTCCGCCGTATGCCGCTCGCTACGGTTTGATTGGTACCAATGCCTCCCTCAAGAAGGCTTTGCGCGGCTATGTAGCGGAGCGGGAGTATTTGCAGAGCCGACTGGTTCTGGGACCTACGGACCGATTTAAAGCAGTTCCACAGTTACTCGTCACCAAACCCAAGTTGGGTCAACCACGCAGTAAAGCGCTAGTCAGTGCTCAAAATGTCGTCAATCTTGGCAACTCGCCGCTGCATGGATCGGAAGGTCCCACCTGGTATCGGGGGACTGCGGCCTGCAATAGCCTGCTGGAAGGTGACCGCCTGAGTGCCGCGCTTGACAAACTTGATGCGACAAGAGTCGTTGTCGGGCATACGACTACCGTTACACGTCGTGTGCAACAGCGCATGAATGGTCGTGTCGTCGAGATTGACACCGGCATGCTGAAGGAGAATTACGGTGGCAGCGGCAATGCATTGATCATCGAGGGCGACAAACTGAGCGTCGTAAACCAGGACGGCGAGTCGGATAGCGTTCCGATAGAGCACCCATTGCGGGTTGGACACGAATCTCTGGCGCTCACGGACGACGACATGGCCGGTATCCTGGAATCCGGCGAGATCACAGCGACAAAGGTTGATCGGACCGCGTGGATGCTGGTGCAAGTTTCGGCTGGGGACACCACCGTGTCTGCCTATTTCAGTCAGTTGCCGCAACAGGAGGGTTTTGTGCCGGAACTGGCCGCGTACAAACTTGATCGATTGCTGGGGCTTGGCATGGTTCCTGTGACGGTTCGCCGGGAGGTCAACGGCCACCAGGGGATACTGCAATTTGTTCCCACCGACACGATGACCGAGCGAGATCGAGTCGCGGCCGGAGCGGGCAAGAGCGCACCGTGCGCTCTGGACAGACAATGGCGTGCGATGTACATCTTCGACACCCTTATACGAAACCGCGCACGAACACCGTCATCGATGCTGTATAGCCCGGATGACTGGTACCTGATGTTGGTTGATCATGGCGATGCGTTTGACGCAGAGACCGATTGGCCCAGCTACTTGCGGGAAGTCGATCTTGCCATTGGCGAACAATGGCGAATCGCACTTCTCGAACTGGATAATGACGTACTCCAGGAAGAGCTTGGCGGGGTACTGGATGAACAGCGTCTGGCAGCATTAGTGCAACGCCGGGACGCCTTGATAAGGATTTCAATAGGGACACAACCATGAAGACAACTGTTTCGTCGTTCTGTGCATTGGTGGTGTTGATCGCATCTGCACCTGTCTTTTCTCAGGATAGTTATGAGGAACTCGATATTGCATCGCTGCAGGCATTCATGGATGAAGGCGGTTTGAGTTCTGCCACCTTGACCGAGTACTACCTGCAACGCATTGAAGCCATTGATCGTAATGGCCCGGCGCTCAATGCGATCATCGAAGTCAATCCTCAGGCACTTGAGATCGCAAAAGCCCTGGATGCGGAACGTCAGTCAAGCGGTCCACGCGGCCCATTGCATGGCATACCAGTGGTGCTCAAGGCAAACATCGACACCGCGGACGAGATGGATACCACTGCAGGATCGTTGGCGCTGAAAGGGCACAGGCCGGCCGGTGACGCATATTTCGTTGAGCAACTCAGGTCGGCCGGCGCCGTCATTCTGGCGAAGGCGAATCTCAGTGAATGGGCCAACTTCCGTTCGGATTGGTCGTCAAGCGGCTGGAGCAGCATTGGTGGGCAAACCAGGAATCCTTATGGCAAGGGTCGCAATCCGTGTGGATCATCGAGTGGCTCCGCCGTTGCGGTTGCGGCCAGCTTGACGAGTGTGGCCGTCGGTACAGAGACCAACGGTTCGGTCGTATGCCCATCCAGTGTGAACGGTATTGTCGGCATCAAACCGACGCTTGGCCTGGTTAGCCGAAGCGGGATCATTCCGATTGCACATAGCCAGGATACGGCCGGTCCGATGGGGCGCACCGTCGAAGATGTGGCAATCCTCCTGACCGCAATGGTTGGAAAAGACCCAGCCGATCAACTTGCGGGCTCGTTTCCTGAATCAGTACCGGACTACGCTGCGAATTTATCCGAGGATGCTCTACAAGGCGCACGCATTGGTGTACTGCGAACGCACGGTGGCGTCGGTAAAGACCCAAGGGTCGATGAGATCATAGCCAACACTGTTGCTACTTTGGAGGCCCTGGGTGCCGAAATCGTGGACCCCATCGAGTTGGATATTGAAGGCATGTACAGCGCCTCGAGCACGGTCCTGTATTATGAATTCAAATCGGATCTTAACGCTTACCTGGAAGCATCAGGGGCACCGATCCAATCCCTGGCGGGCATCATCGAATTCAACACGAAACATGCCGACAAGGTGATGCCGTTTTTCGGTCAAGACTCAATGTTGGAGGCCGAGGCGTACGGCCCGTTAACGGACCAGGAGTATCTTGATGCGCTTGCCGACAGCAAGCGAATTTCACAGGATGCGCTCAATGGGGCGCTCGATGAATACGCGCTCGATGCAATGATCGCGCCGACCAGAGGCGCGGCCTGGATGACGGACCTGGTCAATGGCGATCATTCAACCGGTATAAGCAGTTCTTCACTCGCGGCAGTTTCAGGCTATGCCAGCATCACGATCCCGGCAGGAGACATTCTCGGGTTGCCGATTGGAGTATCGTTTATTGGTGGTGAGTTCAGTGACGCGAAGCTGATTCAGTTCGCTTACGCATTGGAGCAGGCCGGCTACAAGCGCAAGCCACCGGCTCTTGGCTTATAGAATCGGGTCGATTGGAAGGAGGTTTATAAAACCCAGTTCCAATCGTTTGCTGCGACTGACTTCCCGGTCCGGATTTTGCTTTGCTGTTGTTCTCCAGCTGTTCTCTGGTCTCATGTCTCTCGAAATACTGCTCGTAAGTTGACGCGCCAGCTCCGGGCTCTCGATTAGCACGCCGACTTCGGTATTCAGATTGGCGGATCGCGGGTCCAGGTTAAATGTGCCGATGAATATCTTTTGGTCGTCGATGACCATGCTCTTGGCGTGAAGCGCGAACACCGGATTTTTCTCGGCCAGTCGTGGGTAGCGCTCAACGAGATCGAGTTGTATCTGAGGATGCGGCTTGTACTCGTATAACTCGACGCCTGCTTTGAGCAAACGTGGCCGTTGTTTGAGGTAGCCTGAAAAAGCCGGTGTGTTGTCGGTTGATGCCAGAGAATTCGTGGATATGCGAATTTGTACGCCGCGCTGGTGCAGCTCGGACAATAACTCGATTCCGCCCTTGGGCAGAATCAGGTACGGCGACTGGATTAGCACCGAATGTTGTGCACCTCGCAAAGCGTCAACCAGTTCACCGGTTGATGCACCGCCGCCGCCCAGCCCGGAATCACCCTCATTTTTACCCGGCACATCGCTAATGAAATTGACGTCGTGCCATGCCATGTTGTTGAGTAGTACGGGAAAGTAGACGGGCATGTTGTCAATTGCGTCGCGAATTGCCGGTTCAAAATTGACCGGATCATTAGCGTAGGCGTGCAGTCCATCGTATTTCGTTTGTATTTCTTCCTGCGACAACTGACTATCGAGCTCCTCGAGCAATTCCTCAACCGGTACGGCCAGCGAGCTGCTCCAGAATTCATCGAAGTTGTCGCGTATATCCTGCACCGCCACGCCAAGAAGCAATATGTCGCGATCGCGGAAGTTGTACTCGTGGTCGAAGTCGAAATACTCATCCGCCATGTTTCGCCCGCCCGTAATGCCCGCTATGCCATCGAAGGTTGCGGTCTTGTCATGCATGCGTTGATTTGTGCCGCGAAAATCCAGGATCGAATTGACCAGTTGGCGGAGCAGGGATGTGCCAACCGAGAAATTCGGATTGTATATTCGAATATAGACGTTTGGATGCCCGGCGAGCAAGACAAGTGTCTTGTCCTGGGCGTCGATTAGGAAGTCGTCGACGAGCACGCGCACCGTGACACCGCGCTCGGCTGCCTCCAGCAACATTTGCGCAGCGAGAATGCCGATGTTGTCTGTGCTCCAGATAAAATACTGGATGTCTATCGACTCAGTGGCATGTTGCGTAAGCCAGGCACGCGCGAGAAGCGCTTCTTCGCCTTTCTCGAGAATGTACGCGCCAGTGCTGTTGCTCATGCGTTCCAGACAGGAGTCGCAGTTGGCGTCGACCCAATCCTGGAGAGTCAGTTGCTGAGCACTCGCAGGTGCTGCGCAAAGAAGCAAATATACAGTGATCGTCGTCAGCAAGCACCGCGGTCTATCAACTGACCCGATGGACAAGCCCCTAACTGATGCAATTCTTATCATCCGTCTTGATGTCCAATAAGCGAATTAATCTCAGCGATGATATCCGTTGCCCGCTTACGAGTTTCCAGAATCACCTTCTGATTGAATACGTGGTGTTGCACCATGTTCGGAATCAAATCAATTGCGCCTCGTTTTTTTAGCAATTCTTGCGTGATTTCGGCAGCACGTTGAGGTGTGGTCGTGAGTTGCTTGCCCTGCCACGATTCGTCTTCGATAGCACTAAGCTCATCAGTCGTTAGAATGCCAGCGGTGAGCCGATCGAACTGGCGTTGAATGTGGAGATCAAGTCCGACACGCGAATAACCTCGAATGGACGTGTAGTGGTTGGCGAGTTTGCGTCGTAATGACTCCGATCTTATCAATGCGAGATTGCCGCTACTCTGCAATTCGCTGTATACGAACGCCTCAATCTGTGGAAATGAACGCCAGGTTGCGGTCTCCAATGCCACAGGCAGTGCAGTCGGCCGCTCCTCTGCAAGAGATGGATTGGCAACGATTTCCTCAAGTAGCAGGGCCGCCTCAATTCTGGATTGGGCATATTCGAATGCCTTATCAAGGCGTCCATTCTCAATTTGCAGGTCTTCCTTAAGTCGCACTAAATACTCGTGTTCTTGTTCGCGATCGCGTCGTTGCTCGGCCCATCGCTCGATCTGGAATGCGATAAGAATGCCAACGATGACGATCAATAGTTCCACGCCAAATGAGGCGTAATTCCTGTCGGCAAGACTTCGTCGCAGTCGCTCTAACATTTCTTCATATCCCCCTGTGACTATCGGAAAAGCTCAAGTGGCTATGTCCACTTCATCCGTGAACTGCATCGCGACAAGGGGCACAAAAAGTATGATCGCGGCAATTCTCCGTGCCGTAAACCTCCAGCGGCTTTCGCGGAGACCGTTGTCAATTTCCGTGTTCCCTGACATTGCCTTGACTCCGTGCATGAGTAGCGTAGAAACGGCTGATATTGATCGTATCAGAATAGAAAGACGCGAATGACTACGAAGTGGCCTTTTCATTGAGCGGCCGGAGTTGAGCGCATAGCAGCCACTCGCCGCTAAGTGACCAGCGTTTGCTATACACCCGAAAGCAGCCGTTCGCCTGATATGATGCTGACGGCTGCTTATGGCCCAAAGTAGACATTGCTAAGTACAAGCCAGAATTGGGCGAATACGGCGGGAAAGAATGCGATCCGCAAAGGAGGCGGTAATGAACAGCGATTACTACCGAGAGGCTCTCACTGCTATTTTGATTATCGGGCTACTCGTCTCACCGGCAGGCGTTTACGCGCAACAGAAGGTTTATAAGTGGGTGGATGAAGATGGGGTCGTTCACTTTAGTGAGGAGCCGCCTGACGAAGCGCCCGAAGTTGAGGTAGAGACTATTACAACGGATCCGGCTCCGCCTTATGTGCCTCCCGCCCAGACGAACATCCAATCACCGTCGGCATCTGAAACGGCCGTCAACAGTCAATCGGCACAGCCGGAGATCCATATACCTGCGCCAGTCAAGGTAATAGACATTACGGAAATGAGCCTTTCGGACCTGGATCGTCGATGCGAGGCCGTAAGGGACGAAAAGATCGCACCATTGAGAGCAGCCGAGATCGCGAAATGCATCGAAACAGAGACTGGCGATCAGGCATGGTGTGAGACATTTTGGGCAGATTATGGCGACCCCACACGAACGGTATCCGGCACGTTAACCCCAAGACTGTTTCATGACCTTCCGGAATGTGTTGAAGCCCTGGATGAGCGACATCGTCGCGTGTCGCGGTGACGGAAGAGGTTGCCGGGCAACAATGTAAGCCTGCTTTTAGGTTTGACATCAATGGATCTCGGCAACAGTTGCGCGAGAAGGTGATCATTGGTATCGGCTTTATCCCATAGTGCCAACGGCCGCTTGTGGCCGAAAGCTGCCAGTCAAAACTCGCCAGATTTCATGATCTGAGCGTCTGCTATTGGGATAAGCAGACGTTCAAATAGTAGCTCCGGAATATTTTTGGAGGAAAGCCCATGAATGTAGAAAAATTACGAGCGTCAGTAACAGTCGGAGCCAATATAGGCGTCCTCGTTGGATTGATCGTGCTGATAGTCGAACTTAATCAAAATACAGACCACTTAAGGCTCCAGATAATGGACCAGATCAATGCTAGACAATTCGCACACAACTCGATTTTCCTCGCAGAGAACCCGGCACCGGTTATTGAGAAGTCCCTGATCGAACCCGAAAACATCACATACACTGAGTTTCGCGTTCTGGATGCTTACCTGATGAATATACTCAGCACATGGGAGGACCGCTTTTTCCTTTATCAGGCAGGTCTGGTGGACCTGACCGACTGGAAAACCAAAGTTGAACAAGACGCAGATTGGTACTTTGGCAACAAATTTGCCAAAGGCTGGTGGGAAAATTCAGGCAAAGGAGTACTTGAGAAGGAATTTGCGGATCATGTGGATCAAGTGCTGAAGAACATCGGCAATGACGAATCTTACGAGTTTTGGCTGAAAACTCAGATCACATCCTCGCCTGATTTAGAGTGAGTGCGATTGTTACGATGTCCGCTAATGGCCGTTGGTTGCCCCATATTTTCGTGGATTGCACATAGATTGAATGACCGCTTTTGAGGAAAGCGGAAGTTCGGCTAATATAGGACTGAATGGCCGCTAATGACCCATAGCGGCCATTCACTCATGGCGCGTACCGTCACTATCAGATTTTTCAAGAAACGAGGAAATAATAGATGCCAGAGCGAAGTAACTGGCGCAATCGGCTATCGGAAGGGATCACTATTGTATTGTCTATCCTTGCCGCCTTTGCCTTGGATTCATGGTGGGACAACTACAATGTCGCCCGTGACGTGGAGATCGGCATTCGGGCGGTATCGGAAGAACTGGTCGATGTAGAGCAACATCTCGGATTACGGATTGCGGCCTATGACCAAGCTATCGAGTATCTATCGCAGGCTCTTGCGCTGATTGAATCTGTGGACCAGAACCAGATTGTTCGGGTACCGGACAAACTGATGGCTGGGGCTCTCTACACGCCAACTATCGATCCGTCGGCGGGTGCACTCAGTGCCTTTCTGAATTCTAATCTGCTGTCTGCCGTGGCAAACAGGGATTTGCGGCATCGAATCGGTGAGCTACCGAGCCGATTTGAGGACGGTGCCGATGACGAGTTGTCTGCGCTCAGCTACGTCGACCAAAATGTGCGTCCGACGCTGGAGCGGTCCTTATCTGGCGCCGATTTTTCGGCGGTACTTCGGCAGATGCCTCATTACTGGGACCGGTTTCGTGACAGAACTCCTTGGGCCGAACCCTCAATATCAGTTTCAGTTCCGGCGACGCTTGACTTGCATAACGCAATTGCATCCCGGCTGCAGATGATGGAATTCGCACGAGGGGAGATAGAGGTCCTTCAACGATATGTTGCCTCCACTCTGGCGATGACAGGCTATTAACCCGCAGTCACCAACAACAGATTCACCAGGATGAACCGAAGTGATTATCATTGGACTCAGAACTCACTGCACTACGAGCGCTAGATCTTGCGCCCGACGTGACCGCTTTTGGCCGTTAGCGGACCCTCAAAAAGTCGAATTTCAAGTGATTTGAACGTCCGCTTTCGGTGAAAGCGGACATTGAGCCAGGGACTCCCGAAATTGGCTTGCCGAACGTCCGCTTTACCCCCTAAAGCGGACATTGGGCTAATATTGGGTTGAAGGGCCGCTTATGACCCAAAGCGGACTTTATCGGCTACATTGTAAATATCACCCAATGGCCGTTTCTCGCCGCCCAGGGGGGGTTAAATGACAATTCGAAGTTCACTTTGCGTAGCGATCTTGGCTTTCGTCCTCGTTGCTCTTGCCGCTAATTCTGAGGTGCTTGAGCTGGCGGAAATGAACACTCGACAAATTGCTGCATTGGATTTGAGCTCGACCATAGTCATCATTCCAGGTGGCATACTCGAGGAGCATGGACCGTATCTGCCGTCTTTTAGCGATGGATACTTGAATGAAGACGAGTCCTGGCGTCTGGCCCGGGACTTATCCGAGCGCGACTGGACCGTCTTAATGTTTCCTATGATCCCGCTAGGGTCGGGTGGCGGCAACGAGATCGGTGCTCACCACGTTTTTCCTGGGACCTACACAATTCGGCCCGAGACACTGCGGTCTATATTCATGGACATCGCGATTGAACTGGGAGAGCAAGGATTTTGTTACGTGTTTGTCATGCATCTACATGGGGCGCCATCGCACAACATGGCGCTCGACCAGGCTAGCCAGTTTTTTAGGGATGAATATAAAGCTCAAATGCACCATCTGTCTGGTTACGCTGCGATCGGATATGGGGTGCTCGATTTGTTTAGCGAAGACGCTTTGGAGGAGGAAGGTTTCTCAATACATGCGGGCGCGATTGAGACTAGTATTACCATGTATCTAAGACCGGATTTGGTGACCGCAGATGTAATGCATGCCAAACCAATGACCGGTCAAGACCTTGAAGAAAACGTAAGGATTGCGAAGGACCCGAACTGGCCCGGGTACTTTGGGAGCCCGCGCCAAGCTAATACCGCTCTCGGCAAATCATTTGTAGACAGGCGATATAAGAACATCCTCGAGCTAGCCCTGCGTGTTCTAGACGGCGATGACCTATCGGATGAACCAAGAATGGCTGCAATTGCTTATCAGGAAGGAGATCCGGAAACAAATATTACGCGCCAGTCCCGCGAAGAGAATGCCCGACGCGCCATGCAGCAAGAAACGTGGCTTGAGCGCGCCGGGGCTGAGCTGTAATTACTCGCCCACGTCCGCTCATGGCCGAAAGCAGACGGTCGCTACCCAAGAAATTGATGGCGGTGAGCGTCCGCTTTACCCCCCGAAAGCAGACATTGGGCTAGAATTGCTTTGAAGGGCCGCTTATGACCCAAAGCAGCCACTGGACCAAGCGAGCAGCGCAGCTCAGATTTCGGCCCGGTTAAAGCAATCGACTCGCTAAGTTCGTTGGAGGAATAGATCGATGAGCAAGCCTAAGCTCGGCGAGCTTGCGCAACTTGCGGAGATAATCGCGGCAATTGCCGTAATTGTTTCATTGCTATACGTCGCACGAGGCTTAAACGAGAACACAGCGGCGATTCGCGCCACATCTGCGCAAGAAATAACGACCGGCACTCGCGAGGCTCTGCTAGCAGTTGCCCTGGATGAGCAGCTATCGAGAATCGTCCAGATAGGCAGCTCAGACGTATCGAAGCTCACGTCCGAAGAAGCCTATCGCTTTTCGCTATTCAGTCGGCAACGCTGGTTGTTCTTGCAAGGAATATGGATCCAAAAAGAGCTGGGCGTGTTGGACAGCAGGGTATGGACTGCTTACGAACGAGTAATCTGCAGCGTCCTCGATGACGAAACGGGTGACCGTGTGGAGTGGAAATACCATGACGATATTCTCGATCCAGGTTTCGTTGATT
>Ga0255052_10001995_pt1 | contig 14906 bp, 17 predicted proteins | sample JV7_2_21_MG_FD_188632 | JGI IMG/M metagenome (GOLD analysis project Ga0255052, IMG submission 188632) | Seawater microbial communities from Jervis Inlet, British Columbia, Canada - JV7_2_21 | ecosystem: Environmental > Aquatic > Marine > Inlet | place: Canada: British Columbia | collected...
GGCAGACACGCGCAGCGCAACGTCATCATCTCCTGAGTGGACAGGTCTTGGCCCCGCATCGGCCAGGGTCAGACGCAAGCGATCGCCGTGCCTGGACTGAGCTAGCAATGCTGCTGCAGTCAGCCCTGTTACGCCGGCGCCAACAATCAGAACGTCAAATTGCTTTTTCAAGACAACGGTACCCCGCGCGACAATCGTGGCAACCGGCCTGCAAGCCCCATCGTGTGTTTTGCGAACAACGAGCGGACACCAGGTACCAGGTCGAAACCGAGCATGCCGATGTTGCGCAGCGTGCGTACGGGCCCGCGCGAGTCACCGAACAAACGCACGAGTCCGTCCGTAAAACCAAGCAATTTCCTTTGATCGTGGCGGCGCCAGTTTGAATACTGCGCCAGCACCTGCTCGTCACCGATGTCCGCTTCACCGGCGATACCCGAGCACGCATCAGCGATGCAATCGCACAGCGCCGCAACATCGCGTAATCCGAGATTGAATCCTTGCGCGGCAGCCGGGTGCAAGCCGTGTGCCGAGTTGCCAACCAGCACCGCGCGTTGTGCTGTCAGGCGCACAGCTTTACTCAACGCAAGCGGATACGAGGCGCGTTGTCCGACACGCGAGAAGGCACCAAGCCTGTTGCCGAACTCCTGTTGCAGTTCGCTGAGAAACTCATCGTCGCCAAGTGCGAGCACGCGCTCAGCATCGCGCTCGGCAACATTCCATACGAATCCTGCACGCCCGTCGGTGACCGGCAGTATCGCGAGAGGCCCATTCTCGGTGAATCGCTCGTAAGCGCGATTCTGCAATGGTTTTTCGGTTAGCAGGTTACCGATGATCGCGCGTTGCTCATAGGACGCACGCGACGCGGTAATACCGATCATGGCACGCACGGCCGAATTCGCCCCATCGGCTGCGACCAGCAGGCTGCAGGTCATCTCGTATTGTGACTCATCATCTTCTCGTAGCGTAACGACGGCTTTGTCCGGTGCAAGTCGCGCGGCAACAATTCGTGCGGGACAGAACATGTCGAGCGTTTCGACGTTGCGCAACGCGGACTGCAATACACCACCGAGCACGCGGTTGATAACGACGTAACCCAGCGCTTCAACGCCCTGCTCCTTTGCGTCGATGTGCGAAAAACCAAATCGGCCTTTGTCAGACACGTGAATGCTGCTGATCGGCGTCGCCGCTACAACGATGTCTTCCCACAAAGCCAGCGCTTCAAACATGCGCTGCGTGCTTCGTGACAACGCTGTCGAGCGATCATCAAAACTCGGTTGCGCTTGTGCCGAACGCGGCACTGCCTCAACGACCGCCAAACGCAGGCCAAGCGGCGCCAGCGCCACGGCAAGACTCGAGCCGACCATACCGCCACCGGCAATGACAATGTCATAGTGGTTGTCGAGGCGCGTGTTCACATCAGCGTTGCATCAGGGCTTCGATCTCATCGGAATCTTTGACGAGCCCTTTGGTCAGAACATCGGGACCATTGCTGGTCACAACAACATCGTCCTCAATGCGCACACCGATATTTCGCCAACGCGCGGGTACTTTGCGACTCGCCGGAATGTAAATACCCGGCTCGACTGTCGAGACCATTCCAGACTCGAGTAGCCGCCATTCGTCACCCACCTTGTAGTCACCGACGTCATGCACGTCCATGCCGATCCAGTGTCCGGTGCGATGCATATAGAATTCACGATACGCGCCATCTTTGATCAATTTTGGCAAAGAGCCTTTTAACAGGCCGATTTTTTTCAATCCCCTGGTGATTACCTTGACGGCTGCATCGTGCGGTTCGTTCCAGTGATTATCCTTGCGCGTCTTATCGATGGCTGCGAGCTGCGCTTCCAGCACAATCTCGTAAACGGCCCTTTGCTCAGGGCTGAATTTGCCGTTCACCGGAAACGTCCTCGTGATATCGGAGGCGTAGTAGTCCAGCTCACAACCAGCATCGATCAGTAGCAAGTCACCGTCGGCGAGCAACGCGGAATTGTCGACGTAGTGCAGCGTGCAGGCGTTGCTACCGGACGCGACAATCGGGCTGTATGAATGCGTTGCATCGTAGCGCCGAAACTCGTGGATGAACTCGGCCTCCACTTCATATTCGAACAGGCCTGGTCGGGTCATTTTCATCGCGCGGGTATGCGCGGCGACAGAGACCTTGGCTGACTTGCGCATTGCCGATATCTCGGAGCGACTCTTGTACAGGCGCATGTCGTGCAATATATGGTCGAGTGCGACAAATTCCTGCGGCGTATGTACGCCGCGATTTCCACCCGAACGCAGCGAATTAACCCAGTCAGCGATGCGCGCGTCAAAATCCGGATACAGGCCCATCGTGTAGTACACGCGATCGCACGACTCCATGATGCCTGGCAGGATGTCGTCGATATCGTCTATCGGAAACGCGTCGTCAGCACCATGATGCTCGGTAACACCATCGGTGCCCATGCGTTTGCCGTCCCAACGCTCCTTTTCGGCGTCGCGCTCGCGGCAGAACACCAGGTATTCACCATTCTTGCGTCCTGGCGCCAGCACTGCCACAGCACCCGGCTCTGCGAATCCGGTTAGATAATAGAAGTCACTGTCCTGGCGAAAACGATACTCAACGTCGCGGCTGCGTGTTCTGACAGGCGCCGAGGGCAAAATCGCGATCCCGCCCGAGCCAACCATCTGCATCAGGTTTCTGCGGCGCCGGGTAAATTCCTTGTTATTCAATGCAGGACCTCCGCTTCGGTATCCAATTTTCCGTCATCGCCTGGTTCGCGTCGAAACGCCACAAGCTCCTCGTACGTCAACTGAGCCGCCACACGCAGGTACTCGACGAGCTCGGTATACGCGCGCTCGTCCGTCTCGCTGTCGCCGCCATCTTCTGTCACGGCACGCGTTATCTGCAGCATGTCCTTGATAATTTCAGATAAGGGCTCGGCCGCTAGCTGTTGTTTGAGCGCGTCACCGTGATCGCTCGAGACCAGGCCATGCAGAAAACCCTCGCACCAGTGGGCAAGGGCTGCTGCGCGAACCTCTGTCGCGTCCTCGTCATCGGGTAGCAGCGGCTCAAACCCGGACTGCCGCTGCGACAACTGCCGATACGTGGATTCGAATACGGAACTCAGCATTACCTCGCATTCGTTGCGCAATGCATCCGATGAATCGGTGCCCTCGAGTACCTGGGAGAGCCAGCCAAAGCCGCTCTCAGCGCCGGCAAGTGCCAGCTTGCCGGATAGCAAGCCATGCGCCTGCGCCGCATCCCAGGTGGCGCCGCAGCGTTTGAGTGCGTCTTCCAGTTCGTCGTATCGGATCAACTGTTCCATTTGTCTGCGTCTTGGCGTATCCAGGGGGGCACAATGATCCCACGTAATGCGGACTCAGGCCACGATAAGCACATTCACCTCGCATACGCATTGATTCTGCCGGAGCGCGTGTCTATATTGATCATATGGCCGACGACATAAATGTAACTTTTGAGCACGAGCTCAAGCGACTCGAAAAGCGTGTTGATGCGCTCGTCAACGTTTGCGACCAGCTGCAAGATGAAAACAAGTCGCTCAAGCAGCGTCAGGACGTTCTCACTGCGGAGCGTGCCAATCTTCTGCAAAAAAATGAACAGGTGCGAGCCCGTGTCGAAGCGATGATCGGCAGGCTCAAAGCGATGGAGCAAGGAACCTGAGCATGACCAATTCCCACGCCCAAGTTAGCGTCAGAATTCTTGACAAGGAATACCAGATAGCGTGCCCCGTCAGCGAGCGTACCGACCTGCTCGACTCGGCTGAAATTCTCAACGCCAAGATGCTTGAGATTCGCGACAGCGGTAGAGTCGTCGGTTTGGATCGCATCGCCGTGATGGCTGCACTGAACATGGCCAATGACCTTCTTCATGCGCAGGCACGCGACAGGCTGCTTGAAGGAGACTTGAGTGGCCGCTTGAAAATTATTTCCGAACGCGTCGAAAATGTGTTGGGCACATCTCAACAGCTGGACCTCTGACGCATAGGATCAGGACAATCGATATGGCGCCTCCTGCAGTGTTCGATACCAACCTGGAAACCTTTCGACCCTAAATTTTTACCTCGGGGTCGTGCACTGCTGGCAGCATATGAGCATCGCCGCTTACGCGGTAAGCCTGTTGCTGCCGCGGCTGACCCCACCTGTTGCTCCGGTTCGAGAGCGACGGTTTGTAACGGCACAGGCGGGAGGCGCTTTTGACTGCACCCAACAAGTCGATGTCACGATTGCGCACGTCGGCAATAAAGGCGCGTCGTGATATGGCCGACCTGGAACGCATCAGCGCGTCCACAAAAATCTGCTACTCTGTTATCCACTCACACGAATTTATGGCGTGCAAGACAATCGCGTGCTATTTGCCGACCGACGACGAAGTTGATCCAACGACTATCATTGCGCGCGCGTGGAGCGCAAGAAAGCGCGTTTTTGCGCCCGTGACCGATATCGGCGGCACAATGTTTTTTCGACAACTCACACCCGATACCGAAGTCGCGCATAATCGATTCGGTCTTTTGGAACCCGTAATCGGACCATCAATCGCCGCGAATGCACTTGATGTCGTAATCACGCCGGTCGTCGCTTTCGATGAGCAATGTCTTCGAATCGGGATGGGTGGCGGCTACTTCGATCGTTGTTTTCATTTTCTGAAACAGCGTAGAAAATGGTTGCGGCCAAAATTGATCGGCGTCGCGTTTGATTGCCAGAAAGTCGAGAATTTCACGCCAAACCCTTGGGATGTACCACTTTATCGGGTAGTTACTGAAAGCGGCTAGGCATTCAGCCCACTCATGGATTCTATTTTCTTGCGTTTCTCGAGAACGCATTGCGAATTTAACGCGACGACCATGCATGACGAGATTCAGCACCTGCATCCAGGGCCTGATTGGTTTTTTTGCAGCTATTTACTTGTGACTGATTCCATTCGCGACCGCATCATTGCCGTTTGAGGAAAATATCAAAGTTAGCCGGGTTTTTTCGCGTGCAATTTTGATGCTGAATCGCATCATTGAAACCGTTAACCACGTCACCTAACTTGCTGGATTTTTTGCTTTTGTTGTATATACTCAACGCCGGGTACCCGACACGGAGAAAAAACTGATGGCTACGAAAAAGAAGTCAAGGAAAAAAGCTTCTAAGCGCAAAGTCGCGAAGAAGCGGAAAGTAACGAGGAAAAAAGCTGCGCCGAAGAAACGTCGCGCAGCGAAGAAGCGGAAAGTTACAAAGAAAAAAGCCAAGCGTAAGGCGAAAAAGAAAGTTGCCAAACGCAAAACCAAAAAGAAAACCAAGAAGAAGGCTAAAAGGAAAGTAGCCAAGCGCAAGACTAAAAAGAAAGCCAAGAAAAAGGCTAAGAAGAAAGTAGCCAAGCGCAAGACCAAAAAGAAAGCCAAGAAAAAGGCTAAAAAGAAAGCTACGAAGCGCAAGACCAAGAAGAAAGCCAAGAAAAAGGCTAAGCGGAAGGTCGCCAAGCGCAAGACGAAAAAGAAAACCAGGAAGAAAGCTAAGCGGAAAGTAGCTAAGCGCAAGACCAAAAAGAAAGCCAAGAAAAAGGCTAAAAAGAAAGCTACGAAGCGCAAGACCAAGAAGAAAGCCAAGAAAAAGGCTAAGCGGAAGGTCGCCAAGCGCAAGACGAAACGTAAGGCTACGAAGCGGAAAGCGAAGAGAAAAACTTCCCGCAGGAAAAAACGCTAGCCTGTAGGCCGCGAGGAAAATTGGTTTTCTTCCAAGCCAACACTCAAAGTGCCCGCGAAAGCGGGCACTTTTGTTTGCGCCATGCCCCGGTATTTGTTCAGTTTTCGTTATAAACTAAGCGCGAGTTATGGATTCTTCCGAGAAAAAGCGTAACGCAGCACGGGCGGCGCTCGAGTTCATTGAGCCGGGCATGGTCTTGGGCGTTGGTACAGGCTCGACGGTCAATGAGTTCATAGAAATGTTGCCGAGCGTACGGGACAGGATCGACAAACTTGTCTCGAGCTCAAAATCCTCAACGGAATTGCTGCAGCAGCATGGTTTCGAGGTTTCGACGCTGAATGACGCCGGCGACCTCGACCTGTACATCGATGGTGCTGACGAGGCTAACAAACGCCTTAATCTGATCAAGGGCGGCGGCGGCGCGCTGACGCGTGAAAAGGTCCTGGCTGGCGCCGCTCGGCGATTCATCTGCATTGTCGATGAATCCAAATTCGTCGGCATGCTTGGCGCGTTTCCACTGCCCGTCGAAGTTTTGCCGATGGCACAGGCATTTGTCGCACGCAAACTCGTCAAGTTGCGGGCTCAGCCCATCTGGCGAGAGGGCTTTGTGACAGACAACGGCAACCACATTCTTGACGTGCACGGCCTGAATATCAATAACCCGCTGGAAATGGAGACTCGCCTGAACCAGGTACCGGGCATTCTCACGGTGGGAATTTTCGCGCACAGACCCGCCGATATCCTGTTGATTGCAGATGACACAGGCGTCAGAGAAATGCGCGCCTGATCACCGGTCACATCCAGGTAGCCCGTTGCAAATCATCTATTTCACGCTCGTCGCAGCGCTTTTGTACCTGGCGTCGAACTGGCTTGTGGAGCGCATTGAGATGGCCCTGGGAAGGCGACTCAAGAGTCGCTCACTGCTATTTTTCGGCATCCTGATGACCCTTGCACTGGCGACCTTTAGTATGATTCGCTGGTATACGGGAAATCCCTGATTTACCGCGGTTTTTGGCGCCGCTAGCCTGCCTCTACCCAGATATGCATGTGAGGGAAAAAATGAACGAGAATAATAATCCCGACGACGCTCTGTCATCGGACTCATCCGACCCAGAACAGATTCCATTGATGCAGCGGGTTCTCGATAACCCATTCCTGCTTCTGGTTCTCGGCATCGCCGTTCCGGCGGTGTTCTACATTATCTGGGGAATCATCGAGATCACCCAGATTCCGATCGCAGATTGAGGGAGGCCTAACCATGGCTATGACACCACCAAGTGAACGGATCTGGTGGCGACAACCGATTGCCAGAATCGAGTTGATCTGGATCATCGTCGCATTTACCTGGGGTCTCATCATGTTCTTCATGATGATTTACTGGCACGGTGCCGGTGAGCAGAACCTCTCGAATGAAGCCTACCAAATCAAACCTCAGAGATTTGCCGAACATGCTCAGGCAATGATTGATGAGCACCAGGTCCGCGAGGAGAGCGGTTTCCCCGTCGTCCATCCGCCACCTGGCAGCGACGTCTACCTGATAGCCCGTCTGTGGCAATGGTGGCCGATTCTGGAACTCGAAAAAGACCAGAGCTATCGCCTGCACCTTTCGTCCATGGACTGGCAACACGGGTTTTCGCTGCAACCAGTCAATATCAATGTTCAGGTCCACCCCGGCTACGACATGGTCGTAACAATCAAGCCCGATCAAGCGGGCGAGTTCGGTGTGGTTTGTAATGAATTCTGCGGGATCGGTCACCATATGATGGTTGGCAAGATCTACGTCGTCGAGTAGGGGGCGCAACGATGTCCAGTTTAATAGATTTCCGTACCTGCCCGACGACCGGCCTCAGGGTCGATCGATCGGCAGAAAAACTCATCAAGGCAAATGCCGTCACTGCCATTGTGTTCCTTGCGATCGGCGGGTTATTCGGTCTGCTCGTCGCGCTAACGCGCTGGCCAGCTGTGCATTTCCTTCCGGCCGACTGGTTCTACCTGGCGCTGACAGCCCACGGTTTCGATGTGCTACTGGTCTGGATAATCTTCTTCGAGATGGCGATTTTATATTTTGCCTCGGCTGTGTTGCTGAACTCGCGGCTGGCGGCGCCTAAATGGGCCTGGACCGGATTTGGGCTAATGCTGGTAGGCGCACTGATCACGAATGTTGACGTGCTGCGTGGTGGGTCGAGCGTCATGTTTACGTCTTACGTGCCAATGATGGCCGAACCACCCTTTTATCTGGGGATAATTCTATTTGCGGTGGGGGCGCTTATTGGCACATTCGTGTTCTTTGGCACTCTTGTGCTCGCAAAACGCGAGAAGACCTATGAGGGGTCGGTTCCACTGGTGACATTTGGTGCGCTGACTGCGGCAATCATCGCTGTATTCACGATTGCCTCCGGTGCCATCATCCTGATACCGACATTGCTATGGTCATTAGGACTCATCAGCCATATCGATCCGTTGGTTTACAAGACTATCTGGTGGGCGATGGGGCATTCATCGCAGCAGATCAACGTCGCTGCTCACGTCTCAGTGTGGTATGCGATCGCCGCGATGGTGTTCGGCGCCAAGCCGCTTTCAGAAAAAATCAGCCGCATGGCGTTCCTGATGTACATTCTGTTCCTGCAACTCGCGAGCGCGCACCATCTGCTGGTCGAGCCAGGCATGAGTTCGGAGTGGAAGATATTCAACACGAGTTACGCGATGTATCTGGCAGTACTCGGCAGCATGATTCACGGCATGAGCGTGCCAGGCGCGATCGAGGCCGCGCAGCGCGGGCGCGGACTGACCAAAGGCATGTTCGAGTGGCTGCGTAAGGCACCATGGGGCAATCCGGCATTTGCCGGCATGTTCATGTCACTCGTATTCTTCGGCTTCATTGGCGGTATCTCCGGCGTTGTCATGGGCACTGAGCAGATCAACCTGATCATGCACAACACGCTCTACGTGCCAGGGCACTTCCACGGCACGGTTGTCGCCGGCACAACGCTCGCATTCATGGCGATCACGTACCTGCTGGTGCCGCTGATTTTTCGTCGCGAACTCATGATGAAAAAACTCGCGACGTGGCAACCGTACGTATTTGGCATCGGTGTCGCAGGTATTTCGGTGTTCATGATGGGTGCCGGCACCCTCGGCGTGGCCCGGCGACACTGGGACATGACGTTCGCGGACGCGGTATTGCCATTTGACTACCCATCGGCCGCATTCCTGATGATGGGCCTCAACGGTATATTCGCCGTTATGGCGGCGCTCGGCGGCCTGATGTTCGTCATAATCGTTGTTGGATCCGTGTTCTTCGGCAAGAAACTCGCAGACGACGAAAAACCGTCGTATCCCGAGGTTCCACCGGCATCCGCTGCAGTTAGTCACTATGGCAGCGCTGAAACCCTGAAAATTCCAGGAACGGCATTCCTCGTCGGAATCTTCTTTGTCGCGTTTGTGCTTTACTACTTCGTGAACTGGAAGTATCTGTCCGAGATCTGGCCATTAAGCTAACCGCAAAGCGCACATCCTCAAGTCTTTCTGCAGTACTCGGCGCCCTGATCCTAACCGGGATTGGGGCGCCTGCTACGGCGCAGCAAGACTATGATCGCGAGGCTGCGCTGGCGATCAGCCAGGGCGCCGTCGGCGAGACGATTGGCGACTACACGTTTCGAGATGTCAGTGGCCAGTCATTTCCTCTGCAATCCCTGCGCGGCAAGCCGCTGGTTATCAGCCTCATCTACACGAGTTGTCACCACGTTTGTCCGTTGATAACCGCCAACATCGAAAGGAATCTCGAGATCGCCCACGAGGCCCTGGGCGAGGACTCATTTTCCGTCGTCAGCATCGGCTTTGACTGGCGGATAGACACACCAGATCGCATGCGCATGTATGCATCGGCCAAGGGAATCGATACGCCGGGCTGGCATTTCCTGAGTGGCGATGAAGCGTCCGTCGCAGCCATCAGCAAGGATATCGGTTTTCAGTTTTTCCCGACTGCCAAGGGCTTCGACCACCTGTCACAGACGACAATCATTGATGCAGATGGCAAGGTATACCGGCAAGTTTACGGTCAGGATTTCGATGCACCGGCGTTTGTCGAGCCGCTGAAGGAACTGGTGTTCGATACGCCACGCGAAGCTGGCTTCGTTGACCATTGGGTAGACACATTCAAGCTATTTTGCACGGTCTATGATCCCAATACGGGCCGTTATCAGTTCGATTATTCGATATTCATGACCATACTGGTGGGCGTTCTCTGCCTTGGCGCTATACTGTTGTTTATAGTGTACGAGTGGCGACGCGCAAGATGATCGCATTTCCATGGCGTTTCTGAAACGCATTATTCGAGTACTATTTGCGCGCGCTGAAGCAGTCTTCGACTGGAGCTTCGGTCAGCGCGACAATCCGTTTTCCAACCTCGGGTCGCTCGGCTGGTATTTTTTCTGGATTGTCGCGGGCACAGGCATCTACCTGTACCTGTTTTTCGACACCGGCATCACTGATGCCTACGAGTCAGTTGAGTACATCACCAACGATCAGTGGTATGCGGCGGGCGTCATGCGCAGCCTGCATCGCTATGCGTCCGACGCCCTCGTCATCGTCGTATTCCTGCACATTCTGCGAGAATTCTCGCTTGACCGTTTACGTGGCAAGCGCTTCTTCGCATGGATAACCGGCGTTCCGCTGCTCTGGTTTATCTATATCTGTGGTATCACCGGCTATTGGCTCGTGTGGGACGAACTGGCGCAATACATCGCCATAGCGACATCTGAGTGGCTCGACACATTGCCGTTCTTCGGCGAACCCATCGCGAACAACTTCCTTAACAGCACAACACTTAGCGGCCGCTTCTTCACGTTGATGGTGTTTATGCACATCTTCGCTCCGCTGTTCATGTTGTTTCTTATGTGGCTCCACATCCAGCGGCACGCGAGGGCCCGCGTCAATCCACCACGAAATCTTGCGGTCGGGACAGCGATCACGTTGCTTGTCTTGTCACTCGTCTACCCCGCCGTAAGCCAGGGTCCGGCAAACCTCGACGTCGTGCCTGCAGCGGTCAATCTGGACTGGTACTACCTGGTGGTCTACCCGTTGCTCGATGTCATTCCTGGCGGACAACTCTGGCTGGTCCTTGTTGGCGGTTCGATAGTTCTCTCGCTGATGCCGTGGATTCCGCCCGCCAGGAAGGCGCCGATAACCGTGGTTAGCCTTGATAATTGCAACGGTTGCGGACGTTGTTTCGACGACTGCCCCTTTAGCGCTATCACGATGGAACCGCGCAGCGATGGTGCGACGTTCGCTGCTGAGGCTGTCGTGAACACAAACAATTGCGTTAGCTGCGGCATTTGTACTGGCTCGTGTCCGACGGCGACACCGTTTCGCCGCACGTCGGCTATTGTTGCCGGCATTGAAATGCCCGACCACACCATTGCGGACTTGCGCGAGCAGACGTTGGCCGCAACAGCACGCATGAACGAAGGTTCTCGCATACTCGTTTACGCATGCGACCATGCAGGAGCAGAAGTACTCCACGGTAACGGTGCGCAGGTCATTACCATGCCCTGTATCGGGATGCTGCCGCCCGCATTTATCGATTTCGCGTTATCGCGCGACCTGGCCGATGGCGTGATGCTCGCGGGCTGCGCTGAGGGCGACTGTTACTACCGTCTCGGCGACGCCTGGACAAACGGCCGCATTGCCGGCAAACGCGATCCCTACCTGCGCAAGAGAGTCGACCGTGGCCGCCTGGTGCTTAGCTGGCTACCCTCCCGAAGCAGGCGGCGGCGCGCACAGGCACTCGAGGACTTCGCAAAACGGCTGAAGAATCTGCCGCCCAGGGAGCCGAAGCGGAGAAGGGACCGTGCGTAACGCCATGCGATACTTTTTGCAGGTCATGGCCTATGCAAGCTTCGGAGTCACGGTCGGCTACCTGTCATTCTGGCCGCAATACCAGTACGCGTCGCCGGAAATTGCTACCGTCAAACTTTCGCTGAGTCATGCAACAGAACGCGTTGAGCCGTGTGTCCAGCTCACACCACAGCAGATTGCCGAATTGGCGCCAAACATGCGGCGCACGCAAGCTTGTGTACGTCAGCGCCTGCCGTTGCTGCTGCAACTGGAAGTCGATGGCCAAATGGCTCTTGAGCTATTGGCCAAACCTACGGGACTGTGGGAGGACGGCCCGGCCTCAGTCTACGAGCGCTTCAACCTGAGCGCTGCCACACACACCATCACAATAAGAATGCGCGACTCTGCAAGGGTAACGGGTTGGGACTACACTCACACAGAGGACGTCGTACTCGAGGCGGGACGCTACATGACGATCACGTTCAAAGCAGAGAATGGAGGCTTCAGGATCCAATGAGCCTTTTGCAATGGAGAGATGAATTCAGTCTCGGCATCGCCGAGGTTGATCACGAGCATCGCGAGCTGATCGAACTGATCAACAGGCTGCAGCAAGATTTACGCGCTGGCACTGATACGCAGAAGACCGTGTCGTCACTGGGCGAAATTTATGCTCAGATTGCTGCGCACTTCGCGCTCGAGGAAAAGATGATGCGCGATACACATTACCTGGCGTACGCGGAGCACAAGGAAGATCACGAGACCTTGCTCGATGATCTGCGCGACATCATGGACGATGTTGAGGACGATGGCGTTCTGGATGAAACGCAGTTAACGGATGATCTCAATCGCTGGTTCGGCGATCATTTTCAAACACACGATGCGAAGCTGCATCGCTCAGGGCACAATTGATTATGGGGATCAGGTCCAGGAAAAACATCGTCTGTCGCCTACTTTCGAAATACTGTCGGAATTGGAACTAACCAAGCGGGGGGAATTCGAATGCCTGGCTTATTCGGAGAGTTGAAACGGCGGAACGTGTTTCGGGTTGGCATGGCCTACGTCGTTGTCGCTTGGCTCCTCATGCAAATCGCCGATACTGCAATGTCAGGTCTGCACCTTCCCGACTGGGTTCCTTCCTTTGTTATTTTGATGCTTGCGTTGGGCTTCCTACCTACGTTGATCTTTGCCTGGGCGTTCGAGCTAACGCCCGATGGAGTAAAAAGAACAGCGGACATCAAGTCTGGCGGTTCCGTAACCACGCATGCCGGGCGCAAGCTCGACTACGTAACGATCGCTGCTGTAGTGCTCGGCATCGCATTCTTAGCGTGGTCGCGTTTTGGGGCGGATAATGAAAGCGAACGGTCCGCCGAGCCAGTGGCGACAACAGCTTCGGCCACGTCAGTCGCCGTATTGCCATTTGTCAATATCTCCGGGGACCAGGAAAATGAGTACTTCTCCGACGGCTTGACTGAAACTTTATTGCACATGCTGACCCAGGTGCCAGACCTGCAGGTCGTTGCGCGCACGTCGAGTTTCGCCTTCAAGGGCAAAGGCAAGGATATCCGTGCGATTGCCACCACACTTGGAGTTGCGCATGTGCTCGAAGGAAGCGTCCAATTTGCGAACGATCGGGTGCGCATTACGGCGCAGCTCATTCGAGCAACGGATGGTATTCACGTGTGGTCAGAGAATTACGACCGGACACTCGATGATATTTTCGGTATACAGGATGAGATTGCAGCCGAGGTCGGTCGGTCTCTCTCAAGGTCTTTGCTGGGCAACGGTGACAGACGCCAGATCGCCGGCGTTGGCACACAAGATGTTGACGCTTACGATCTCTATTTGCGTTCTCTTTCAGAGCGGTCAAAGGGTTCCCATGACGCGTTACAACTAGCGGAAAGTCTGCTCAAGGACGCCCTGGTGAAGGATCCGAGCTTCCTTGACGCCAAATCGGAACTTGGCGACCTTTATGTGAAACAAATGAATGTCGGGCTACGGCCCATGGTTGAGGCCTTGTCTGATGGTATCGACCTGCTCGAGCAGGTACTCGTCGAACGTCCGGCTGATGTGCGTACCCGAGCCAATCTCATTAACGCGCAAACCTACAAATACTTCTATGCCGGTGATCTCGGTATTCTTGCAGAGTCCGTCAATCAGCTCCGTGAGCTGATTGAAGAGGCCCCTAGTGCTTTTGCACCAAGGTTTGTACTCGGACGCATACTTAGCACGACAAGGAGACTGGAAGAATCCCTGGTGCAATTTCACGCCTTGCGACTTATCGACCCATTGAACCCGATGGTTCATTACGAAATTGGCGTAGCCTACCGTGGGCTCAGCGATTGGCAAGCAGCGCGAGAAGCGTTCGAACGCTCGTTGGAGCTCGAACCCTTGCAGCCGGGTGTTTATTCAGTCCTTGCCAGCATCAGTCGTAACTCGGGCGACGGAATAGGTTTCCTTGAGAACCTGATTAAAGCGTCCGAAATTGATACGAAGGACCTGGAGACTCCCGGAAGAATTGCGCTCTACCTCTATGGGCTTGGACTCATGGATCAAGGTGATCGTTATAGGAGCCGTGTAACAGCCATAGCGCCAAACTCGACGACGGCGCGTGTACTTGAGCTTGTTCGTGCCATTAACTTTGGTGACGAAAACGACAGTGTGGCAATTGCCCGCAGCATGATCGAAGACGATATTGAAGATCGCCACGTAGCGTGGCTCCGTGCAGTCGGGCACCTGCTCAATGTCGCCACTCGTCGTGGCAACGCGGCAGAAGCCATTGAGTTTGTGAACAAGTATTCGCCTGGTTTTGCCGACCTCGATTCCATATCCCTTCCCATCAAGGTACGCAGGGCGCGAGCTGCCCTCATCGGCACCTGGCACGGATTGGTCTCCGACGAGGAATTTCTGCGGCGCAGGAGCAACGCTAATGCGTTTTTCGAGTCAATCGGGCAACCCGTGTCTCAATCACCGGGTGCCTATATCGATTCACTGTTACTGCTCGGCGAAACGGAAAAAGCCATTGAGGTCGCATTATCTAGTTATTTCACGGCACCGATAACTATGCGTCTTGGCTGGCGACGCTACCTGGACCAGCCGCACTTTGCTGATTTGCTCGCCGATTCCCGGGTGCAGACCGAAGTGCAGCGCTTCGAATCGGAATTCGCTGCATTGCGTGAGCAGGTACGTGAGTATCTCGTAAATCGCGACGCAGAAAACCAGGACCGTTAAGACGAAGTTCCGGTCGGGCGCAGTTGCTCGAACAGGATTCTCATCCCAATCTCCCCTGCAAAAAAATGGGCCCCTGGTGGGGCCCATGATTTTTTGGCTGGGGGAGAGGGATTGATTCGAATCGCCTCAGGGCGATTCTCACCCTACGG
>Ga0255052_10001997_pt1 | contig 14886 bp, 15 predicted proteins | sample JV7_2_21_MG_FD_188632 | JGI IMG/M metagenome (GOLD analysis project Ga0255052, IMG submission 188632) | Seawater microbial communities from Jervis Inlet, British Columbia, Canada - JV7_2_21 | ecosystem: Environmental > Aquatic > Marine > Inlet | place: Canada: British Columbia | collected...
GAAACACATGATCGACTATGAGCGGCTCACGTATCCGGGCGGGGTCGCAGTCGCAACGATCCTGAAGTCACCAGGCGCCGGCGTTCGCAAAGCCATAATCCTGCTGTTAGCCGCAGCCGCCAGTGCGGGCGTACACATATTTTCCCAGCAGACCGAGATCAGTAACTGGAATCTCGGGGCCATCATCGGCATGCCGGAATACATGAATGGCATCTGGTATATCTCTCTATTGACGATCGGCACGGGCTTCATCGCAGGCCGCGGTGGCGTCGCCTTCATCATCGGCGGCTTTGTGGCTTACTGGTTCCTGTCGCCGATGCTTGCGGCAAACGGCAGCTTTCCACTTGATGAACTGGGTGCTGCAATAAGTGATCCCGGGCAACTCCGCCTGTTGCTGTACCGCCCCCTCGGCATCGGCATGCTGATCGGCGGTGCAATGATGGGTGTTGCGCTCGCGCTGCCGCTGATTATCAGTGCCGTGAAATCGATGCAAAATGCGGCGAAGGTCGCCTCGGGCGCGTCTTCGGACGAAATGCCGATCAAGCTGCTTTATTTCGGGATCGTCGGAGCTGCCATCGTGCTGGCATTCATCGCCGTTTCATCCGTCGAATCGGTTGGACTGCTTCGCGGTGTCGGCATGGCTCTTCTCGGCACGCTGTGGATCTGGATGTCGGGCATCATCCTTTCCGAATCCATTGGTCGCACGAACTGGTCGCCATTATCGGGCATGACGCTGATTGGCATAACCCTGTTAATCATTCTGACGCACGGTATGGAACGCGGTGACTCGATTGTTGCAGCGATCATGGTTGGCGCCGCGACCTGCGTTGCGATGTCGCAGGCGACGGATTTGATGCTCGACTTGAAAACGGGTTACCTCGTCGGCGCGACACCGCGGATGCAGCAGTGGGGTCAGTTCATCGGTGCCTGGCTCGGTCCCATCGTGGTGATCGGTCTGATTTTCGTCCTGCAGGAAGCTTACACGCTGGGTAGCGAGCGGCTGCCGGCGCCACAGGGTCAGGCGCTTGCCAGCATGGTGGAAGGCATCTTGGGGGGCGACGTGCCGACACAGAAATATGTGGCAGGCGCAGTCCTTGGCGGCCTTTTATCCGCTGTGATCGGCGGGCTCGGCATAACGGTTGGTCTCGGCTTTTACCTGCCCTTCAATATCGTACTGACCTATTCGCTGGGCACGCTGTCGCGTGAACTTGCGGATCGCTACAAAGGCAAGTCATGGAGCGAGAACGTCGGAATCCCAATCGCGGCCGGGCTGATCGTCGGTGAGGCGCTGATCGGCGTCGGCTATGCAATTAAATATGTGTTGGCGGCGTAGGGGTTACGGGTAATGAAGATTGTCGGCTATTTGTTACTGATTGGTGGCTTTCTGGCGGCGGCTTACTCCACGGCACTCGATACGCGGATGACGAACTGGACCCTGTTCGTTCCCGCGGCAATCGCTGCGATCGCCGGCGTGCTCGCTCTCAAAAGGCTGGCCCGCGGAGAGGCCACCTCGGAGCATGTGCTGATCGCAAACCGCACCGAACTTAGAGAATCGTTGAGTAATCTCATTCGCGATCTCGAGCAGATCCGCAGTGAATCCGGCGTCTTATCGGCGAGCGAACTTCGCGACGCGATCGACGGCAAGTTGCGCAACGACCTGCGCCGTTTCGCCGACGCGAGAGAGAGTTTGATACATCTTTACGGGCTGCAGGCCTATGCCGACATCATGAGTGAGTTCGCGGCGGGTGAGCGCTACGTAAACCGTGTCTGGTCGGCCGCGGCAGATGACTACGATGCCGAGGCCTGGACTTATGTCGGCAAGGCGCTGGAACGTTTCAGGGAAGCGACCGGACAGCTCGAGGCGGCCAGCCAGGCAAGCTGATTTCGCTAGGCAGATCTGGTGCAGCGTTCGGTCAGTAATTCCTGCAGTTTCTCGACTTCTTCGTTCATCAGGTAATCATTCTGATCTTTCCAGCCGCGCATCATAGCCATGTTGCGTTCGTTGACGATCAGATATTCGGCACTCGATTGCGAGTCGATTTCCCAGCCGGGCACTGCGACGACGCAACGAACCCGAACCTCGTGTTTCAGGATCTTGCGAAATTCTCGTGCCAGTTGATTCGTTCGCTGCCCGAATTCGGCGAGCGACTGGACGAGCTTCCCGGGTGCGAAGTGCAGTTGCTCGCCGTCGAGACTAACCCTGTTGTCCTTGCCGGCTTTCCTGGCAATGACGTGTACGGCATACACGCCGTGCAGCCCGACAATGACGTTATCGATGATTCCGGCTCCGCAGCGCACGTCATGAAATACGCGGTTTCTGTTCGCAGTCAGTTTTAGCAGCCCATGCCCGGCGGCGATTGTTGCGTCTCGAACGAATTGCGTACGGCGCCTGGCCAGCATGATGGAGATGAAGCGGTAGGCTGCGTACAGAGTTACTGTCGCCAGCACCGAGACAATCGTCGCGAGCTGCCATTGCGGCAGATTTCTGAAAATTTCTTCCGGCCGCAGCAGATAGCTGACTGCGAAAATCACCGCAAATACCAGCGCTGAGGTCAGGCAGACATGCAGCCGTCTCGTCAGCCGGTCCATCTCGTCGCGAAACCGCTGTGCTGCCTCCAGCATAATGCTTCCGCGGAAGCTGCCGCCGCCGCTTACCGATCTGCTTATGACGTGCCAGGACTTCGCAACCAACAGGAAGACGAAAGCACTGACCAGTGCAATCGACGCAGCGATACTGATGGCTTCCAGATTCATCCTTGTGTGTCCCGACTCGAGCTCCCGAATAACTCAGGTTAGCTGGCAGAGCATCTGAGCCACTGTGACGCAGATCACACTGATCGCCATTGAAATGACGGCAGTCGTCGATAAATCCACGCGGTTCAGGCTGCACTCAGGTTGATCTGTGAATACTGTCACAGCCGTCGGACCAGTCCGCCTGTTACGGTCGGCACGCAAGGAATTTTTACTCCAGATCAGATAATTACGGGGTGTGACATGAACAGCAAATGGGCAGGAATTCTGGCAATTACCGTATTTTTGGGCCTTGGTGGTTGCGCCAGCATGAGCGGCGACGAATGCGTAACGAGTGACTGGCAAATGATCGGCTTCGAAGACGGGTCCCGGGGTTATGGTTCCGAGCGTCTCGGCGAGCATAGAAAGGCTTGCGCAAAGCATGGTGTTACACCCGATTTGCAGGCATACCGGCAAGGGCGCGAGGAAGGCCTGAGAGACTTCTGTCAACCGGCTCGCGGATACAATCTCGGCTCCAGAGGCGGCCGCTATAACGGTGTATGTTCAGCCGAGATGGAAGGCGATTTCCTCGATGCGTATCGCGCCGGATACCATCTCTACGAGTTGCAGGCCAGCGTCAATTCGGCGAACGCGCAAATCAGTTCGAAGGAGCACGAAATAAAACACATTAAGGATGTCGTGCGCGAAAAAGAGGCGCTCCTGATCGCGACAGAGACGACGACGCAGGATCGTATCCTGATTCTGGCGGATCTGAAGGATTTGTCTGAGCGGACCGGGCAGCTGGAAGCGGAGATCGCGATATTGATCGACGATCGCGCCCGCCACGAAGAGCAACTGGCGAATTATCAGGCGTCAGTCGCCAGCTTCGGCTACTAAAGCTCCAGGCAGCATTCAGTGCTCGAACGAATCGGAGTCTTGTCTCCGATCCGTTCCCTTTCTTTGTTCCCTTTGATGGGTCCCGGTATCTCCGCCCATGCTCGAGCGATAGGGGTCTCTCCTGTCGTCCTCGTGTCGCCGATCCTTGTGATGCACGAATCGGCATTTGCACTCCAGCACATCGCAGTCCGCCAGTGGTATCCGCGGCGCAGCGTTGGACAAAAAGCGTTTTCCCTCGAGACTCTTTGCAGCGGAACAGGCAACTGGTGAAAACTTGAGCGACACGGCGTGAAACTCGGAGGTCACATTCGACTTGACGGGTCTGGAGGCGACGGGCCGCTTGTCGGGGGCGGGTTTTTCCCGGCGTACGAGAAAATATACGAGCGCGAGGATGACGATCAAGATGATGGCCATTGTCACGCTCATGTTTCTGACCTCCCCGGTGCTGATCCACCCATATCCCTACTCTAGACCTGACCGGAACACTTCGCACGTCAATTCTTCCGACTTTCGGCGCTGCCTGTGATCCCCGGAAGTCTCAAAGTAATTCGTCAACCGCCTTTTCCTGCAGAATCTGCGCGAATGTAAGCTCGACATGCTCGGTGACTTCCTCAGACATCGCGAGATCGGGTATGAAAACTTCGTCCAGCAGCTTGTCGACAGTTTCCTTGTGTGAGGTAGCGAGATTCAGTTCCTTGTTGATCTCGAGGCTCAGTTTGTCGAAATTCGCCGACCCGACACATGCCCAGCCGTCGAAGACGGCTGCTTTGACATGGCTCATACCGGGGTAAATGTAAACCCTGATACCGTGATCGAGCATCGTATTGATTGCGACCTGATTGCTGGCATTCAGCGATCCGTGATTTCCGTCTGCCGGCAGAATGACGCGGACATCGACGCCGCGGCGTCGCGCTTTGGTCAGCTCGTAAGTAATCAGATCATCGGAGAAATAGGAGTTCTCGATCAGGATATAGCTTTGCGAGCGACGGATGGCCTCGAGCTGTGCCCGGTAGATCTGGGAATCGAAGTTGCGGGTGTAAAGTGCGCGAACGGGGTAGCCTTCCGAGTCTGCACGCTCTTTCTTGCCGCCCAGGATGCGCAGGAAATTCGCGACATCGCCGAAGACGCTGGCGCGTGCCCACGCCTTGTCGGAATCGTACTGGAGCTGGTCAACGATCGGGCCGGAAACTTCCATCATCATGTCATGCCAGTCGTAGCGGTACTCGCGTCCGATATTCATGCCGCCAACGAAAGCTGTTTTGCCATCGACGATCGTGGTCTTGGTGTGATCGCCCATGTACATATACGGGTTTGCCCGGTTGCGGACTTTGACGTTCGATTCTTCACGCAGGTACTGGGAAATCGACAGCGGCCCGACATACCCGGCCGGCAGGGATTTCGCGTCAGCCTGCATGGCCATCAGGTTGCCGAGCGCATCGAGCTGTACGCGGACATCGACGTCTTGCGATTTTTCCCTGAGAACGTCCGCGACCTCGACGGCATAGTCGTCGTTGTCGAAAATATAGGTGCGGATATCGATCGACGCTTCCGCTTCGCCGAATGATTCGAGCAGGCGTGAGAAGTACTGTTCGCCGTCGATCAGAAAGTCGATTTTGCCGGTCGAGCTCTTGTGCCCGACGATCCTGTCGAGGTCCTTTTCCCATTGCACGAGGTCCATCGTGTCGCTGTAACTGACATCGGCCATCGGCGTATTGTCGAGGCTCGGCTGCTGAACATTATTGATGAGCAGGCGGCGAAACAGGCCGGTGGTTGACTTGAGCGCGAAGGATGCAAGTGACGCGGCATTGGAGACCGGGCGATTGACCGGATCGATGTAAACGGAACGGCCGTAAAGGACAGTGGCCTGCGAGACGCCGGCGACCTTTCTCATCTTATTGGATGGCTGGTCAGGGCCTTCGACTTTCACTTCCTGGTAAATGCTGTCGGCGCCGTCGGCGCTGCGGGAATCCGGCCCCCCTGCACATGCTGTCAGCATGGCACTCAGGACTGCGATTTGTGCGATTGTTGTAATTCTCTGGTTCATCTTCTGACTCCGCATTGGCCTCTGGCCTTGGAGTCAAATGTAGAGATGAACGCTTGTAACTTACTGATTTAAAAGTATGTTTTCCTTAATGGTTTCCTGATGTTGTCGTGAAGAAGAGGTGACGACCAGGCTGTTCGCCTGGCCGCATATGAAATTCAAGGACTTAGATGCCTTAGAACCTGATGCCGATGTTCAGGACAACGGGGAAGTCTATGCCGTCGTTGTTGTCGAACAGATTGGCATTGGAGAAATGCTTCCAGGACAGTGCGATGATGGTCTCGGTGTCGTTGCCGCTCTTGATCTTGGCGCCCACGCCGATTTGCGCCTGGAACGCGAAGTTATTCTCCTGCCGGCGATCACCCAATGTGTTGGAGCTGATATAACTTGGTCCCAGGGCCCGGAAATAGAAAAACGGCTCGGCCCAACGGGGCGATATCGAATAGGCCCAGGAGCCCTTTTCCGGGTAAAGAGACACCTGTGGATAGATCGATATCGCATACATCTCGTCGTTAGTCGCCGCATTCGATCTGATGTAGGTGTAACTCGCGCCAATCAGAAAATGTTGTCTGTGGCTGCGCTCGAAACGATAAAAGTTGTAGTCGATACTGGCGCTCCAGTTGTTCTGACTGGAGCCTGGCTGCGGCCCGCCGCCAAAACTGAACAACAACTCCTCAGCCGTGGCGGGACCGGCAATGATTGTGCCGGCAAGCGCGCACAGAACCCAACGAAGATTATCGGCTTTGTTCAAGGGGACCCCACCGTCCTGCGGTCGCGCCAAATGCTAACACAAGGCATCAGAGCTCGAGATCGGCCACTATCCGGGACCAGAGCGGGCGCCAGGTCGTCCAGCTATGTCCGCCGTCGATGCGGTAGATTTGAGACGGATCCAGCGCCTCGATCAGCGGGCCATAGGCTTCTGCCAGGCGATCGGAGCGCCCATAGCCCAGAATGACACGCGAGCCGTTTGCCCCATTGCTTGCGTGTTTCAGCCATGACCAGATGCCGATTTCAGGGTCACTGAATCCCGGCGCATCGGCGCCGGACCACGCGTGCAGCCCACCGGCCGCATCGATTCTCCGCGGGAGTTCGGGATCACCCAAAAATGGAGCCAGCAAAATGACGCCGCCTATGTTGTCGGAATGCCGGTTTGCATACAGGAGCGAGCCGAAACCGCCCATGGAAACACCGAGCAGCCAGATGTTGTCGTAACCGTGAGCGCGTGCCGGCGCGATGATGTCCTCGTGCAATCGCCGGATCAGGGAGCGTTCCCGGTAATAACCGAAATGGGCATCGACAGTCAGCACGTCGAAATTCCAGTGCTCGGCGCCGTCCAGGAATCCGCTGGCCTCAAATATTTCGGCACGATCCCCCCGACCGGGCAACATGATGAGGAGGGATTTGTTGGCAGGGTCTGCATCGACGACCGGGATGCCCGGTATCGGAATCTCTGTCGGCGGAGTCCGGAGGCAGGCGGGCAACAGCAGTAGTGCGGCCGCAAGGAGCGGCAATGCAAATTTTCGGGGATTGGTATTGATGTCCCGAGTATAGAGTGTTTCCATACCGCGCAACTCCGTCAGTTTATTCCTTGCGGTTATTTGAGTGAGAAAAGTGAAACAAATATCGCGAGTATTCTCGAATACGGCTTGCGTGACTTTCAGCGGCTGCTACAGAAAGCATCTTTTCTCGAGTGCGGCTGCGATTCGGGACAGGCGATCGGTGACGTGCGTATTCTGCTGCTGATTTGCGGCGTCACTTCTATTGGTTCGGCGAATGCACAGTTCATTCAGAGCCAACTCGAATTCGACGTACCCATAGACAGCCATCGCGTTTTGAAGGATTCAGAAGGCGGAAACGTGTGGATAGCACTGACGGGCCGATCCGCGACGAGCCAGAAGTACCTCGGACTCTACCCGGTCCGGGAAGAATCGGTGGACCCTGACGCCGTGATCGAGGTGCTGCTTCCGCCGGAAATACTTTTCTTCGATGCGGGCCGTGTCGGTGAAGAGATGAAGCTTTTGTTTCTCAGCCCCCGGGGTGTCTCCGAGCTCGATCCCGAATCAGGCACTATTCACAGGATCCTGGATATATCGAGCATTTACAGAAGCCCGAGCAAGGCCCGGGTCACGGAACTGGACTTCCTCATGGACGTCAATCAGGACGGCCGGGAGGATATCGTGCTGCCTGATTTCGAGGGCTTGAGAATAGCGTTTCAGACCGACAGCGGATTCGAAGCAGGCGATCTTCTGGATATTCAGCCGGATTCGAGGTTTGCCGGAGGCGAGGCACGCTATCTCGTCAATACTATGCATCACTTTGACTTCACGCTTGATGGCCAAAAGGACCTGGCGATCATCGAGGATAATCACATTCTCGTCTTCGAAGGCTCCGCTGCCGGATTCGCCCGCAAGGGCCGATCGATGCCGATCGATATCGAACTGGCCGACGAGGGCAGGGAGCGTTACGAGGACAGGGTTGTCGAAATCGATCAGAGCGACTACCGCCTGAGCCGAATAGATCAAGTCGTCGATCTGAATGGTGACGAACTTCCAGACATCCTGACGATTACGACCATCAGTTCGGGGCTTTTCAACAAGCGCACGGAATACCGGGCGCATCTCGGCCGGCACGGCGCCGACGGTGTTTCCTACGTGCCGGAGCCGGATGGGGATATTCCTTCCGACGGCATTCAGGTCGATCTGAGTACACTGGATTCCGCCAACGGCAAGGACCTGGTCAGCACCTCGTTCCGGATTGGATTCGGGGAGATAATTTCCGCGCTCTTTTCCCGTTCGATCAAGGTGAACGTCGAACTCTTTCGCATTGGTGAGGAGCCGCTGTATTCGCCGGAAGCGGACTACCGTGCCAAAGTCAAGCTTCGTTTCAACTTGTCGACCGGTTTCGTGAATGTCCCGGCAGTCCGATTCGGTGATTTTGACGGCGACGGTTTCACGGATCTGATGCTGCAACAGGATACCGAGGGGCTGGAGATTCGGCTGGGAGACGGACAGGACTTCAAGTCGGGGACTTTGCAGTATTCGACCACGCTTCCCCGGGACGGAACGCTCATCAAGGTCGTTGACGTCAACGGAGATGAGCGGCAGGACGTGCTGGTCGGCTTCGGCCGCGGCGACAGCGACGGTATGCGCAACCGCCTGCATGTCCTGCTGGCTCACCCGACGCACGAGGGCTCCAGGAAGTGAGCGCCCGCGGCTAATGACTCGCCTCCAAATAGAGTGCTTCAGCTTCTGGTCTCCCGAAAGTTCCGATCCGGCACGCTGGTCGGAGCACTGGTCTCGTGATGGCGCACAACGTATGGAAGGAGACCCGGACGCGTCTGCGGTCCCTGCAATGCAGCGACGGCGCATGAGCAGGCTATCGAAGATGGCGCTTGCGGCGGCGCTCGACGCCACTGCGGGACAATCCGTCGATTATTCGATCTTTTGCTCCCAGCACGGGGAGCTGGTCAGGACCCGGACGATCTTGTCCTCGATGATCGAGGGCGTCGAGCTCTCGCCGACTGCCTTCGCGCAGTCGGTGCATAACACGAGTTCGGGACTTTTCACCGTGCTGGCCAAAAGCAATGCATCTTCGACCTCCATCTGTGCCGGCGCCAATACATTCGCCTATGGCTGGCTGGAGGCACAGGCTTATCTGTCCGCAAATCCGAAGCACCGGGTCCTGTTGGTGGATTTCGACGAGGCGATTCCACAGGAATATCAGGCCTACTCGGATCAGGCGGTTTGTGACCATGCACTGGCGCTTATGATCCGGGTTGCCGATGAGGATGGCATCGCCATCAGTCGGACGGCTCGCGGCGAAGATGGCGATCTGCCGCAGGGACCCTTGTTTCTGGCCTGGCAGCAATCGGATGCGACTACGCTCTCGTCGACTGCGGAGGGGCAGGGATGGCGCTGGGATCGATGATCAATCGCACCTGGCGCCTGATCGGAACCGCAATATCTTTCGCCGTCTACGGAATCGGCGGAATAATTCTCTCCCTTATCGTGTTCCCACTTATCGCGGTATTCTCGAGCAATAAAGACCTGCGGACTCGCAGAGTCAGATCAGTCTTGTCGCGGAGTTACAGGATGTTTATATGGGTCATGCATACGCTTGGCGTGGCGACCTTCGATCTGGATCCGCGGTCCAGCGAAAAGCTCTTGCGAAGTGGCGGATTGATCGTTGTCGCCAATCATCCGACATTGATCGATGTGATCCTGATACTCGCCCAAATCGAACACGGCGATTGTATTGTGAAGGAAGCGATTTGGAAGAATCCGTTTCTCGGCGGTGTCGTCCGCGCTGCCAACTACATATCGAATAGCGATTCGCAGGAGCTGTTATCGCAGTGCGTCGAAGTTCTGCGCCGTGGCGCGACGCTCCTGATATTCCCTGAGGCGACCCGAACCGTCCCGGGCCAGGCTATGAAGCTGCGCCGCGGTGCGGCACGTGTCGCTCTCATGTCCGGTGTGCCGGTGCAGCTTGTTCACATCAGCTGTAATCCTCCGACGCTCAGCAAAGCAGAGCATTGGTATCAAATTCCTCTACAGCGCCCCTATTTTCAATTGAGAGTCGGTGATAGGCTTCGCGTCGGCGATTTCCTCATAGAGGGAGAGCAGCAAAGCCTGGCGTCGCGCCGGCTAACCGAATTGTTGTGCCATAAGCTGATGGAAGATGAAACCGGGAATGAATGAGACTGAACTAGCTTTGAAGGAACTTATTATCGAGGTGCTGAATCTGGAAGATATCGGCCCGGATGATATTGATAGTGCGGCGCCGTTATTCGGCGATGGGCTGGGACTGGATTCCATCGATGCGCTCGAACTGGGAGTCGCGATTCGTCGTAAGTACGACGTAGATCTCGATATTGATTCAGAGGAGATTCGCGAACACTTTGCGTCTGTCTCCAATCTTGCACGATTCATCACTGCAAATGGAAATTGAGGCGACGATGACCGGGCAGGAAGAAATATTTCGGGTGGTGAGCGGCGAACTTCAGGCTCTCTTCGACATACCGCAGGCAGACATCACATTGGAAGCGCGCCTGTACGAAGACCTTGATCTCGACAGCATTGACGCGGTCGATATGGTCGTCCGCCTGCAGGAAGTCAGCAATAAGAGAATCAGGCCGGACCAGTTCAAGAGTGTTCGAACCGTCGAAGATGTCGTCAATGCTATCGTGGAACTGGTAAACGACTAGCAAAAGCCGAGTTGAGAATCCTGACCCACCCTGATGCCGTTCATTTCAGGGCCAATCCGATCCAGACAGTGGCAAATCAAACTTCTCAATCAGCCCCGAAGAAAAAGGGGATATCTCCCGGATCTGTTGCAATTTCCGTACTCCTCATATTGTATCCGGTCCTGGTTTACCTCGGTCTTTCCTACTCCAGGGTCTCCGCGGTAGCCATTTTGCTCATCGTCGTCTCGATCGGACGACTCTTTCTAAGGAGACACGGTACGGTCACGCTCGGCTCTGCGACAATCTGGATCAGTGTAGGAGGCGTGATACTCGCAGCTACCGGGCTGATGAAGGGTTCGGCGCAGGCAATGCTTTACTATCCCGCGCTGGTCAATCTGGTGCTGTTAACCGCATTCGTCCACAGCCTGTTTTACCCTCCGGCAATGATTACTCGTTTGGCGAGAATCAGGCAGCCGGAGCTGCCGGCCGCGGGCATTCGGTACACTCGCAACGTGACAGTGGTCTGGTCTGTGTTCTTTCTGCTAAATGGTTCGGTGTCGATCATTACGGCAATCCGGGCATCGGCTGAAATGTGGACCTTGTACAATGGTTTTGTCGCTTATGTGCTAATGGCCGCGCTTTTCGGCGGTGAGTGGCTGGTGCGTGGCCGCGTCATGAAAAAAGAGGCACGTTGATCGTCACCCCGATATCCACAGTCCTTTCGAAAAAGTCAGATCACATGGTCTGTTTCGATCGGCAGGGTCAGGCAGTGTATTGGCCCGAGTTTGCACAAACGGTAGCCAACGTCGCGAACCGGCTTGGCGAGACGGAATCGCGGTATTGGGCGATCGATACCGAAGACTCCTGCGAATTCGGCGCTGCGCTCCTGGCATGTTGGTGCGCGGCCAAGACCCCGGTTCTCGCTCCTGAAAATCTTTTGGCGGATGCGCAGGAGCAGCTGGGTATTGATGGCATCATCGCGTCCAGGAGCGATCCGGCAGCCATCATGCCGTTTATTACTTTCGATCAACTATCGGAAGCCGGAGACCTGGACGGGACTATTCCAGCTACGTCCGATCTGCTTCTTTATACCTCGGGATCGACCGGGCAACCCACGCAGGTAAGCAGGACGATTGGCCATTTCGATTGCGAACTTAATGTCCTCGAATCCGTGTTTGGACAGAGGATGGGCAAGCGTCCCTTCTATTCGACCGTATCTCATCGCCATGTGTATGGTCTGCTCTTTCGAATCCTCTGGCCTCTGCTGACGGAACGGGCGTTTGCGACCTATGACTTCGAGTACCCGGAAAATCTGCTCGGCAAATCCCGCGAAGATGCGGTACTCGTGTCAAGTCCCGCGCTACTGAAGAGAATTGGCCATCTGCCGGAGCCGGCGGGCGGGGGCTGGCGGATCATATTCTCGTCGGGGGGGCTGTTGCCGGATTATGCGGCAAGGGATGCATCGCGACTGCTGGGCTGCTGCCCGGTCGAGGTATTGGGTAGCACGGAGACGAGCGGGGTAGCCTGGCGGCGGCAGGAAGAGCATGGGGCGGCAACGCTATGGCAAACGCTGCCGGAGGTTCTTATACGGCAGGACGATGACGGCTTTCTGGAGGTGAATTCACCATTTGCCGGCCCGATCGGCTGGCATCGAATGGGAGACAAGGTATCCCTGTCCACGCCGCAGACGTTCGAGCTATTGGGCCGCGGCGATCACATTGCCAAGATAGAAGATAAACGTGTTTCCCTTGCCGAAATCGAACAGCGTGCGATGGCTCACCCCTGGATTATTGATGCCGCTGCTGTTGCGCTGGATGATGGCGGGAGACAATATATAGGCCTTGTAGTGCAACTGAATGACGATGGACAGGTCGAGATGCAAAGTCGCGGCCGCAGGGACGTAAACAAGCAAATCAAACTATGGCTGCGAGACAAAACAGATCCGGTCGTCCTGCCCAGGAAATTTCGTTACGAGGACAAGATACCGGTCGACCCGCAGGGCAAACGTCAGCCAGCGTTCATGAGGCGACTATTCGGGCAGCGATGACCGTCCTCGACCCGATCATTGTCAGCCAGGACATTGACCCGCCACGTGCCGAGTTCGAACTTATTGTTCCGAAGGATCTGTTCTATTTGCAGGGACACTTTCCCGCGAATCCGGTACTTCCCGGCGTCACACAAGTTCATTGGGCAATATCACTGGCCAGAACCCACCTGCCACTCAAAGAGACGTTTCTCGGGATCGAGGCCCTGAAGTTCCACCTTCTTGTTATGCCCGACACCCACCTGAAACTCACGCTCGAGCACATAAAGAGTTCCGGTAAACTCCGCTTCAGATATACCTCCGACGCGGGACTCCACTCTCACGGTCGGATCCTGTTCGGATAGTGCCGATGAGATGCTGTCTGATCATCCCGGTCTACAATCATGGTGCAGCCCTGAGCGGAACTGCCGAACGCCTGTCAGATTGTGGCTTGCCAACGATTCTCATCGATGACGGCAGCGACAAGGCGACGAAGGATGCGATTGCCGCTGTCGTTTCCCGGCATGGTTTTGATTTGCTCACGCTGCCGGAGAATCGGGGCAAGGGAGCCGCCGTCGAAGCCGGCTTGAGGGCAGCGTGGGATAAAGGCTATACCCATGCCATCCAGATAGACGCCGACGGGCAGCATGACCTGAACGACATGAACAAATTTCTGGATGCGGCCGGTGCACATCCCGATGCTCTAATATCGGGAGCGCCGCAGTTCGACGACTCCGTTCCCCGGAGCCGGTTTTACGGTCGCTATATCACACGCTTCTGGGTCGCCGTTGAGACGCTTTCCCTGACGATTACGGACGCGATGTGCGGCTACCGGGTCTATCCCCTGAAATCCAGTATCCAGTTGCTCGACGACCACAAGCCGGGTCGTGGCATGGAATTCGATATCGATATCGCCGTGCGTCTTTACTGGCGTGGCGTTGACTTTGTTTCGATCCCGACTCGCGTGGTGTACCCGGAATCGGGCATCTCGCATTTTCGCCTCTGGCGCGACAACTTGCGAATTACCCGCACGCACACCCGGCTTTTCTTCGGCATGCTGATTCGATTGCCACTGCTCGTCAGCCGAAAGCTTGGAGTAAGACAACACCATTGGTCGGGGCTGCAGGAACGAGGCGGCACTTTTGGATTGAAAACACTGTTTGCAGCCTATCGCGTGTTCGGACGCCGTGTGTTCACCATATTGCTTTACCCTGTCATGACCTACTTCTTTCTGACTTCTCCAAAGGCACGTCGCGCCTCAAAGGATTATCTCCACCGCGTGAGTCAGACTCTTGAAAGGGAAGGTCGGAAGCCGGTGGAAAGTCTGAACAGTTTCAAACATTTTATTCGCTTCGGTGACTCGATCCTCGATAAGACAGCATCGTGGGCCGGGGAAGCTACTTCAGAGACCGTGCGATATGTGGATCCCGCACTATACAGAGACATAATCAGCGGCGATCGAGGTGGAATCTTCATAGGCTCGCATCTCGGAAATCTGGAGGTCCTGCGCGCCGTGGGTGACCTCGTGCAGGGGATGACCGTCAATGCCCTTGTCTTCACGCACCACTCGCTAAAATTCATGAAGTTTCTCGAAGAGGCAAATCCGAGGGCGGTTGAGAATTTCATTCAGGTGGACTCGGTCGGACCGGAATCCATCGGGCGGTTGAAGGAAAAAATTGACGCGGGCGAGTGGATTGCAATGGTTGCGGACCGCACCTCTGTTTCGCGCGAGAGCCGGGCCGTCTACTGTGAATTTCTGGGAAGTGAAGCGCCGTTTCCCGAAGGGCCGTTCGTTTTGTCGGCACTGCTCGAGTGCCCTGTTTACCTGGTATTTTGCCTGAAGGTAGACGGTAAATACGATGTCTACGTGGAGCCGTTCGCGGATCAACTTTTGCTGCCGCGAAAGACGCGGCAGGAAGACCTGCAGCGCGCAGTCGGTTTTTACGCACAGCAACTGGAACAACGGTGTCTGACAGCGCCCTACCAGTGGTTCAATTTTTTCGATTTCTGGCA
>Ga0255052_10001999_pt1 | contig 14876 bp, 10 predicted proteins | sample JV7_2_21_MG_FD_188632 | JGI IMG/M metagenome (GOLD analysis project Ga0255052, IMG submission 188632) | Seawater microbial communities from Jervis Inlet, British Columbia, Canada - JV7_2_21 | ecosystem: Environmental > Aquatic > Marine > Inlet | place: Canada: British Columbia | collected...
CGGCCCGTGCCGAGAATCTCCACGGGTTGCTGATTAAAGAGAAACCTGATGCCCTCTTCCTTACTGTTAGACACTTCCCGGCGCGAGCCCGGCATATTGGCCTCGTCACGCCGGTAAGCGCAGCTGACACTGGCCGCGCCCTGGCGAATCGCCGTGCGATTGCAGTCCATGCCCGTGTCACCGCCACCCAGTACGACCACGTCCTTGCCGGCAATATCAACGCCGGCATCAGTGCCGTAACCGTTCATTTCGCGATAGACGTTCGCGACGAGATAAGGCAGCGCCTCGTGCACACCCGGCAGGTCCTCGCCGGGGAAATCGCCGCGAACGGATCGATACGTTCCCATGCCCAGGAAGATCGCGTCGAATTCGTCCAGTAGCGACTGAAAACTCAAATCTTCACCGATTCGCGTATCGAGGACGAATGTGACACCCATGCCCTCGAGTATCCGGCGACGCTGGCGGACGACTTCCTTTTCCAGCTTAAACGGCGGAATGCCGAAGGTAAGTAAGCCGCCGATCTCCGGATTGGCGTCGTATACCACCGAGCGAATGCCTCTTCGCGCCAGCACGTCCGCAGCCGCCAGCCCCGCCGGTCCCGCACCGACGATGCCGACCCTTTTTCCACTGTCGCCGACGCCGGACATATCCGGTCGCCAGCCGCGCTTCAGTGCCTCGTCGGTAATGTACTTTTCGACGCTGCCGATGCTGACGGCGCCAAGCCCGTCGTTCAGCGTGCAGGCGCCTTCGCACAGGCGGTCCTGCGGACATATGCGGCCACAGATCTCCGGCAGGGAATTGGTCTGGTGCGACAGCTCCGCCGCCTGAAAAAGCTTGCCCTCTTCGACCAGGCGCAACCAGTCGGGAATGTAATTGTGCACCGGGCATTTCCATTCGCAGTAGGGATTACCGCAGGCCAGGCAACGTCCTGCCTGCGCGCCGGCATCGGCGCCGTCGTAGGAACCGTAAATCTCATCGTAGTGCTTGACCCGCAATTCCGCCGCCTCCTTGTCCGGGTCGCGCCGCGGTATTTCGAGAAATTGTAGTGGATGCTTCGACATCGCTACGCCGCCTGCCGCAGTGACTCGATCAGCGAGCCCAGTTCCGACGCTTTGGGTTTGACCACCCAGAATTTCGGCAGGAAAGTCCGGAAGTCCTCCAGAATCTGCTCACCCCATTCGCTGGCGGTAAAACTCACGTGCTCCATGATCAGTGATCGCAAGTGGTGCAGGTGGGCTTCCATGCTTTCCGGTGTAATGCGATGGATGTCGATCAGCTCGTGGTTGTACAGGTCCACGAAATCGCGATCGAGGTCCAGAACGTAGGCGAAACCACCGGTGAGCCCCGCGCCGAAGTTAACACCGTTGCGTCCAAGCACGACCACGACGCCACCGGTCATGTACTCGCAGCAGTGGTCGCCGGCACCCTCGACCACCGCGATCGCGCCGGAATTCCGCACGGCGAAGCGCTCTCCCGCCAGCCCGGCGGCGTAGAAATGTCCGCCCGTCGCACCGTAAAGACAGGTATTGCCGACAATAACCGTATCCTTCGCAGAGTATGCCGCCGTCTGGGGTGGGTGGATGACGATGCGGCCGCCTCCCATGCCCTTGCCGACATAATCGTTGGCGTCGCCGATGAGTTTGAGGTTGAGCCCGTCGACATTCCAGGCGCCGAAACTCTGCCCGGCTGTGCCGCGCAACAGGACTTCCAGTGGCGCATCTGTCATGCCCTCGTTGCCGTAACGTCGCGCAATTTCTCCGGCGACCCGGGCGCCAATGGTCCGGTGGTAATTGCGCACCGCGTACTCGAAGATGCCGCCCGACTTTACTTTTATCGCCGGCAGCATCTCAGCGAGCATCTGTTCCGCCAGCTCGCCCTGATCAAACGGGTCGTTATGTGGCTCCGTGCAGAACCGCGGTTTGTCCGGCGACACTCCAGAATCGGACACGACCGGCGTCAGGTCCAGTTGCCGTTGACGCCCGGTTTCGCCAGGCAGGAGTTCGATCATGTCGACCCTGCCGATAATGTCTTCGAACCTGCCGACGCCGAGCTCCGCAAGGCGCATGCGCACCTCCTCGGCGACAAAGCGAAAGAAATTGACCACCATTTCCGGCAGACCGGTGAAGTACTCGCTGCGCAGTATATTGTTCTGCGTAGCGACTCCGGTTGCGCAATTATTGAGATGACAGACGCGCAGGTACTTGCAGCCCAGGGCCACCATCGGAGCAGTGCCGAAACCAAAACTCTCAGCACCCAACATGGCCGCTTTGATCACATCGAGACCGGTCTTCAGGCCACCGTCTGTTTGTAGCCTGACCCTGTGTCGCAGATCGTTGGCGCGCAGCACCTGCTGCGTCTCCGACAGGCCCAACTCCCAGGGACTGCCGGCGTATTTAACTGAACTGAGCGGGCTGGCGCCGGTGCCGCCGTCATACCCGGAAATGGTAATCAAATCTGCGTAGGCTTTGACGACCCCGGCGGCGATCGTCCCCACGCCGGGCTCTGCGACCAGCTTTACCGACACCAGCGCCGCGGGGTTGACCTGCTTCAGATCGAAAATGAGTTGCGCCAGGTCTTCAATGGAATAAATGTCGTGATGCGGCGGCGGAGAGATCAGACCGACGCCCGGCTTCGCGTAGCGCAAGCGTGCGATCATATCATTGACCTTGTGGCCCGGGAGCTGGCCGCCTTCGCCGGGTTTTGCGCCCTGCGCAATTTTGATTTGTATAACCTCGGCATTCACCAGGTACTCGGCAGTAACACCGAAGCGGCCGGACGCCACCTGCTTGATCTTGGACCTGCGTTCGCTGCCGTACCGGGCCGGATCCTCGCCCCCTTCACCGGAGTTGGAGCGCGCGCCAATGCGATTCATTGCGATGGCCAGTGCTTCATGCGCCTCCGGCGACAACGCACCCAGCGACATGCCGGCACTGTCGAAGCGCGGCAGAATTTTTTCGACCGCTTCCACCTCATCCAGCGGCAGCGGCGGACCAGCGGGAACGGCGCGGAACAGGTCGCGCATGGTTGCCGCGGGCCGTTCATTCACCAGCCGCGCATAATCGAGATAACGCGCAAAATCTCCGGAGCGCACCGCTGCCTGCAGCGTCGCTATCACGGCCGGGTTGTAGCAATGATATTCGCCGCCATGCACGTACTTGAGTAGTCCACCCTGACCTAACGGTTCGCGTGGTTCCCAGGCCGCTTTGGCCAATGCCAGCTGATCGCCTCGAAGATCGGCGAAGCGTGCACCCTGTATGCGACTGACAGTGCCGCGGAAACATTTATCCACGATCTCGTGATGCAGTCCGACAATTTCGAACAACTGGGCGCCGCGATAACTCGCCGCGGATGAAATGCCCATCTTGGACATGACTTTGAACAGGCCCTTGCGAATGCCGCGGCGGTAGCTGCGACCCAGCTGCCGTTGCCGGTCTACATTGCCACGTGTCGCCAGGTCGTGCAGGCTTTGATAGACCAGGTATGGGTAGACGGCGGTCGCCCCGTAGCCGATTAAACAGGCGAATTGATGTGCGTCCCGTGCAACGCCGGTCTCAACGATGATGTTGACGGCGCAACGCGTGCCCCGCTGTACCAGGCGATGGTGCACGGCGCCGGTCGCGAGCAAAGCGTGTACCGGCAGCAACTCTGGCTTGAGGTAGCGGTCGCTCAGGACGACGATGAGCTTGCCGTCGCTCACGGCTTGCTCGGCTTGCTGACAGATCTGCTCCAGCGCCTCGGGCAGCGACAGTTCCTGTGGCTGGTTGAGGTCGATAAAAGCGTGATTGTCGCCGAACATATCGGGACCAAGCAGCTGTCGCAGCTTGCGTTGCGACAATACCGGCGAGTTCATGATGACATGCTGCGCATGTTCGGGACCAATCTCGAACAGGTTGCTCTCGCGCCCGATGTTTGTCTGCAGCGACATGACGATGCGTTCGCGCAGCGAATCGATCGGTGGGTTGGTTACCTGGGCAAACTGTTGCCGAAAGTAATCGAAGGGCGAGCGAATCCCTTGTGACAGAACCGGCATCGGCGTGTCGTCGCCCATCGAGCCGACCGCCTCCTGCTCCGACTTTGCCAGCACACTGACAACCTCGCGCAATTCCTCGCGCGACAGATTGAACATCTTCTGGTACGTCGCCAGCGTTTCCTGATCCATGGGCTCCGCGGCGATATGGGAATCGACCAGTTCCGAGTCCAGGTAGCGTACGCCCCGCTTCAACCATTTCTTGTAGGGTGCACGGGCGGCCAGATTTTCCTCGATTTCCTCATTGTCCAGCAGCACGCCGTTGCGCAAATCGACGGCAAGCATGTCACCGGGCCGTAAGCGGCCTTTTCGCACCACATCTTCGGCCTTGTAGTCGTAAACGCCGATCTCGGAGGCGATCGTGATATGGCGGTCATTGGTGATGACATAGCGTGCCGGCCGCAACCCATTACGATCCAGGCAACAGGCGGCATAGCGGCCATCGGTCAACACGATCCCCGCCGGTCCGTCCCATGGCTCTATCTGGCAATCGTAGAATTCGTAAAAAGCCCGGACGTCCGGATCGATCGTGTCAAAGGCCTGCCATGCCGGTGGAATCAGGATGCGCATGGCGTGTAACACATCCATGCCGGCAGCGCGCATCACCTCGAGCATATTGTCCAGGCTGGACGAGTCGGATCCGGTCAGCGAAATTATCGGGTCCAGATCGGAGATGTCATCAAGTTTGTCGGAGCGGAAGTTACTTGCCCGTGCCTGGGCCCAGTTACGATTCCCCTGGATTGTGTTGATTTCACCGTTATGCGCCAGAAAACGAAACGGTTGTGCCAACCGCCATTGCGGTAGCGTATTGGTCGAGAACCGCTGATGGAAAAGACATACCGATGACTGCATGCGCGGATCGCGCAGGTCGGGATAAAAATCTGCCAGCACGTCGGGCATCACCATGCCTTTGTAGCTGATAGTCACCGACGACAGGCTGGCAACGTAGGCACTCGGGTCCACGTCGACGATGTCAATCTCGGCCTTCCTGCGAGCGAGGAATAGCTGCCGGTTAAAACTGCCGCGTTGCATGCCCGCGGGTGCGTTGACGAATACCTGTTCGATTCGTGGCAGTGTCATCAATGCCTGCTGTCCGCAGACGGAAGCGTCGATCGGGACCTCGCGCCAACCGGCAACCTGCAGTCCGCTGGCCGCTATCGCGGCATTGATCGCGGCCCTGACGCCCGCAGCAATCGCTTTATCGGGATGTAGAAAAACCGTGCCGGCAGCGAATCTCGGTGCGAGACTGAAGCCCGATTCTTCGCCAACCGCCCGTAGAAAAATTTCCGGAAACTTGATCAACAACCCGCAACCGTCGCCGGTCTTTCCGTCCGCGGCAACGGCGCCCCGGTGCGTGAGACGAACCAGGGCTGAGATAGCGGTTGCAACAACCCAGTGACTGGCAACATCGTCAATGTTGGCGATCAACCCGAAGCCACAGCTGTCCCTGTCAAACGCAGGGTCATAAAGACTGCTTGCGGACTTTTCGGTCATGATCGCCCCGGGGCCCGCGATCGCCGCGGCCCCTGTTCCGGTTATGCGCTGAAATATCGTCTTGGAGACGTCGCATGGAACTGTTTGCCAGCGGCGCATGCCGCTGCAGAATGCAGAGCGGATTTAAAGAAAAACCCGCGACTCTGTTGCTCAGCCCAATGTCTTGAGTATATGACAGCAAAAGTAGTCGCTGCCAGCGAAGACAATAATTACATGGGTAATTATTTCGGTCGCACCGGGACAGTGCCGTATCGCGGCCGGGAACAGCGCGCTCTTAATTGTTTCCTGCGAAACCAGCTGGCAAGAGTCACTGCATCCGGGAGAGGACCGGGAGCTATAAGCCGTTGGCCACCTGAATTACGCCGGAATTGGAGAATGGGATGGGTTGCGTGAACGGTATGTCGACATGCAGGCTGCCCCGTAATTCATACTCGATGTTCTTCTGCAAGCCGCTGCGGAGCAGGGAGCTCAGTTGCGAGGTTTGCTGCAGCATGTCCAGGTCGACACTGATCGCGAATTGACTGTTGCCCGATGCGGGTACATTGAATGCTCCCTGAGTCTCGCCACTGGCAAGGCGCTGTTCGCCGAGTTGTACGCTGTAGCGGATCGATTTTACCGGCAGCGGAAAGGGATTCGGATTGCTGATATCGAAGCCGAGTACGAAAGTCTGTCCACTGAAGCTAAGGCTGCTCATCTGCACGCTGTTCAGATCGACAACAGGCGAGCGAACCAGGGTCTCCGTCCCTGCGCAGGCACCGAGCAGTATGACAGTCAATATTGCAAGCGAGCGATTGTATCTGTACATCAGCTATCTCCCTTGTGTCCTCGGTACGCGCTGCTAGTGCAACTCCCCGGCGAGCTGTCCCCACTGCGCGCCGTTCACCAGCTATCGGTTGCCGTCATACTCGAGCTCGAGGTTGAACCGGTATGCGTCGGCGTCGAGGCCGAACGAGCCCCGGGTGCCAGCCATGCCGGCCGTCAGGTCAATCTCCGCTGCAGTCCCGGCGTTGATGACAATCTCATCGATCTTGCTGACGATCACGATCTTCTGCTGACGCAGGAAGTAGGCCCTGAGTATCTGGCCGACCCGTTCGTAGTCATTGCCGCGACTGTCGGTGTAACTCTCGGAAATCATGTTGAGCAAACCCCGCCGGTCCTTGTCCTCTGCCGCCGCCTCGGCATCGGCGACCCATTGACGCAGCGCTTCCTCGGGCCCGAGCGCGGGATCACCGCATCCGGCCAGCAGTGCGCAGATCAAGCATAAGGTACTGAACCGCATAGAGACTGCCTCGTCATGGATAGCCGCTTTCAAGCCTCGGGCTGGTTCAAATCGGGTCTCAGCGCACAGCATTTGCTAGAGTTCCCTGTTACAACACACTATGAGCGGTCGCTGTCGTGTCGTTCCGTGACCTGGTTCGCACTTCCGTCTCGCTCGTCAATCGCACGGCGGTCGCACAGACCTTTCCGGACCAGGGTTATGGCAGTAAAACTTCTCAGCGAAAGCGTGGATGCAACCATCACGGACGACGATCAAATCCGTATCGATGCGATCCTGTCATTCTGGTTTCAGGAGATGGAATTGACCGCCCCGCAGGTCGATGGCCGCATGGATGTGTGGTTTGGCGAGAACCCGGTTTTCGATCACGAAATTGAGAAAGAATTCGGTCAGGATGTCGAACAGGCTTCGGCAGGCAAGCTCGATCATTGGGGCCACGAAGCGCGCGGCAGGCTGGCGCTGATCCTGTTACTGGATCAGTTCCGGCGCAATATCTACCGCAATTCACCGGAAGCTTTTGCCAAAGACAAGGCCGCGCTGAAACTGTGCGTTGAAGGTGCGATGGAAAAGAAGGACAAAGGTCTGGCCCCTATCCACCGCGTATTCTTTTACATGCCACTGCAACACGCGGAATCGCGCAAGGTACAGAAAAAATCTTGCGATATTTACAATAAGCTCGCCGCTGCGGTGTCGCCAACCTATAAAGAGACGTTCGAAACCGTCGCGCAATTCGCAGAGTTACACGCCGACATCGTACTGCAGTTCGGACGCTTCCCACATCGCAATAAAATGCTCGGCCGCGAAAATACAGCGGAAGAAGATGAGTATCTCTCCGGCGACGCCCCGGGATTCGGTCAGGGTTGAATCGCGCCTCAGGAGGCGCTCCCACAGTGCTTCTGTTGTAGGAGCGGGCCCTGGCCCGCGAATCGCCGTCAGATGTCGCTGCCACCCCATGGTGCCTCCGCGGCCCTGTTGGCTATTTTCCGATACCGCAGGCTCAGCATGACTGCAGCAACCGTCAACCCGATGACAAAACCACCCCAGATATAACGGGGAGGCAGACGATAGGTCACCGCTGCAAGGTAGGCCAGCGGAAACGCCAGCACCCAGTATGCAAATGCATTGATCACCATCGGCATGCGCGTGTCTTTGTAACCACGCAGCGCAGCTGCAGCACCGATCTGCACGCCATCCGCGACCTGGAAGATCGCCGCCATCATGAGCAGGCTGATAGCAATCTCCTGCAACGATGTATCACTGGTGTAGAGACCGACCACGAGATCGCGAAACGAGAGCAGAAAGCCCGCCGAACCCAGCATAAACAGAGCGCAGGCAGAAATACCGATCCAGCCGCGAAGCCGGGCGGCCTGCACATCGCCGGCGCCCAGCGCATGGCCGACCCGCACCGTCGTTGCCATACTGATGCCGAGCGGAATCATAAACATCGTAGCGGCAAAATTGATCGCTATCTGATGCGCTGCCGCAACCTGCGCACTTATCGTACCGATCAGGATGGCAACGGCGGAGAACAAGCCCGATTCCGCAGTAATGGTCAGCGAAATCGGGATGCCGAGGGACAACATCTCCTTTAATTCCGGCCAACGCAGCGGCGCTATTTTCGAAAATATCTGCAACGGGCGGTAGCGCGGACTCTTATAGATATAGACGCCCAGGATTATGGCCATCAGCCAGATCGTGATTGCGCTCGACAGTCCACAGCCGGTTGCGCCCAGTGCCGGCGCACCGAGATTACCGTACATCAGCACCCAGTTGCCGAAAACGTTGCTGGCCAGTGAGAACAACGACGTGTACATAATCGGCCGCGTAACACCGATACCTTCGGTTGTGAAACGAAACACCAGGAAAGCGCATATGGCCGGCATGCCGAACACAATCGCCCTGACATAGCCAATCGTCATTTCACGAAACTCGAGGTCGATGCCGATGAAATCGAGCAGCGGCCGGACAAAAAGCTGCGCCAGCACCAGGATGGCGATACCCAGCGCCTGGCTCAGCCACAGACCCTGCCTTACATAGCGGCCGATAATCGACAATTTTCCGGCGCCGAAGCAGCGCGAGACAATGGGCGAGATTGACATCAGGATACCGAGACAAAACGTAAACCCGAGCATCCAGACACTGCCACCGACAGCGACGGCAGCCAGTTGATTCGCCCCCAGCCGGCCCGCCATGACCGCATCGGCGAAATGTATACCCGCAATCGCGAGGTAGTTGACGATCAGCGGCCCACCGATCCGAAGCAGCGCATTCATTTCCCTGCGCCAGGTTGTTATTGTTATTGCAAGATTCATGGGCCTGCCGGGATGTGCTTGTCGCTCGACTCTATCACGGCAACTTCGTGACCACCGAGCACAGCCTCTACTTAACCAGTGAGCCGGCAATAGTGTAAAGTTGCCGCACCCACAGGGATACTGTTCCCGCAGCCGAACCAATGCCGGAGACAGGTATGTTGCACGATGGACGAGCGATACGAGTAGCGGTAGTCGGGGGCCTGAGAATACCGTTCTGCCGCGCGCACTCGATCTACACCGATTGTTCCAACCAGGACATGATGACAGCCACGCTGCAGGCGCTGGTCCAGAAATACGACCTCAAAGGACAGACATTGGGCGATGTCGCGTTGGGCGCCGTAGTCAAGCACTCGAAAGACTGGAACCTCGCGCGTGAGTGCGTCATCGACTCCGGTCTATCGCCGCGCACTCCCGGCGTCGATCTGCAACGCGCCTGTGGCACCAGCATCGAAGCGTGCGTGCAAATCGGCAACAAGATCGCACTGGGCCAGATCGAAGCGGGAATTGCCGGCGGCACAGATTCCATCAGCGATGCGCCGATCGTCTATCATGACGATTTCCGCCGTATCCTGCTGGACAGCCATCGTGGCAAATCGCTGCCCGGCAAGATGAAGCCCTGGTTCAGATTGCGGCCAAAGCATTTAGTACCACAGCTCCCCGGGGTCACGGAACCACGCACCGGACTATCGATGGGCGAAAGCACCGAGATCACGGCGAAAGATTTCGAGATCCCGCGCGAACACCAGGACCAGCTGGCCCTTTCCAGTCATATAAAAGCAGCCGCCGCCTTTGATGCCGGTTTTTATGATGATCTGATCGTGCCGTATTGCGGCGCGGAAGAAGACAACAATATTCGGCGCGACACGACTTTTGAAAAACTGCAGGCTCTGAAACCGGTCTTCGACAGGAGTGGGCAGGGAACCATGACGGCCGGCAACAGCACACCATTGACCGACGGTGCGGGGGCGGTACTCCTGGCGTCCGAAGAATGGGCACGCAGGAAAAACGTGCCAATCATTGCCTACCTGACATACTGCAAAGTCGCAGCAGTCAATTTCATCGGCGAAGAAGGCTTGCTGATGGCGCCGGCGTATGCGGTATCCGACATGCTGAGAGACGCGAATCTGCATCTGCAGGATTTTGATTTCTACGAAATTCACGAAGCATTTGCAGCACAGACCATTGCAACTCTCAAAGCCTGGCAATCAGAGCGGTTTTGTCGCGAAAGGCTCGGCCGCAACCAACCGATGGGGCCGATAGAACTCGCCAAACTGAACGTCAAAGGCGGCAGTATCGCCATCGGCCACCCGTTCGCAGCTACCGGGGCCAGAATCGTGGCAACGATGGCCAAGCTGTTGCAGGAAAAAGGATCGGGCCGCGGGCTGTTGTCCGTTTGCACTGCCGGCGGTATGGGTGTTACCGCCATCATGGAGGCTGCGCCGCAGTAGCCGGAACGCGCAACGGGACACGCGATGGGGAGCTTGAGCAGCACACTGGCGGCAATCAACAGCGTTCTCTGGAACGAAATCTGGATCTTGATCATCGCCGGCACCGGCGTGTTGTTCACCTTATGGAGCGGCTTTTCTCAGTACCGTGCATTGACACATGGTACGACCGTCGTGCGGGGAGTGTATGACGACCCTGACGACCCCGGTGCAATCAACCATTTTCAGGCACTGTCGACGGCGCTGTCCGGTACGGTCGGTCTGGGCAACATTGGCGGTGTTGCGCTGGCCATAACCCTGGGCGGACCGGGCGCGATATTCTGGATGTGGGTGGTCGGTTTTCTCGGCATGTCGATCAAGTTGACCGAAGTCACACTGTCGATGCTTTACCGCAACACCGATGATCCGGATAACCCGCATGGTGGACCCATGTGGGTCGCCGACAAAGCGCTGGCAAGGATGAAACCGGAACTGGCATGGCTCGGCAAGACCATCGCCGTCATATTCTCCATTTGCGTTATCACCTCATCCGCAACTGGCGGCAACATGTTTCAGGCGTGGAATGTCGCGGACATTACCAACGAGTATTTCGGGGTCGCTGGCTGGATCAGTGGACTTGTTCTGATGTCACTGGTAGCAGCGGTCATCATCGGCGGGATCCGGAGAATCGGCCGCGTAACCGGTGCGATCGTTCCCGTTATGGTCTTCTTTTACGTGATTGCCGGCTTTTATGTTTTGTTCGTCAATCTCGACAAGATCCCGGGCCTGCTGTCGCTGATTGTCACTTCGGCCTTTACGCAATCCGAAGCAAGCGGCGCATTCGTCGGCGGCACAATCGCATCAGCGTTTCTGTTCGGTATGAAACGGGCCATTTTTTCCAACGAAGCGGGACAGGGTTCGTCTGCCATTGCACACTCTGCCGCCAAGACCGATGAGCCGGTCCGCGAAGGCCTGGTCGCTGGTCTGGAACCCTTTATCGATACGATTGTGGTGTGTACGTTTACCGCGCTCATCATCCTCGCGACCGGCATCTGGAATCGGGCCCCGGATATCTTGTTCGAGCAGGTACCAGAGGCGCATCGCAGCGACGCCGGTTGGGTATTCGAGGACACGCCGCTTGAAGCGGGCGAGTGGCAGGACGCAGACCCCGTTATGGCGGTGGTCGCCGCCCACCCCAACAAAGCGACCGGTCAGGACCGGCACCGCATGACCGGTGCCGTCACTCGCGCAGGCTCCGGTTACGTCGTCAAATGGCAGGAATTTGCCGGACCCGTCGCGCCACGGATCGTCGGCGCTGGATTTTATCAGGACCACGTCGGCGCCACGCTGACCGCGAAAGCATTCGACTCGACTGCACCGGGCCTGGGTAAATGGCTGATCACCGTTGCGTCGTGGTTGTTCGCGATCTCGACCATCATCGCCTGGGGATACTACGGCGAACAGGGTGCCGTATACATCGCCGGTGACAAAGGCGCAATGCCATTCAGGTTGATTTACTGTTCGCTGGTATTCGTCGCGACACTGGGGCACATCAAGACCAGTACCGATCTCGATAACCTGACCGGAATAGGGCTTGGCGTCATCATCTATGCCAATCTGCCGATCCTGTGGATATTCGGGTTTCAGGCGATGCGCGCCTATAAGGACTATATCAATCGGCTCACTGACGGCCGCATGGGGCCCGACCATCCGCCACCGTCTATCGATGACCTGCTAAGTGGCGGCAGCGTCGATCGCCGACAGGATTAGCCGGCACACTGAAGCACGCCCAGCAGCCTGACTCAATCCGTATTGCTGTCGCCTCGCGTAATCCGGTGCAGGGCATTGATCGCCCCGTCGAGCCGCTCCTTCGCCTGAGCGGTTACGCCGCCTTTCTGGTACTCCTCAACCACGAATGTCTCGACCCGTGACACCAGTTCGTCAACGTCTCCGGCCGCAAAATCCTCTTCGTCTTTGGCCGCACCGTGCCAATGCGACGCCGCGCCAAACAGGTTGATCCAGCGCTCGCTGCGCCGGCCGAATCTCAACAGGTCATAGAACTCCGGTCCTGGCTTGTCACCGCCGCGAAAGAGACTCACCAGCCCGGCGCCCAGCGAGACCGGCACCAGCAGCAGATCGCGAAATCCATCGAAAAGCAGCTTTAGCTGAAATACCGCGACGTCCCTGATCAGCATCCAGCGATCCGGCGCATCCCCGGAATCATACATACGCGGTTCGTTTTGCATCGTGCTTCTCGTTCAATTTTGTCCAATATAGCACGGCCAAACTGGCGCCCAGGCTGACGATTTAGTAGTGTTCGCCAAGCACTTGCGAGGTCCGAACACTGATCGGCACTCCTACTCATATGCCACCATTTGAATCTGCGCCCGAGTACGAACACGGACTCCCCGAGTCGTTGGGCGTGCTCCTCGTCAACCTCGGAACGCCCGACGAACCGACCCCGGCAGCCATACGGCGCTACCTCGACGAATTCCTGTCTGATCCGCGTGTCGTGGAATTGCCGCGCTGGTTGTGGTGGCTGGTGCTGCACGGCTTCATCCTGCGCTTTCGTCCCGGCCGCTCGGCTGAAGCCTACAAAAAAATCTGGACCGAACAGGGCTCGCCATTACTGCTGCACTCGCTGGATGTTGCGGCTGCCGTACAGGATAAACTGAGCCTGCGCCTGTCCGGTGCGATCAACATCGAGCTCGCCATGTCCTACGGCACACCGTCGATCGACGCAGCCCTGGACCGTCTTTATCGGCAAAATGCCAGGCGCATCGTTGTCTTACCGCTTTACCCACAGTACTCGGGCACGACGACCGCTTCTGTCTTCGATGCGGTGACGCGGTCACTCAGCCGTCGCCGCTGGGTACCGGAATTACGCTTCATCAACCACTATCACGATGCGGCCGGATACATTTCGGCGCTGGTCGCCAGCATTCGCGATTTTCGCGATCTTAACGGTGCCGGGGAATTGCTGCTGTTTTCGTTTCATGGCGTGCCACACCGCACGCTGCTGAATGGCGATCCGTACCACTGTCAATGTCAGAAGACGGCGCGCCTCGTCGCCGAATCGCTCGATCTGGATGAGGGCGAATGGCGGTTGAGTTTTCAGTCACGGGTCGGCCGCGAAGAGTGGTTGCGCCCGTATACCGACGAGACCTTGCGTAAGCTGGCTCTCGAAAAGCGCGGCCGGATAGACGTCGTAAGTCCCGGTTTTTCGGTAGATTGCCTTGAGACGCTCGAGGAAATCGAAATGCAGTACAGCACGCTTTACACGTCTCTGGGTGGTGCGGAGCTGCGCTACATTCCAGCCCTGAATGCGCGCGACGATCATGTTGCTTTCCTCAGCCGGCTCATCGAGAAAAATGTGGCCGGCTGGCCGGAGGCGTCCACGGACTGGAGCGTATCCGAAGCTGCGCGACAACTCGAAAAAAGCCTGCAGCGGGCACGCGCAATGGGCGCGCAGCGTTAAGCGATGCTGGGACGATTCCTCGAACTCAGCGTGCACACACCGGATATTCTGGATTCTCTCAACTTTTACAAGTCACTCGGTTTTACCGAGCTGGAGATCGGCGACATCTGGTCACACAAATATGCCGTAGTCAGCGACGGCGAGGTGTGTATCGGCCTGCACGATCGGGTATTCGACAGTCCGGCTCTGACATTTGTCCACCACGAGCTGGCGCAGCGAGCGCGCAGAATGTCGGATCACGGTTTCGACTTTTCTTTTCTCAAGATCGATGAAGACGTGTTCAACGAGCTCGGATTTCCCGATCGTGACGGCAACATGGTGACCATGCTCGAGGCCCGAACCTTTTCCCCACCCGAATACGATACCGGCGACTCCCTTTGCGGCAGCTGGTTCGAGATGACCTTGCCGGCTCGCGATGCATTGCGTTCCGGGCGATTCTGGGCGCCGCTGGCACCACTCCTGCTGCGCCTGCGGGAAGAACCCACCACGCATATGCGTTTCGAAGCCGGCGGCATAAGCCTGGGTCTCAGTGAAAGTATCGCCCTCGACCGACCGTCTGTTTGCTTCAAATGTCACGACAAGAGCAGCATCGGCGCGACCATCGAACAACATGGCCTGAAGCATGAGCCGTATCCCGGCTTCGAGGGCGCGTTTGTCGCGCTCGTAGCACCGGAGGGTACAAAGCTGTTTCTGTTCGACGAGGATTTTCTGGGCGAAATGTACCTGGTCGATGAAACCGGCGAGGAACCGTAAGACTAGCAGCCTGTCGGACTTAGGTCGGTTAGCGGATATAATAGTTCCATCGTTCTGACTTAATAAAGCATTGCAGCGCTATGAGCAAATTTGTGCAGGCAGATCGGGATCA
>Ga0255052_10002000_pt1 | contig 14872 bp, 13 predicted proteins | sample JV7_2_21_MG_FD_188632 | JGI IMG/M metagenome (GOLD analysis project Ga0255052, IMG submission 188632) | Seawater microbial communities from Jervis Inlet, British Columbia, Canada - JV7_2_21 | ecosystem: Environmental > Aquatic > Marine > Inlet | place: Canada: British Columbia | collected...
TCGAAAAACCGTTGATCCCTGGTGATGAGGCCTGTTGTCCATTTCGACGCGAGGCCCGCCTCCGAAAGGTAAAGCGTCAGATTCTGTATCGCACAGCAGCAGCTCGCATAATCTTCACGCTGCAACAATTCGTCATCCGACTTTTTACAGGTAACGAGCAACCAGCCTGGAATTGCAGCCGCAGACTTCGCCTTGAACTCTGCCAGATCCTCGTCTTTGGTTTCTGTCACGATCGTGCGAATCAGGTCGATACATTTCGCTATCGTGTCATCGCCAAACAAATAAAAATGCCAGGGCTCGGTCAGATGGTGATTGGGCGCCCAGCGTGCAACTTCGACAGCGTCGCGGATGAGATCCTTGCTCACTGCCCGCCTGAGAAACAACTTTGTCGTTCTGCGCGAACGGATACGTTCCGCAATAAGGCGGGTGTTGCGACTCTCTCCGTCCGGAAGAACCTCGCTCATGCCTTCTTGATAATCATCGCGATGCCCTGACCTACGCCGATACACATTGTGCAGAGCGCATAGGTTCCACCGGTACGCTGCAACTCGTAGGCGGCCGTCGTGACAAGTCGGGCGCCAGACATGCCAAGCGGGTGCCCCAGTGCGATGGCGCCACCGTTCGGATTAACATGTTCCGCTTTTTCATCAATCCCAAGCTCACGAAGAACCGCGAGCCCTTGTGCCGCGAACGCCTCGTTGAGTTCGATGACGTCCATCTTGTCCAGATAAAGATCGGCCAGCTCGAGAACCTTGCGCGTCGCCGGAACCGGACCAATGCCCATGACCCGGGGCTCGACACCGGCGGATGCCCAGGCAACCACGCTTGCCAGCGGCTTCAGGTCGTTCGCTTTGACTGCGTCATCGGACGCGACCAACAGTGCACAGGCACCGTCGTTTATTCCTGATGCGTTGCCCGCAGTCACCGTGCCATCTTTCCTGACGATCGGACGCAACCTGGTCAGGCCCTCAATCGTCGAACCGGCGCGTGGATGTTCGTCGGTGTTGACGACGACGGGATCGCCTTTCCTTTGCGGCACGCTGACCGAAATGATTTCTTCGTTGAGACGACCAGATGCCATCGCCTCGGCCGCCTTCAACTGACTTTGCAACGCGAACTGATCCTGATCTTCGCGTGTTATCGAGTAATCCGTTACCACATTCTCGGCAGTCTCCGCCATAGAGTCGATGCCGTACAGTTCCTCGAGTTTGCGATTTACAAATCGCCAACCGAGCGTCGTGTCATACATTTCCGTATTGCGGCTGAATGCCGCATTTGCCTTGGCCATTACGAAAGGCGCTCGCGACATTGATTCGACACCACCGGCGATAACCATACTGGCCTGGCCAACCTGTATCGCGTGCGCTGCAATGCCAACCGCATTCATGCCAGAACCACAAAGGCGGTTGATGGTCGCCGCAGGTACTGTCGCCGGCAGGCCGGCAAGCAGTGCTGACATGCGAGCGACGTTGCGATTGTCCTCGCCTGCCTGATTCGCGCAGCCATAGATAAGATCATCTATCGCCCCCGAATCAAAATCCGGATTTCGATCAAGTAACGCTCTGATCGGAATCGCGCCGAGGTCATCAGTGCGAACCGATGACAAGCCGCCACCGTATCGACCAATGGGTGTGCGAACTGCATCGCATATCCAGGCATTCTGCAAAATCTTTCTCCGGGTTCGCCTCAGGCGGTATCGGCTTTCAACGAACTTTCGTCTACAGCCCTATTATAGGTACGACCGAGATAGGCGCCGGCCATCGCCCAGACGACAGCGATTAGTGCCGCAATTATCGCCACGCCTCCCAGTCCGAATGTAAATGTCTCGCGCAACAATGTATGGAGCCATGCTGTGACCATATCACCGCCACGATACACGACTATGTCAACGACCGGCTTGGCTTTGTATCTTGTTTCATCGTCCACCAGGGTGAAGAGCATCTCACGGCCCGGCTTGGTCACCGCGTAATTGCCTGCACGTCGTGCAATTTGCAATCCGATCAGAACACCTAGCAACGGCACCATCGCAACGATCATCCAGCCGCCGACCATCAGGATCGGAATCAGTGACAACGTGGTAGCCATGCCGAAACGTGTCGTCAGTCGGCCAGTCGCAAATATTGCCGTCACGACAGCAAGTGAGTTGACCGCAAGATCGATTCGCCCAAGTATTTGCGTGCGCTCTGGTCGCTCGAATACCGCCAGCATCTCGCGCATCTCCATGTACACGAACGTGCTCATCGTTACGTACATCAGGATAAACACGCCGATCGCCAGCAGGTATGGATTCCTGACGAACAACATGAATCCGGAAAACGGATTCTTGCCGAGGCGCTTCGCCTGGCTCAGATCTGCCTGCAGGCTCTCGTTTCCGAGCTCCGTCACTTTGAGTTTCTCAAGTGCAGCAATGATCGGGATCGGTATCAGGAGCATTACACCGGATATCAGCATCAGGTTCATAACGCCAATGTCCTCGGCAAAAAAACCGGGGATCGAAGGTCCGACTATCGCACCAATACTCGCCCCGCTCGCGATAATTGCAAACAGTCTTGGCGCCTGGTCTTTTGAAAAAAGACCGGACATGAAGCTCCAGAAAACCGAAACGTGAAACAAGCTGAATACGCTCAGCCAGACGTAGAACGACTTGTCGACGAGAGTCGAATCGGAAACGGACTGCGAACCCAGGTAGAAGGCACCGAAACTTGCTGCGAAAAACACATAGACGCCGGGAACCACCTTGCTGAAGCTGACCCGGGAAATAATGAACCCATAAAGTGATACGCCAACAACACTGAAGAAAAATGTCAGGGTCCAGAGGAAGCTTACTTCCGCACGCGACCAGTCGCTTGCCATGGCGTCCCGCACCGGGCGAATAGTGAAATAGGCTGTCATCAACGTAAAAACGAAAAGGAATGACAGCACTGTTGCCCGAAGCTCGTTGGGCTCGACTTTTGTCGCAGCTCTGACTATCCGCGAAATTGGGCCGCTTCTTCCGTTACTCATTGACTTGATTCTCCCCAGGGCTCGTTAGCCCCAGCAGTGGGAGAGACTGCCACAAAAATACGCCGACAGACTACTTTCGCGGTCTGTCGGCGTAAACAAGCCCGGCAGGGGATTAAGATGCCGGGAATTCAATTAGAAAACGTTAATCAGTCGTTAAGCTCCTCGGCCGCCTTCAGCAGATCTTCCGCCGGCAGGCGCACCTTGTAATTCGCTTCAACGAACGAGTAAACCACCCTTCCTGATTTGTCGACCATGTAGACCGCAGGCACGGGCAACGCCTGAAAATTAAGCATCGATGAACCGTCAATGTCCTGGTCTTTGTCCAGACGACTCTTGATCGTCGCGTCTGACGCCTTGAACGCAATGCCGAGCGCCATCGCAGCGTCAATACTCGCATCTGACAAAATCGTATAGCCAAGTCCATCGATGGCTTCCTGCGTTTCCAGCTTCAGGCTCGAATAGAGTAATTCCGGCCGGTCACCGCTCAGGAAATAGACATCAATGCCCTTGTCCTTTAGCTCTGGCATGACATTGCGTAGTTCAGACAGGTGCATGTTGCAGTATGGACACCAGCCGCCCCGGAACGTAATCAGAATGGTCGGCGCGTCGAGATTTTCAGGATCGAAGACGAATGGCTCGTCATCGACGGTTCGTACGATGAACCCGGGCGCCATTTCGCCGGTCTGCACCGGCTGAATCTCCTCTGCGCTGGCGGCTAGGCGAGCCATTTCGTCCGCGAGCGCACGGATGGGGTGCGATAAAACGAAAGAAGTGACGAGTAAGGCGACAAATGTCGCGTAAATGAGCTTTTGCCCGGTTTTCATCGGGGGTTCTCCTGTCCAGATAATCAGCAGACCGTGCTGGGAGCGGAAATATTACGGCATGGAAACCGCCAGGAGAATGAAAAAGGTCCTTATGCAGAGGCCGCCTTCTCAAGAAGGTCCGTGTCACCGCTATCCGTGCCGCCCCGGCAGCGGGCTTTGGCCACATACATTGCGGCATCGGCTGCCCGCAGCAGGCCGGTGAGCGTGTTGGCATGTTCCGGGTACAGCGCCAGGCCAATGCTCGCGGCACAGTGCAGTTCTTTTTTGCTAATCAGGTATGACCGTTCCAGGGAGCTGGTCAAACGAGTAGCCAGCTTTTCAGCCACATCCGGCTGAACATCCGGCACAAGGGCGACGAACTCATCACCTCCCGGGCGACCGATAATGTCGCAGGAACGCAGACTTTTCTGGAGTCGATCGGCGGCGATAGTTAACAGCTGATCACCGATTTCGTGGCCATATTGATCGTTGATCTGCTTGAAGTCATTGAGATCGATAAAGAGCAATGCGCCGGTCGCGTCGTCCTCGCTCTCAGTGAGCCGCCGGGCCGCGTCTCTTTCAAATCCGCGTCGGTTCAGAACCCCGGTCAGCGGGTCAGACCTGGCGATGCTCTCCATTCTTTCTTCCTTGGCCTTGCCATCGGTGACGTCCACGAACGTTATCGCAACGTCTTCACCGACCGGTTCGCCAATGATACGAAGCCATTCTACCTGGCCGCTGTCCTCGACCCTGACTTCAGTATCGAAAATATTGCCACTCTCCGCCGCGTCAATGAACTGCGCAACCAGCGATTCAGCCTCCTCCGCAACCATGCCGGTTGTTGAGAGCTTCAGGAGCTCCTCAACCGTGCAATCAATCATCTTGGCCGAATCCGAATTCAGGTAACGGCCAGCCGCAGCATTGGCGAATATACAACGCAGTTCTTTCCTGGAATCGGGTGTCTCGCCCGCGATCCAACGCAGTCGAATAATGCCATTGACAGAATGATCAATGAGCGTGCGCAACAACTTCTCACTGTTGAGCACCTCACGTTGCGCTTTCTCCACGTCGCTCACGTCACGAAACATCAGAACGCTGGCGTTGCGCGCTGCAGCGCTATTGGTTGCAATCGGCGTTACCTGCACATGTAGAAAACGGCCGGAGTCAGTCAGCATTTTCTGCGGCTCGCCGGTTTCGATCGCTGTATGGACCTCCATTGCATCTGCGCCGAAGACAGACCCAAGAGATTCTCGCAGCGCGTCACTTTCGTTCATGTTCAACAGTGCTTCTGCGCCGTGGTTAAGACCGATGATGCGCTCTTCGTCGTCGACCACAATCACCGGATCCTGCATGTTCTGGAACACGGTCTCGTAGGCGAGTGGCGAGAACTCGATAATCCGTTCAGCAATGACCATCCACGCGTAAATCGGGAGCATCAGGGCGAATATGATCGGCAGTGTCGAAATCGTATTCGGACCGATACCAAAGTCGTAAGCCACGATGCCAAGAACAGGAACAAGCGCCGAACCCGCAATCATAAAAAGGCCGCGCCGCCGCGAAGGTGCGACAGCCGGGCTGTGCATGATCAGTGTGAATATGCTGGTGCCCGCAACGGCGTATCCGTAGGGCACATGAATGAAATTGAACCAGGGACCAAATTGTCTCGGTCGCGTCAGGAACTCGCCGGCTTCATTGGTCGCCGGCAAGTACCACATGAACTCATGCCAGTAGTTGGTCGCTGCGACCACAAGCGACAATACAGGGATGATCAACAGCGCAATTGTGGTTCTCGTCGACGTGACGCGACCGGTAAACTCCCGAAAGCACATGAGCAGAGTAACCGGTACCATGGCTGTGCCGACGAAATGGCCCACGCGGCCAACCGAGAACACGACATAGGATGTCGCCATCATCTCGATTGCGCCACCGAAAACCCAAAGGCTGATCACAATGAAGGTCACACCCAGCGGCAGACTACCAATCTCGCGCTTACCGCTCATCAGTCGTACGCCCAGCAGGAAGTAGCAAACCGCGCTAAAACCAAGCAGTGCAGAGAAGATAAGCAGCAGATTCATGGGTGTGTTCTAGTCGTGATCCTGATCCGGGAATATGTGTAATGGTACGGACCATAAGTCATTGATTCAGGAACTGTTCCACAGGTTCTTGGAGGCCATTTGGCCGCTCGTGGTCGGATTTTCTCAAAAGACGAATTCTCGCTATGCCAAACGAACGGGTGTCTCATATAAGTGTGTGAATTCGTTAGGATTCGAGCGATTCGTGACACAGTCGGCTCCCCAACTGGGAGATCGGGCGCAGAATGGCTTTCTACGACAACTTTCGGCACCAATTTGAGTGACGCCATGTCTGATGACACACCGAATAAAGTACTGGTGAGAAGGCCTCGGAAGGTCGAGATGGACGGCAACGGACGATCCGTCTGGGTCGACCCGGTCGCGAGCGCAGATTTGGAGCTCGTTTCCACGCAGATGCTCAAACAGATACTCTCCTCACGTGACGAATCAGATCGCAAAGCCATCGAAGAGGCGGCTGATGTTGCGACAGAAGGTGTGCTTGCGAGGGATCCGAGTAACGGCCAGTTCGAGATCATCGAAGACGATGACTTGCAGGCGATCCTTAATGAAAATCAGGGCCTGCCTAAACTGTCCCGGCCAGCAGATGCGACCCTGGAACCGCTTCGGGACTATGCGGACGATGATCAACTTTCACTCGTAAGCACGCAGGCCCTGCGGAAGGTTTTGGGTGACGAAAGTGAAGATGAGAAGCAGCCGGCAACGGCTGAGATGGGGTCTGCTGGATTCAATCCTTACGACAGCAACTAGCGCGCTGTTGAGGCACACACCTGTCTAAAAGTCTGAACCGCATTTTCGCGGGGAATTGCCTTCAACTGCGCCAGAAAATGCTCGTTGTAAAGCTCAGAACTCAAATTCTTTTCGAGATACGGATCCCCCGGTCCCCGGAATGGCCCGCGCCAATAGGTAATTGCGATTGACGCGCACAGCCGCGCTTTGATGAGCTCGAACAGCATGTCGACTTCATCGAGCATCAACGGTGTGACGCTGTGGTAACCAGCAAGAAACTCAGCGATCAGCGCGAGCGGATCACCGTCTCGTGGCTGGACGTAAGAAGCACCGATTGCGACATCTGCGACTAAAGGTGCTGCCAACATATCGCCAAAATCGATTACACCAACAACGACGTCCGGGTGGGCCGGATCCGTCAGGACATTGTCCGGATTGAAGTCGCTGTGAATCACTTGCCGTCGGACCTCTGAAAAATTTGGCAGCGCAAACTCCTCAAAGTCATTAAGAGCCTCCGCCACGTTCTGCCTGACAGATTCTTTGGAAATATGATCGAGCAGATCACGCAGGGAGAGCGCCCGCTGCAAATCCCAGAGCAGCACCTGGCCACTCCCGGAATGCTCAAAATCACGGAGTGCAATGCCCAAATGGGCGAGGTAGGTTCCCATGTTCCTGCACAGGTTGGCGGTTGGTTGCCGATCCCCGATTGGCGCGCCGTCCACGAAGCTGACAACCCTTCCGACGTGCTCCCCGCCTGGCGCACTGAGCATCGTATGCGAGGCACCATCGAGCGTCTCGAGCACGATTGGGGCGTTGATCGGCGTCCCATGGGCAGCGATATGGGCGGCGATGTTTATCAGGGCCTTGATCTGAAATTCAGTCACTTCCCGCGGTTCGCTCAAATTGGCGATCTTTAATACGTACTGCCGTCCATCTGTTGCCCCCAATTGAAAGTTTTGATCACGCTCGCTGACCAGCAAACGCGCGCTCACATCCAGGCCATATCGATCCCGCGCGACGGAAATCGCCTCTTCGTCGCTGAATGCCGGTGTATCTTCGGCAATCACCGCCAGTGGGTCTTTATTGGTTGTCATACGTTCTGCCGTCAGGCTGCTCGGGGATGGCGAAGTATGGGTGTGCATCCCACCACTCGCAAGATACGGAATGTCCACGCATCATTGATTACGGTCGAAACGGCGATTCTAAATAGCCGATTGCGCCCGATCCGTATACAATCCGGGGTATTCGACCGTTAGGCCACAGAATTTCCTAACATAATCAACAGGCTTAACCTCGATCTCGGGCAGTTGAAGCGGTATTCCGACCCGCTTACAAAACGGTGCCTGGTCCGCCAAAACTGACAATGCAAAAGGACGGTTAGTCATGCCACTTGATATTACTTTTACACTTAGCGATCAGGATCTTGATCACTTCCAGGCCATCGTTAACAAGGCAAAATCGGCGATGGAAGATTCCCAGAACGCCGAAGCAATTGAAGCAGCCGCACGGCAGCTGATAACGGATGCGAAGACCGGCGACCTGCCCGAGTTCATTGGCGACCGACTGGCCAAACTGGAAGTCGTCATCAACATGGTATCTGACGACGAGTGGCAACTGTCTGACGAAGACCGCAGCCGGGTACTTGGTGCGCTGGTCTATTTCTGCGACCCTGAAGACCTGATCCCTGATCACATTCCCGGTCTGGGCTTCCTGGATGACGCCATTTACGTTGAGTTGGTCATCCGCGAGCTCAAGGACGAAATTGAGTCCTACGAAGAGTTCTGCACGTTCCGTTCTGCCGAGGAAAATCGACGCAAGGATAACGGACTGGATCCGCACGTCGAACGTGAGGAATGGCTGGCGGACAAACGTGCCACGTTGCATGCCCGCATGCGGAAGCGGCGCACCAGCCGTTCCACTGGCTCGGGCTGGCGTCTGCACTGGTAACCGCCCACCTGGCTCCGGTCGGGTAACCCAACTCCTGGAGTTCCTCTGCTCTGCCGGAAACGGCAGTGTGGCTGGCGCGTGCTCCGGTGTGGCAGGTTCGTCCCCTGATCACCTCGCTTCAACTGGCTGCGACGCGAAGAGGACGCCGGTCAGGCCAAATCCGCCATTCCTGCTAAGCAAATGCCACATACGGCGCCAATTGCGTGTCAGAACTGACGATTGGTTCCGATTCTGACTGAACATAATCGGTCAGAATTGATATGCGATGAACCGTCTGTTGAAAATCGCCCGGTCGGCTACGCCCGGGACCGATGTGCAATTCTGTGAGGACGCGTACGGAAGTGATGGGATCCGGCGCTTCTTGCGGGATGTGCTTGCTATGGCGAACGCCGACGTCGACGGCAATCGCTACATCGTCACAGGCGTTGCATTCAACAAGAAAGATCAGAAACTACTCAAGTCCATCGATCGCAGCGATTTTTCCGGCAAACCTTCTTATCAGTCACTCGTCAACGATTTCATTGAGCCCCCTGTTCGTGTGCGCTACCAGCCCGTTAGCATTGACGGAAAACGAGTGGGCGTATACGAGATCAGCGCGTGCAGAGATCGTCCTTACATGATGCGCGCAGATTACTCGGAGAAGCTACGCCGGGGCGACGCCTATATTCGTGTCGGTAACGCACCGGTCAAAATGGGTCGACGACAATTACAGGAGCTGTTTGAGCTCAAGTTCCACCACTCTGTATCCGCTGAAAACATTGAGATTGGATTTCCCGGAGAGATAATCCACAAGGACCTCCATGTGCCAGTCGTCGATCTGTCGCATATGCCCTCCGCCATCGCCGGCGCCAAGTTACGGCAACTGCTGGACATCAGGGAAAAGTACACAAATTCCGGGTCAACAACGGTCATGGCGCGACTAACACATGCGCGTCTGTTCGGTTCTGACAGTCCGTATGAAGATCGCGATGCGCAGGAATTGATTACGGAGATGGCCGAGATTCGCGAAAAGCATAAGAACGAAGATGATCACTTCCTGTTCGAAACCAAGGCTACGAATTTGCAACTCGTTGTCTACAACCAGGGAGAGGAGTCAATCCAGAACGCGTCGCTGTCCCTGGTTATGCCAAACCACAATTCGTTTTATGTGGCCAAACGATTACCCAAGCTGCCAAGAGATGACAGGTGGGTCGATCGTGGGCCAGCAGAACATTCCGAATACGCGACGGTAAACCTCAAAGATGACTCGGTTCACGTCTCGAATACTCTGGGCGATATTTCAACAGACGCACCCGTCCAGGTATTCGAGACACCTTTGAGAATTTGTGTTGGGCAGGAACTGAAAGGCAGGAAACTGGGAATCAGATATTCGTTGTTTGGCAGTAACCTGCGACGACCTGCGAAAGGGAAACTTCGCGTAATCTTTGAATGATTACGTCTAAGCAGGCGACTCCACCCATTTCCTGATCGTGGGGGGCTCATAGTGGTCGAAGAGATCAAGTAATTCCGCTGGCGTATCGGCAACCAGTAACATCTGTCGATGCTCTGCGCGCAAGAAACCTTCCTGCGTTGCGTGGTCCAGGTACGCAAGCAGGTGATCAAAAAATCCGTTGATGTTCAGAAGACCACAAGGCTTATCATGAAAACGCAATTGGCCCCAGGTCAGCACTTCGACGATCTCCTCCAGCGTGCCGAAACCACCAGGCATCGCAATAAAACCGTCAGATAGTACCGCCATGAGAGATTTACGTTCGTGCATCGAACCAACAACGTGCAACTTCGTTAGGCCGCTGTGGGCAACTTCCTTATCGTGAAGTGATTGCGGAATTACACCAGTGACCTTGCCGCCCCCTTCCAGGACCGCGTCAGCCAGCACACCCATGATTCCCTTGCTTGCGCCGCCATAGACCAGGCCCGTGCCACAGGCGACGAGCAGTTGCGCGAACTCTTTCGCTGCATCGATGTAGGTATCGCCCGACCCGGAGCTCGAACCGCAATACACACACAGGCGATTCATTGACTTATCGCCTCATTGGTTCAGGCGGAAGCACCATAGACGATGTCGTGCAATTGCGGTCTTGCCTCCATCATCTCTTCCGCCGTCAGCGCATCGAGCTCGTGCGGGAACACCAGCCATTCCGCCGTCTCTTTCAGATAGAAGTCAGGCACCATATCGGTTTCGTTGCGAGTAGGTTTGAACCACGGCACTGCAACCCGGATCTCTTCAGGCGTGTTACCGCGCGCACGTTCTTTGATCTCCTCAACCACCGCTTTGATCGTATTACCTGTGTCGAAGACATCATCGACAATCAGGACGCGATCTTCAGGATGGATTTTTTTGATGATGTAGTTGAGCCCATGCACTGCGACGGCACCACGCTCGTCTACGCCGTGATAAGAGGATGTTCTGATAGCAATATGGTCGGATTCCACGCCACAGTAGGCGAATACTTCCTGCACCGCCATGCCAACGGGCGTGCCACCCCGCCAGATCGCGATGATCAGTGTTGGCTCGAAGCCGCTTTCCATTATCTTGACGCCGAGACGGAATGAATCTTCGAGAAGATCTTGTGCGCTCAGGACGGTCTTGTCCATCGGATGACCTTTTTTATCGTTATAATGCGTCCGGCAATACTACACGCACTACCAATCCGCCAAAAGAAGAACAAGCGATGAAAAAGACCTATATCGCGGCCAATGATCTGCTCCTCGACTCGTTTCAACTGGCTGCCAATATCTACCAATCGGGATTCAAGCCGGATTTCCTGGTCGGTCTGTGGCGAGGCGGAAGTGCCGTCGGCATTGCGGTGCAGGAAGGTCTCGATCATTTCGGCGTCAAGACCGACCACATCGCAATTCGCACGTCGTACAAAGGTCAGCCGTCATATACAAAGATGGTCGATAAAGCCGAATCGATTCGCGCTCACGGTTTGCGCTACCTGCACGAGCGCGTATGTGAACACCACTCGATGCTGATCGTCGATGATGCCTACGGTACAGGCTCGAGCGTTAATGCCGTAATCGAGCAACTGTCAAGGAAATCGCGACGTAATCTGCCGCATGACATTCGGATAGCCAGCGTCTGGTATCGACCGACTGAACGGACGATTCGCCCACCGGACTACTATGTTCACGAAACCAAAGACTGGCTGATCCTGCCGTATGAATTGTGTGGTATGTCGATCGAGGAATTGCGTGAAAACAAGGATGAGATCAGACCAGTGATTGATCGCCTTGAAGTGCTTGTGGAATCACGCAAGAAAAAGCCGGCGGCCTGACTGCCGGGGGTCAGAGCCCAGCTCCGACCTCACACTGTTTCATCAGAATTCTTCGACGAGATTCATTCCTTAGTGACGATGAATCTTGGAGCGCTGTATTATCCTTGCAGCACGAATCAACACGCATATCAGTAAGAAGAGTCCAGTCATGAAAAACTATTACCTGAGAGCCATCACATCGTTCGTAATTTTGTTCGCGACATATGCAACCCAGGTGCAGGCTCAGGAAACCAAGTCTGCACCGGCATTTACGGGCGATGAATTAAAAAGTCTGCCGCGGGATGGTTGGATTACCAACGGTGGCAATGTTTACAACCAGCGGTATTCGCCGCTTGATCAAATCAATCGCGACAACGTTAATAATCTGAAGGCCGTGTGGCGAGCCCGGCTTGATGGGTCTGGAGCCGGCCCAGAACACTCGGGCGAGGCACAGCCCATCATTTACGACGGTGTCGTATACATCGTTACAGGCTCCAATGATGTGTTCGCAATCAGCGTCGATACCGGCGAGCGACTCTGGAAGTACGAAGCGTATCTCGATCCTGCGATCACAACTTCGATTTGCTGCGGCTGGGCCGCCAGGGGGCTTGCGCTCGGCGAGGGGAAAATATTCGTTGGCCAGCTTGACGGTAAATTGGTTGCACTCGACCAGCAGACCGGCGAACCAGTTTGGGAGGTGCAAGCCGAGCGCTGGCAGGCCGGATACACGATTACCAGTGCACCACTCTATTATGACAGTATGGTCATAACGGGCTTCGCGGGTGCCGAGTACGGAACGCGCGGCCGGGTCAAAGCTTACAGTGCTGATGACGGATCTCTTATCTGGACTTTTTACACCGTCCCGGAACCCGGACAGCCCGGATCCGAAACCTGGCCCGCTGATACTGACGCCTGGAAGAATGGCGGTGGCACTGTGTGGCAGACGCCAGCAGTCGATCCCGATTTGGGATTACTCTACTTCTATACCGCGAATGCCGGCCCGGACTTCAACGGCTCATTGCGTGAAGGAGATAACCTGTTTACCTCGTCTGTCGTCGCGCTCGACGCCGCGACCGGAGAATTGAGCTGGTACTACCAAACCGTTCATCACGATATCTGGGACTACGATGGCGCCAACCCGGTTATCCTCTTTGATGCCGAGATCGATGGCGGACAGCGCAAAGGGATCGCGGCGGCCGGCAAGACTTCGTGGGTCTACATTCTGGACCGCACCGATGGTCAGCCATTGGTCGGAATTGAAGAACGACCGGTGCCACAAGAGCCGCGTCAAAAAACTGCAGCAACCCAGCCATATCCGATCGGCGATTCGATCACGCCACAACATATCGAAGTAGCACCCGAACAATTCAAGTTAATAAACGGTGGCAGGATTTTTACGCCGTATTGGGATGAACCAGTCGCTATTAAACCAAGTGCGCTCGGTGGAGCGAACTGGCCACCTTCTTCCTACGATCCGACAACTCAACTGATGTACATCTGCGCCGGTGACGAGATCCAAATTTTCCAGGCGGGCATTGTTGGCGAGCCGGAAGAAGGAAAAGAGTTTCTGGGTGGTGCCTTCAACTTCACCCGAATTCCTACCACCGGATATTTTGCTGCGCTGGACCTGACAACGAACAAATTGGTGTGGCGCCAAGAGTGGGCGGACACGTGTTTCAGCGGCTCGGCTGTTACGGCAGGGGGGCTTGTTTTCGTCGGCCGAAACGATGGTCGTTTGCTCGCAATCGATTCGTCAGATGGCTCGTGGCTATGGGAGTTTCAAACAGGCGCCGGTGTTAATGCAACGTCCAGCGTGTTTGAACACAACGAGAATCAATACGTGGTTGTCTACAGCGCCGGCAACTTGCTTGCCGGCAGCGCCAAAGGAGATAGCGTCTGGCTGTTCGCGCTACACGGTGCGATGGAACAAGTGCAGCCGGCGCTGGCTGGTGCTCCCGGTTTAAACGATCCTTTTGCAGAAATGAACCCGGACGATGCCGATCTGGCGGCGGGCACACAATTGTACCAGCAGGCTTGTGCATTCTGTCATCTCAGCACAGGTGGTGGAGGTCACGATGGAACGCCGTTGACGAATGCGACAGACACCCTCGCGAATGCGCGGGTGATATACAACGGTCTCAACCAGATGCCGCCATTCGGTTCCGTTTACACTCCGGAACAGATTCGCAATCTCGGAGCATACGTCGCATCGCTGGCAGAGTTGCTCGCTGAATGACTGTCAGCCGAGGTTCGCTCTTTATGCGTTTTGATACCTTTCGGACGGGATATCGGAGACGCGGGCCGGTAGTATTCGAAGAAGTCGACCTCCCGGTTCTGTGTCACAGTTTCGTTATAGTCACTGTCCCCTTAATTACTCAGACCTGAAGTATCACGGCCTGTTCAAGAATGACTTCCTCGCAGTTTCCATCGCCCGGCGCACGATCGACGATCAGGAACCGCTGTCCTTCCCCAGCCGAGACGAGCGGCATGTGCCATGTACCGCGATGATAGTTGACGCCCTGCTGCCCATTGGTTACGAAAGCCTGAAGATCATCAACATCGACCGATTCCCCGGGCGGTGCCACAACAATCGTAAAGGAAAACGCCTCCAGCGGAATGAAGGCCTGGCTGCCCAGCGGATGTCGCTCGACCATGTCGAAGCGAAGCGGAAAAATGGCTGGCGTTTTGCTTCGCGCAATACTTATCGCGACATGCCCGCCTTTGCCAGTGTCGACGTTGATATCGGCAAGGTCATTGAATCGCTCGAAACGAGTATTGTTCATTCCCTGCGTGCTCGTCGCCGACGTTTCAATTACGTCACCGAAAGGAGCAAAACGCTCAGCTGTCAACGGCAGCGGTTTCAAAACTTTGTCAGTCAACAGATTTCCCTCTTACCCGGAGTCGCATGACGCCACCATCAGGAAAGACATTCAGCCTGATATGGGACACAACACCGACGTCCTGAAGCTCAGTCGAAAACTCGTTCGACGTGTCCATCTCTAACTTGCACGCCGGCAGCAGCACCGCCCAGTTTTCACTTTCT
>Ga0255052_10002001_pt1 | contig 14868 bp, 15 predicted proteins | sample JV7_2_21_MG_FD_188632 | JGI IMG/M metagenome (GOLD analysis project Ga0255052, IMG submission 188632) | Seawater microbial communities from Jervis Inlet, British Columbia, Canada - JV7_2_21 | ecosystem: Environmental > Aquatic > Marine > Inlet | place: Canada: British Columbia | collected...
GACGTCCATTGGTGGAGCAAGGCCGCTGCAGGAAAGCGCGCCATCTTAGCATCCCTCCAAGCGCTACTGCTGCCAAACCACTCCGAGTGCGTAGAGAGTACGATCATATGCGATGCGGATATCCGTGGACGCGGTGCCGCGATACTCGATGTCGACTGTTATGCTCAGGTGCCTGGTCATACGATAGCTGACATTGAGTTTGCCATCGGCTGTTTCCAGTGTCTTGGGACCGGAAACAGGATTGTGGAAGGCAAACGCGTTGGGGTAATCGTAAATGCGATAGTAACCCTTGAGTTCGAGGTCGAAGCGCCTGCCCGGTGACCAGTGATACTCGATGAAGTAGCTGTCGCGCGTGTAGTCGTTGTACGCAAGATAGCGATCTGTACGCTTTGTCTGCGTGTAGCCGAATCCAAACCACATCGAGTCGGTGATGCGTTGTCGTGCCAGCAAGCCCAGGTCCAGGTAGTCATAACGCAAGCTCGGATTGGTGATCAGCTGGTTGCCGCCCAGGTCGAAAGACGGTCGATCGCTGTAGCGCCGACTGGACTTTTCGACGATCAATCGCAGCAATGAGCTCGGCGCGAACTTGTACTGTACGCTGCCACCGAAGAGGAAATACTCGTGATCGTACTCAGGGACGAGCAAGGTCTCCTTGTAGTCCCACAGTTGACCCTTGATCCGCAGGCCGAAACTCAGGCGGGAAAAGCCCTGCTGCAGCGAGAGCTCCGGACCGTAGCGGAGGTAGTTCAAGCGGTCTTCAATTAGCTCGGTGCCGGACACCCTCGGTGTGCCATCGTCCGGGTCCGTATAGGTCTCGTCGTGTTGTGCAATCGTGAACGCGCTGTAGACACGGCGCTTGCGATTATCCTGCACGCGTTCGTACTCGCTGCCAAAACGCACTTCGTGACTGAACTCATTCGCGTCCTGGAGCTCCTTGTCATTGTAGTAACGTCCAGCGAGCCTGTATGCGCCGAAGAATGATTCCCACTTAAGGCTGTTGACCGAAAACCGGGTACGAAAATTCAAGGGCAGGAATGTGCCCGACACGGATTCCGGCGTCACGAGCGGTAGTGCCGGGTCGGCGAAGTCCAAATACGGCTGGCTTGGAGCACGGAACGCATTGTCATCGCTGCCAAAGCCGACGCGGCCAAAGAGTTCGAAATCGAAAATGGATTTCTTCTCGCGACCTTTTTCATCGAGAACGAGAATTGGTTCGGCAGCTCGCTTGGCCCGCTGTATGCGCGAAATAGCAATCATCGCAAGCTTGCGAATATTTTCATTCTCTTGCTGGTCACGGGCACGACGAAACCAGTTCAGCGCGTCTTCAACATCACTCGCGGCGTATGCATTGAGGCCGAGGTTGTAGTGTGATATCACACGCAACCTTGATGATTGTGCTGCCTTGAGTAATGACAGGCGTGCGCGAATGTGCTGCTGCGCACGATAATGGGCGACGCCTGAATTGAAGTGCAGCAACGGCGAGTCCATGCCGGCCTCACCGGCCTCGCGGTAGCGCAGCAATGCCGCCCAGTACAGGTCATCACGGAACAGGCGGTTGCCGTCCGCGAAAGCGTCGTCCGCAGGCGTAGCGAGAGCCGCGGTTGAGGCGAAAAGACACACGAAAGCCGTCGCAAGCGCTATCGCGCCGCGACGGCGTCGGCATCCGTTTGTCTCACGTATCACGAGAATGACCCAAGCTCCAGGTGGTCCGTGTTATGTAGAACGGCAAGGTTACCGGCTTTGCACCCTCAAAAACTATGACGTGGCGCATAAAAATCCCCCTGAAAGGAGATCTATCAGGGGGTTTTGTCGTAAATGCCCCTCGAGAATCGGTTTGCTCTCGAAGGGGGCGGCTGGATATTGCGCCAGGCGCTTCGCTTATGCTCTCGAGGGCGACTCAGATAGCATCACCGGCGTCGTCGTCACCAGAGTCGTCCATGTCGTCGTCATCGTCATCGAATTCGTCGTCATCAACGTCTTCGCCTTCCTCATCTTCAAAGCCGTCTTCTTCGTCGAGATCTTCCACCTCAAAGTCGGTGTCGCTCTCGAAGTCATCCTCGGGGTCTTCGAATTCATCTTCCTCTTCGCCGAATTCACCGTCCTCCTCGTCGTGACCTGGCTCTTCGTCATCGAGGTCGCCGGCGGATTCATCATGATCGACATCGTGATCGGACTCGCCTTCATCTCCATCAGATTCTCCGTCGAAGTCGACACCCATGCCGCCATCATCCGCAGGGCCATCCATCTCGGCCATGGCGAAATCAACACTGGCAATATCGTCCATGATCTCCATTGTTACCTCGAGATCATCAAGGTCGGAGGCGCGTGCCGTTGTTGGCAAAAACGCAAAACACGTTAGTACCAGGGTCGCGGCAAATGCGTTGATCTGTTTCATGTCTGTACTCCAATCACTGTGGCCGGGCATCCTTTCCGGCTGTTTCCTAAGTTACATCCACACGCAACCGAAAGGTGCGGTCGCGATCTTCATGTTCGAGGCGGGCGAGCAGTTCGCCACCCGTCGGTGTCAAAGCAATAAGCGTTAAGGGCAACAGGTTCTTGCCTTCGCTGAGGTTCGTCTGCCAGGAAATCTCACGCTGCCCCGGAAAACCCTCGAGTTCGATGCCAACGGGCAGTGATACGGTCAAAGTTGCCGAGTCGAGACGCGTCGCCGATGCAAAGACGAGGTTGACGGTGCGCGGCTCCTCGAGAGCCATCGTCACACCGGGAATTGCTGATTCCGCATCGGGTAGCTGCGGATTTGTGAGCAACATGCCACCGATCATCCATACAGCAATCGTCGCAGCGATCGCTGCGCCAAAGCCTGTCAACAACCACCGGTTACGCTGCCGGCGCGATCCTGCATGCGTGGCCCGAACCAGGGCCTGGTCATAGAATCCTGCGTCGGCTGCGGGCATGGGATAGTCCTTTAACAGAGCCTGTATCTGAAGGTCGTTCTGATCTTGTTCGTTGATGTCATTGATTTTCATGATTTTCGTCCTGCTTGATCTCTTACACGCTATGCGTCAGGAAATGGTTCCGTCGGCGAGCAGTATTTCCCGCAATCGCGCCCTGGCACGGTGCAGACGGGATTTGACCGTGCCCACCGAAATGCCCGTAAGTTGTTCAATTTCAGCGAGTTTGTAGCCCTCTGTGTCGTGAAGCAAGACAACAACCCGGTGTTTGTCACTGAGTTGGCCGAGCGCACGATCGAGACATTTGAGCTTCTCCAGGCGCTCATTGTTCTCCACGGGGCTGTCTGTACCGGGCATGCCCTCGAGACCATCGCCGCCAAGCTGGCCCTCATCCACGGTGTGCAGCCTGCGGCGCGCAAAACGGCGCCGTTCGTCGATAAACAGGTTATACATCACGCGGCACAGCCAAGGGCCTGGATCGTCAATCTCTACGAGGTCATCGAGTTTGCCGTAGGCCTTGAGCAACAACTCCTGAAACAGGTCCTCGGCCTCCGCCTTGGCCCCGGCAAGGCGCCACGCGAGGCGGTACAGGCGGTCGAAGTGCGGTCGCACGAGTCGCTCGAAGGCCAGGTTTTGTTCGGCGGCGCTCATAGTGTCGCTGAGTGTAACGCCCGCCGAACGACGAGCAAGGATCAGTTTGGCAATTCCCGCAAAATAGGGGTCGCGGCGTGCGTTTACAGGTTGAGCTGAAACAGAAAGTAGTGATCCACGAGGAGTGCGGCGAACAAGATGCCCAGGTAAGTAATCGAGAACTTGAACATCCGCATCGGCAACTCGAGGTCGCCCGGCGTGCGTCGCATCTGAACGGCGTACCACAGGAACCTGGCGTCGAGCATCACCGCCGTGGTCAGGTAGATAATCCCACTCATTCCGGTCAGGTACGGAATGATCGTAATCAGCACGAGCAAAATCGTATAAAGAAGAATGTTGAGGCGTGTATACGTATCGCCATGCGTCACCGGTAGCATCGGGATGCCGACCTTTTCGTACTCTTCCTTTCTTGCGATCGCAAGCGCCCAGAAGTGCGGCGGCGTCCAGATGAAAATGATCAAGAACAGGAGCAAGGCACTGCTGTTTACCTCGCCCGTAACCGCGGTCCAACCAAGCACCGGTGGAGCGGCGCCGGCCGCACCGCCGATTACAATGTTCTGCGGTGTCGCTCGCTTCAGAAATACGGTGTAGACAACGGCATAACCAATCAACGAAGTGAACGTTAGTACAGCCGTTAGCGAGTTGACCAGAAACCACAGGATAATCATCGAAATCACACAAAGGACCGAAGCAAAACTCAAAGCAGCTTTTTCGGTCAGCTTGCCCTGTGGGAGCGGCCGGCCGCGCGTGCGCATCATCAGAATATCCGTGCGTGCATCGAGCACGTGATTGAAGACCGCCGCAGACGAAGCGGCAAGACCGATTCCGAGCGTGCCGAACAACAACGCCGTCATGGATGGCCATCCCGGTACTGACAGAAACATACCGACAATCGCCGTAAATACGATCAGCATGACCACGCGTGGCTTGGTCAGTTCGTAGTAGTCACGCCAGCCTGTATAAGTTTCTACGTTCGTATTCAATTCTTTACTCGTCAGCCTATTCGCGACAGCTTCAACAGGTGCTTGATATCATCGACCATGTCGGCCGGGTCGATGTCCGGGCGAAAATACATCACGAGATTGCCAAGCGGGTCGATCAGAAAGTAACCACCTGCCGGGAGGTCTGCGGGCTTTTTCTTATTCAGCAGGCCGTTCAGGTTGCTGTCCTCCAGCGTAATCAAGCCCTGATGCTCCTCAGCGAGCAACACTGTATCGGGCGGGCTATCGCCGTGCAACATGACGCGCTTCAAGCGCTTCATTTCCTTGCCAAGCATCAGGCGGGACTGACGCAACACATAGAGAGCCTCATGACATCGTTCGTCACAGGCGCCGATGCTGGCGTACAGGAGCAGCCAGGACGTGCCGCCATGTTCGTGAAGCACCGAGTCAGGCAGTGTTACGCGCAAGCTTATAATGGGTTCGAGCAATGTCCCGTGATTGCTGCGACCCACCGGTTGCAGAGGAGCGTCGAGAAAATACAGCAAGGCGGCGACAAGCAGGGGTCCCAGGAAGACGCTGGCAATGAGTACGAACTGCAGGCGCGCTTTCCGCTGCGGCGTGCTCATGTCTCCAAGCCGCGCCTGCGGAAATTCCAGATGAGCAGCGCAGCAAGCACCAGGCCCATGGCAAACCATTGCAAGGCATATGCGTAGTGCCGGCCTGGCCCCATTTCCTCGGGCACCCAATGCCTGAAAAACCCGTTACTATCGTCCGGATCCAGCAACAGAATAAAAGGCGCCACATCTCTCCCAAGTGCCTTGCCGAGTTCGTCGAGCGTGGGGTAGACGGCACGTTGTGGCCATTCAGTGGTCGACGCAATGGCATCGCCCATGCGGTAACCGGCGCGAGGCAGTGAGCCCGCGCGGCCCCGAATCGTAACCGGAGCATCGTCAAGCTCCAGGCTGGCGATATTGATATCCGGCCCGCTGCGCTCAAGCCAACCGCGGTTGATCAGCAACACGGGCTCGCCAGCTGCGATCACGAGCGGTGTCAGCACGTAGTAGCCGTAACGGCTGTTGATGATGATGTTTTCGAGCAGAAACTGGCGCTCACTGTCGAAGTGCCCGGTCGCTTTGAGTTTCTGGTACGAGCGCACCGCCATACCGTTTGACCAGGAAGCAAAACCGGCCTGTGATTCGAACGCCTGTTGCTGCGCACGCTTTTCAAAGCCGCGGTCAACCTGCCAGACGCCGAGGGCCAAAAACTGAATAACCAGTATTGCGCCAATTACGTACGGAATCCAGGCGACGAATTTTTTTTTGACGGTTTCGTTCAAGATATAATTAGTCGTTGTCGACGCTTGGAGATAGCCATGAAAATCATTGTACTGGTTCTGCTCGCGGCTATAGTGCTCGCTCTGTTTTCGGGCCTTTTTTTCCTGGCCAAAGACAAGGACCATCCAAGCTCACCACGGCTTCTCACCGCCCTCAAGGTCCGCGTCGGACTCTCAATCGCTCTCGTTATCGTACTCGTCGTGTCCTACCAGTATGGGTTGATCGGCCCGTAAGGACGAGCTTGGTTGGAGCGCCTCTTGAGGCGCGAATAAGCCGAGCCTCAGTCGCGCCTCAAGAGGCGCTCCAACGAAGCTTTGCTACATCCAGTAAACGAATACGTATAGGCCGATCCAGACAACATCAACAAAGTGCCAGTACCAGGCAACGGCCTCAAACGCGAAATGACGATCGGGCGTGAAGTGTCCCTTCACCACACGCAGCCAGATGACTGTCAGCATGATGGCGCCAATCGTGACGTGCATGCCGTGAAAGCCGGTTAACATGAAGAATGTCGAGCCGTAAATTCCGGTCGACAACTTGAGGTTCATGTGTTCGTAAGCGTCGATGTACTCGGCGGCCTGCAGGTACACGAAAGCGAAACCGAGGACAAACGTCAATGCGAGAAACGTCGTCAATACGCTGCGCTTGCCGGCAAGCAACGCGTGGTGCGCGATCGTCACGGTAATGCTGCTGGTTAACAGGATGGCGGTATTGATAAGCGGCAGGCCGAACGGACCCATCACCTCGTACTCACCGCCGACAGCACCAGGACCGTTGGTCGGCCAGGTGCTCTCGTAGCCCTCCCACAGCATCAGGTTGGTAAAGAAGTTGTTACTGGCGCCGCCAAGCCAGGGAATCGACATGTTTCTGGCGTAAAACAGCGCGCCGAAGAAGGCGGCAAAGAACATGACTTCGGAGAAAATGAACCAGAACATTCCCATGCGAAATGACTTGTCGACCTGTGCGTTGTACAAGCCACCCTGACTTTCGTTGATCACCGTTCCGAACCAGCCGAGCAGCATGAATACGAGGACGGCAATGCCAGTCAGCATGACCCAGAGGCCCGCGTCTGCGCCGTTTAACCAGGTGGAAACCCCGACCATGAGAAACAGCAGGCCGATTGAACCGACGATTGGCCAGTGGCTGCCATGTGGGATGTAGTAACTGTTCTCAGCGTGAGACATAAGCGTTCTCTGTAGCAAACATCGTGTACGACAGCGTGATTGTATCGACGTAGTCTGGCAGGTCCGGATCAACAATAAATTGCAGCGGTAGCGCTCGCTTTTCGCTTGCCGCGAATTCCTGGCTAGTGAAACAAAAGCACTCGATTTTCTTGAAGTGCTCATTCGCCGCTACCGGAGAAAGGCTCGGCACGGCCTGTCCAGTCAACTGCCGTGCAGAAAGATTGGTGGTGGAAAAGGTCGCGAAATACAGCTGGCCGGGATGCACCTCCATGCTGTCGACATCGGCGGAAAAACTCCACGGGGCATATTCGTTCACCGTTGTTACAAACTCGATACGCACGGTGCGCGTCAGGTCGGGATCTTCCATGGCTGCAACCGCGGTTGCATTAGCACGACCGCCGAATCCGGTGATGTCGCAAAAAACGTCGTACAGCGGCGGTAGCACGACAAACCCAAACGCAAACATGGCAACGGCGAATACGAGCAGTCGCGCAGTGAGCGAGCGGTTTGATATTGATTGTTGCGGATCTCTCATGACCTATGCGTTCAGTACGCCCATCAGAATGAAGCCCAGATAGAAAGCGATTGCGATGCCACCCATTATCAGTGCCGTGCGGCGAATGTTCTTGCGTTGCTCGCTGTCGTTCCGCATTACTCGAACGACTCCTGTGCTACGCGAACTTTCGGCGGCGTGTCGAAGGTGTGATATGGCGCCGGTGACGGAACGGTCCATTCAAGACCTCTTGGAGCCTCCCATACCCGGTCGGTCGCCCTTGCACCCTTCTTCGAGGTCAACAACACATAGATAAACACGAGCTGCGACAGACCGAAGCCCATCGCGCCGACGCTGGCCATCGTGTTGAAGTCAGTAAATTGTGTCGAGTAGTCGGGGATGCGCCGCGGCATGCCTGCCAGGCCGAGAAAGTGCATGGGGAAGAACGTCAGGTTAACGAAGATTGTTGACAGCCAGAAATGCAGCTTGCCCGCGGCTTCGTTGTACATGTAACCCGTCCACTTCGGTAGCCAATAGTACGCGGCGGCCATAATCGCAAATATCGACCCCGGCACCAGCACGTAATGGAAGTGTGCAACGACAAAATACGTGTCGTGGTACTGAATATCAGCAGGCGCCACGGCGAGCATCAGGCCTGAGAAACCACCGATCGTGAACAAAAAGACGAATGCGAGCGAAAACAGCATCGGCGTCTCAAACGTCATTGCGCCGCGCCACATGGTTGCGACCCAGTTGAATATCTTTACGCCGGTCGGAACGGCGATGAGCATTGTGGCGAACATGAAGAACAGTTGGCCGGATAAGGGCATGCCGACCGTGAACATGTGGTGCGCCCAGACGATGAATGACAGGAACGCAATAGAAGACGCAGCGTAGACCATTGAATCATGGCCAAAGAGCGGCTTCCTCGAAAACGTTGGAATGATCTCCGACACAACACCAAAGGCCGGCAAGATCATGATGTAAACCTCGGGGTGACCGAAGAACCAGAATATATGCTGGAACATTACCGGGTCGCCGCCACCGGCTGCCAGGAAAAAGCTCGTGCCAAAGAACTGATCGGTCAGCAACATGGTCACGGCGCCGGCAAGGACCGGCATGACCGCAATCAGCAGATAGGCCGTAATCAACCAGGTCCAGACGAACATGGGCATTTTCAGCAGCCACATATCGGGCGCGCGCATATTCAGTATGGTTACGATGATGTTGATTGCGCCCATGATCGAACTCAGGCCCATCAGGTGGACGGAAAAAATCAGAAACGGAAACGCATCACCGGTCTGCAAGACGAGCGGCGGATACATCGTCCAGCCGCTGGCCGGCGCACCGCCGGGCAAAAACAGGGTCGAGATCAACATGCCGAAAGCAACTGGCAGGATCCAGAACGACCAGTTGTTCATGCGTGGCAGCGCCATGTCAGGTGCGCCGATCATCATCGGAATCATCCAGTTGGCGAGGCCGACGAACGCTGGCATTACAGCGCCAAAGACCATGACGAGCGCATGCATCGTCGTCATCTGATTAAAGAATTCGGGGTGTACGAACTGCAGTCCCGGCGTCATCAGCTCGGAGCGAATAACGAGCGCCATGGCGCCGCCAACAAAGAACATGGTGAGGCTAAAGACCAGGTACAAGGTCCCGATATCTTTGTGGTTAGTCGTAAACAGCCATCGCTTAAAGCCCTTGGCAGGGCCGTGGTCGTCGTGCACGTCTGCTACTGCAGCAGTCATGGCCGAGTCCCCAGCTGCGCAATTTTCGCGCCGGCGTCATGGTGAGTCTCGATCCAGGCCTGATAGGCATCCACTTCGACAACCTCTATAACGATTGGCATGTAGCCATGATCCTTGCCGCACAGCTCCGCACACTGGCCGCGAAAGGTGCCGGTCTCGGTGGCGCGGAACCAGGCTTCATTGATGATGCCGGGTATTGCGTCACGCTTGATCGCGATTTCCGGTACCCACCAGGAGTGAATAACGTCATTCGACGTCAGCAGCAGCCGTACCTTCTTGCCCCTGGGGACGACCAGTGGCCGGTCGACTTCGAGCAAGTAGTTTTCGACGCTGAACGGGTCGATGCCCGACTCTTTAAAGCGGGCCCGGACACTCGGTAACGCGAGGCTCGAGAAGAAGTCGATGCCCTCGTCCTGGTACTTGTAATGCCATTTCCATTGATAGCCGGTAACGACGATCGACACATCCGGCTCGCGCGAGTCTTCGAGGCGAATCATCGTTTCTGCGCTGGGCACGGCCATCAGCAACAAAATCACGCAGGGAATTGCGGTCCAGATCACCTCGGCGGTCGTGCTGTGAGAAAACGTTGCAGGCGTGGCGCCGGCAGACTTGCGATGCTTGAAAATCGAAATGATCATGACGCCAAACACGATGACGCCGATGGCGACACACCACCAGAAGACCATCATGTGCAGGTCAAACGTCTCGGCGCTGAGTTCCGTGATGCCGCGCGGCATGTTTAATGCCCATTCGGCATTCGCTGCACTCGTCCAGATCAGGCCGAGCAAGCACAGGAGCGATTTTCGTATCATTAGATTGTTCACCGTAGAGGCCCTGCAAAATGGGCCGCTTCTGTCTCTTAATCATAGGGTGGCGGGTGCCAAATGCCGCGGATTCAGGCCGGCCGGCAAAAAAGCTTGCGAAGTGTACTGAAAGCGCGCGGGCCATGCAATCCTGAGAACCCCCCAGCTACCCAGCTTTCCTCTTTAATTACAAAGAGTTGTAAATCAACGATTACGCCTGGCGATTTGCCCTGCGTCGAAGCGGTATTCACCATCGATCTGCTGCCGGCCCGCGCCCCAGCAGTGGCCGTATACGAGTTCGAGGTCGAAGCTCAGCAGGCCGGGTTGCGCGTCCAGCGCAGCGGCCATCGTTCTGCAGCGGGCCGCGGTACCGAGCGTGCGGGCGCGGTTCTGTAAGCTGTTGCGCGCGCCCATCGCCGTCAGGTCGCTAAACAGTGACGCGGAGTCCTTGTACGTGACCGCAAGGCGATCAACGTCCAGAACGGGGTCGCGTAGCCCTGCCTGCAAGGCTGCGTCGCCGATATCATGCATATCGAAGAAGCGGTTTACGTGTTCGCCGTCATCCACACCACCCCAGGCATGTCGAATTTCATCGAGGCTGTCGGGCCCGAGCGTCGCAAACAGGAAAAGTCCGTCCTTTTGTAGCACTCGCGCTATTTCTGCAAATGTCCCTGCCGGATCGCTGATCCATGGAAGCAGCAGGTTTGCGAATACGAGGTCAAAGCTCTGCTCTGCAAATGGGAGCCGCTCCGCATTGACCTGCAAGAGGGAGGTTCGTGAAAACCAACCGTGCTTACTGCGCGCTTGCTCGAGCATATTGCGAGACAGGTCGGCAGCGACGATGCGCGCACGACGAAAGCGGCGTGCGAGCAAGCGACTTGCAGACCCGGTCGCCGAGCCCAGATCGAGAACTAATTCAGGCTCGAGCGCCATGGGTTCGAGCCTGCTCATCAGGCCGGCGCGCGTTGCCGAGTGAACGAAGTCGACGGTGTCGAAAGAATTCGCTGCGCGGTCAAAGCGGCGCCGAACATCATCGCTATTCAGCGCCGATTTGTCGTCTCTTGAATTCATTTTTTGAGTGGCGTTTGCTGGCCTACGTTACCACGCTTTCTTTGTGAAACCCGCGAAAAGAGTTGTAGCTGGCAACGCAACAGATCGCGAATACTACGGGCGTGCGCTGGGCTCCATTTACAGCCAGGTTGCTGGCAATGTCGTCACGATTCGGGCGCAGTATCGAGCAGGCCGTGATGCCTGAAGCGTGCGTATTTTGCGGCTCACCATGCCCTGTTCGAGCAGCGCCAATCTGCGATGGCTGCCACGCCGACCTTCCGTGGATCGGCAATGCCTGCAGCCGTTGCGCTACACCGGTAGCGACGGAGCTTCCAGACGGTGTCTGCTGTGCTGCGTGCCAACTCGATCCGCCGCCTTTTTCAAACGCAGTCGCGCCGCTTGAATATTCATTTCCGCTGGACGCTGCCATCAAGGCAATGAAGTTCCGGCGCAAGCTTTTTTATGCGCCAGCGTTCTCTTACATACTCACACATGCCCTGGGAAAACTTCCGGCCGACATCGACGGCTTGCTGCCGGTGCCACTGCACTGGCGCAGACATGCGATTCGCGGATTCAACCAGGCGACGGAAATATGCAGGCCGCTGCATCGTCACAGCGGCCTGCCACTCGTAAAAAACGTAATGAGGAAACGCGCCACGCCGTATCAGTCCGGCCTGCCCGCGGCGCACAGGCAGCGCAATTTGCAGGCTGCTTTTTCGTTGTGCGGCAGCGTCGATTCACGACATGTCCTGATTGTCGATGATGTGATAACAACGGGTGCCACTTGCCGTCAGCTTGCACGTGTCTTGCTTGACGCCGGGGTTGATCGAGTTAGCGTGCTGGCAATTGCTAGGGCGTGACCGGGTTGAACGCATAGTCCAGCACGATACCGACGAAAATGACGAATCCGATGTTGTGATTGTGCAGAAACGCAGCGAAGCAACCAGCCGGCTGCCGATCACGCGCCAGCCATTGATGGTAGGACATTAGCCCGGCAGCGCCAGCAACGGAGAAGAAATACCAGAAACCGAGTTCAGCGCGAAGCCCGATGAACACCAATGCAGCGAGCATCAGGATTTGCAAACCTGCGATCACGAACAGGTCAACGTCGCCGAACAGCAGTGCGGTCGACTTGACGCCGAGCTTACGATCGTCCTCGCGGTCGACCATCGCATAAAACGTGTCATAGATGACGGCCCAGACGAGCGCGGCACCGAACACGATCCAGGCTAGTTGCGGGGTCTGGCCGGTTTGCGCGGCAAATGCCATGGGCACGGCCCAGCCGAACGCCGCGCCGAGCACAAATTGCGGAATGGACACAAAGCGTTTGATAAAAGGATAGGCGACAGTCAGGCTGGCCGCGACGATTGCAAACATCCGTGCCGGTCGATTGAGCATTGTGGCCAGACCGATCGCTATCAGGGACAAGGCGATAAACAGGACCAGGGCCTCGTTTGGAGCCACGGCACCGGATGCAATAGGACGGGTGCGGGTTCGCTCGACGTACGGATCGATCTTTCGATCTACGTAGTCATTGAGCACACAGCCTGCAGAACGCATGATAAATACACCAACAACAAATACGACAAACAGCCCCTGGTCAGGATGGCCCTCACCCGCCAGCCATAAAGCCCAAAGCGTTGGCCACAGTAGTAACCAAACGCCGATGGGCTTATCGACACGCATCAACTTGCCGTAATTACGCAGCTGCGTGATTACGCTTTGCTTTAGTTTTGCGGAGAGTACGTTTTTCATATGCGGCAATAGTGTGCGAGCTTAAGTCTACCTCAGTCGCGCTCCGAGGAGCGCTCCAACAATTACTCCTGGTCGCACACCGAGGAGCGCTCCAAGCGGTGTCTATACTTTTCCGTAGCGTCCGGCATCGCCAAGCCACCGCCGGACAACCGCCGCCGCTTTGTTCTTCGCGACGCGACCCATGGTCTCTGCCGCAACCTGTATTCCCGGCATCAACTCGGCATCGCGAATCAGGTTGGCGATGCGGTACTCGGGTAGTCCGGTCTGCCGCGTGCCGAGCAATTCGCCGGGACCACGTAATTCGAGATCGCGTTGTGCGATGAGGAAACCATCGTTGGTATCGCGCAATACGGCAAGCCGGCTGCGAGCAAGCCGGCCGAGCGGTGGCTTGTACAACAACACGCAATGGCTCTGCGCGGCTCCCCGGCCTACGCGGCCACGCAACTGGTGTAGTTGCGACAGCCCCATGCGCTCTGCGTTCTCTATGATCATCAGGCTGGCGTTCGGCACGTCGACGCCGACTTCAACAACCGTGGTCGCAACGAGCAGTTGAATCACGCCATCCTTGAAGGCCTGCATACCGCGCTCTTTCTCGGCTTGCCGCATGCGACCGTGTACAAGACCAACACGAAGCTCAGGCAAAGCCTCCGTCAGCATCGCGTAACTGGCCTCTGCTGCTTCGTAGTCGAGCAGCTCCGATTCTTCGATCAACGGGCAGACCCAGTAGGCCTGGTGTCCGGACTGACATGCTGTCCGAACTCGTGCGACGATCTCGTCGCGTCGAGTCTCCGGCAATGCGATCGTCGACACAGGTCTGCGACCGGGTGGCAGTTCATCGATCACCGATGTATCCAGATCGGCGTAAGCCGCCATCGCCAACGTGCGAGGAATAGGCGTGGCGGTCATGACAAGCTGGTGCGGATAGCCGTGTTCGGTCACGCCTTTTTCGCGTAACGCTACGCGCTGGTGCACGCCGAAGCGGTGTTGTTCGTCGATCACAACCATCGCCAGCTTGTGAAACTCGACACCCTCCTGAAACAGCGCGTGGGTACCAACAACGAGTTGCGCGCGGCCATCGGCGATAGATTCGAGAGCCTCGCGGCGCGCCACAGTTCGCTGACTTCCGCTGAGCCATGCTGGCGTAATGCCAAGCGGTCGAAACCAGTCGCCGAAACTGCGCCAGTGCTGTTCGGCCAACAGTTCAGTTGGCGCCATTATCGCGGCCTGTACACCACAGGAGATGGCTTTAAGGCAGGCGATGGCGGCAACGACAGTTTTTCCCGAGCCGACGTCGCCCTGGATCAGCCGCATCATCGGATGTGCTGCGGAGAGGTCGGCCAGAATTTCGTCAACCACTCTTTGCTGTGCAGCGGTCAATACAAACGGCAGATTACTGACGAATGCCGCAACCTCGCTCGCCCCATCGGTCAGCGCAATTGCGTCTTCCGTTCTTGCGAGCGCACGCAAACTGCGCAGGCTCATGTAATGTGCAAGCAACTCTTCGAATGCGAGCCGTTTTTGGCACGGGTGTCGACCCTCGAGCATGCTGGCGACGTCAGCGTCTGCCGGCGGGCGGTGCAGGTATAGAACTGCGTCCGCGAGTTCCGGGAGGCCGAGTTTGTCGCGCACCTGCTGCGGCAGCAATTCCTCCGGGGGCGCGTCACGCATCATGCGTAACGCCTGATCGGTCAGGCTTCGCAGGCGCCCCTGTTGTACACCCTCGGTTGCCGGATAAATGGCCGTCAACGTTTCGTTGATCGCCGCGTCCTGGTTCTCGCGTAGTACGCGATACTCGGGGTGAATCATTTCCATGCCGGCGGAGCCCTTGCGTGCCTCGCCAAAACAAGTGAGTCGCACACCTGGCCTGAACTGCGCCTGTTGTTGCCGTGAAAAATGAAAGAACCGCAACGTGATCTGGCTGCTTCCATCACCGATGCGAACCAGCAAGTTGCGCTGCCCCCGATAAACAACCTCGGCGAGCAGCACTTCGCCAG
>Ga0255052_10002002_pt1 | contig 14865 bp, 9 predicted proteins | sample JV7_2_21_MG_FD_188632 | JGI IMG/M metagenome (GOLD analysis project Ga0255052, IMG submission 188632) | Seawater microbial communities from Jervis Inlet, British Columbia, Canada - JV7_2_21 | ecosystem: Environmental > Aquatic > Marine > Inlet | place: Canada: British Columbia | collected...
GTGCACCACGCGACCGGCCAGGACTAGCTGTGGCGTATCGGTTGACATGGACAGAAAATTCGCCAGCGTCAATACCACCAGGGCTAGCCTGGCGGGGCCATCCATGAACAGGGTGGCGAATACAACAAGACAAATGACCCAGGCACTCTTGAACAGGATGTTGAGGGTAAAATGTGCTGCCGCAGCCCGATTTTCGTCAACTTCCTGATTGCTGATAAACAGGAAAGCCCCACCCAAACCAAAATTAAACAGCACTGCCGTAATCGTTACGACGGCCAGGGCACCTGCATAAATACCAAATACCTCTATCGGTAAAACCCGGGCCAAAATGATGGATCTTACAAACAGGATCAGCACACGCAAAATATTGGAACCGCTTTTCCAGCCTATGGAACTGATTGTCCTTGAGGCCAGATTCATTTTGCCGATGAGCAAGCGCGGGTGTGGCAAAGAAATCTGTTCACAAGCCAGATGACCGGTGGTTCGTAACCAATGGGCGGATCAGCTATACTCCTGTGCGATCGGCATAAGGTACTCATAAATCTGACAGGCCTCTGATAATATGCATTTTTTGGTAACCGGTGGTGCCGGTTTTATAGGTTCGCATCTGGTTGACGCATTATTGGCCAGGCATGATCGGGTAACCGTAATCGATGACCTCTCAACGGGTCGTCTTGACAATCTGTCTGCCCATCAAAACAATGCTGCGTTGTCTGTAAAATTAGCAAACCTCGCCGAGTATGACAGTCTGACTACCGTGCTGAAAGATTGTGATCAGGTCATCCATCTGGCGGCCGCGGTTGGGGTACGGCACGTTATTGATCATCCACTGACCTCTGTTACGACCGATATTGATGCAACGCGACGTTTACTGGAATCCTGCGCACAGCTTCAGCGCCCTTTGCTTTTGGCGTCTACCTCCGAAGTATACGGTAAAAATGAAGACTGCCCTCTGAAGGAAAACGCCAATTGCCTGCTTGGCCCCAGTGACCGCCCACGCTGGGGATATGCTGCCGGGAAATTGCTGACCGAACACATGGTGCGGGCCTATGCAACCGAGCAGGGTCTGCAAGCGATAATCGCAAGGTTCTTCAATGTGATCGGACCACGGCAAACGGCGGCCTACGGCATGGTGATACCGCGTTTTATTTCCCAGGCCCGACAGGCAAAAGCCCTTACAGTTTATGGCGATGGTACACAAACCCGTAGTTTCACCTGGGTTGAAGAAGCGGTTGAAGCCATGTTGCGATTGATCGACACACCTGCTGCCTACGGAGAAATTGTCAATATTGGCGGTACCGAGGAGATCAGTATAGAAGCGCTGGCAACGCGTATCATTCGACTCAGTGGATCCCGCTCTGCGACAACGCTGGTACCTTATCAGCAAGCCTATGACGCCGCCTTTGAAGATATGCCGCGCCGACGGCCTGATATAAATAAACTGCAAAGACTGACGGCCTACAGGCCCGGCTTACCACTGGATGAAATGCTCGGCCGCCTGCTTGCAACAACTGACTGAATCCGGTGAGGTTTCATCAGACCTGATGCATGAAAATAGCGCAGCATAGGTATGCTATACTTTTTGCCATCGTTACAATTGATCAGGGAGTCATGATGAAGTCACTTAAGAACAATCCCGACAATTACAATTTTATGGCTGGTTTCAGACAGCTTTTGCCTCGCACATTTATTGCCCTTTTGCTAATTCTGTGCTCAGGTTTGAGTTATGCCGATTTAGAAGGCTTTGTGTTTACCGACACGATTAGCAATGGTATACGGCCATTTGAATTGGATACCGATACGCATGTTGGCGGGTCTCTCGACGGCAAAACTGTTGTATGTGCCCAGGGCGTCGAGGATGCCGGGCAAGTCATCAGGGTCTATTTGGGCGACCTGATGGGCTCATGGCAGGATGTTCTCATTGACAGCGGTGGCCAGTATTTTTCATCCAGTTGTTATACCAAGGATGATTCTGTATTCGGCACCTATATAGATTTTAGTGCAGACCAGGCAATTGTGTTTTACGAGATGGATTCAGGCGGGAATGTTTCGAAATCATCCTACCCGGGTCCTGGCTTCAATTCAGTGGACAGCGGCCCAATCAGGGTTAATGGCAATGATTATATAGCTGCGGTCGGAATTACCCGTAATACACTTGAATCCGTCATGCTTACTGACACGATCGATGCCAGCAATCCAACCTTCGTGTACACCGACACCCATCCCCTGGGCAATCCGTTTGCTGGCTATATGGTCGGCAAGGTGGCGAGTAGCGGGTTAGACGGCATAATGTATTCACTGGGGCAAACATCCAACTTTGATGTGGTGCTAAAGGAATGGGATGTTAACGAACCTCTAACCATTACCGTTGATACACATGTGCTCGACCCGGCTGTCGATTCTACCGGGTTTCCAAATGAATCCGGACTATATTTGACAGCAGCAGGTCGCATAATCGCGTGCTATTTCAACAATCTTAACCCTACCGTCAGCGCGATTGACGATAGCCTGGTCATCAGCAATACAGGCCTGCCACAAGGTGGCAACAACAACTATGATATTGACTGTCGTCCAGGTATAAACGGCAATGTTGATGTGTTTGTCTCGGATATGCATTACGAGGTCAATCCAGGTGGACAATTACTCAACACCCACGTGTATAGCGTTACAACGGGGGATACTTCGTATATTCCAGTTGCAGGCATGGGAGGATCCACAAAAGGTTTGTTCGGGCCAGGTAGTCTGTCATATGGCCTGGGCTTCGCAGCGGCGGCACCCCCCCCTGCTCCTGCAACACCGGTACCGGCCTTGAGTGACTGGATGTTAATCGTATTGGCGCTTGTGCTCCTCGGCGCCGCTGGCTGGATCGCACGCCGCCAGAAGGTGAATTAACCCGCTTTTGCCATTTGGGTGCTAACAATATTGCTCAGAGTTCGCGAACAGGTGAAGCTGGCTGGGGTGAAGCTGGCTGGCTACTGCTGCTGGTATTGATTCCGGTCAGTTTTGATCGATTTGCTGCATTTCCATTTGACTGGCATAAGGCTGCATTATTACGCAGCGTTGTCGCCATTGTTTTCATAATCTGGCTGATTCAGCACTGGAAAAAACCCGTTATCCTGACCGGGTCGCGGGTCTTGTATGCTGCATTGTTTTTCTACCTGTTATCGGACGCACTCTCGACACTGTTTTCACTCGCACCCTCCCTGAGTCTGACTGGCAGCCTCCATCGGGGGGGAGGCTTATTGAGTTCGTTGGCATTTATCGGTCTGTTTTTTGTTGCCGGCCAGGGTTTGCAAAGCGGTCCTGCACGCGACCGGCTTGTCACCGCCTTACTGGCAGTCAGTCTACCGGTATCCCTGTATGCCATGATGCAACATGCGGGCGTGGATTCACTTTTTTGGGATGGAAATGTCGGTTACCGGGCCACTTCGACGATCGGCAATCCCATTTTTTTGTCCGCGTTCCTGAACTACGCATTTATCATTGGCCTGGCACGTCTGTTGCAGTTTTTCGATGGTCAGGCGGTTACAGAAACGCATCGTTCCGCACCTCTGCTTTTGGCATTACTACTCGTTCAATTATGGGCTATCTGGGTTTCACAAAGCCGTGGACCTGTATTGGCGCTGGGAGTGGGGTTGGTTGCGCTGGCGCTGGCGACAAAGCCACTGTCCCGGCTATCCGTTAAACGGGTGATCGTCGGCGTGTCACAGGCCGTACTGATGTTGGTATTGTCCATGTCGGCCGCCTTGACATTGTTGTTGCTTACCGAAACCCACTGGCTCGCTGCAATCTTGTGTAGTGGATTAACGACGTTGCTGATGGTGCCGGTACTCAGGTACCGTCTGACGATACTGTTGCCCAGCAGCATGTTATTGGCGGCACTGATATTGATATTTAGCTTTGCCTTCCAGGTTCGGGTAGAGCCTGTCGGGGTTGATCACAATGTGGAAAATCAGGTCCACGACATCATCCGCCCATTGCAGCGCACACTTTCCCGTGAGCGCAGTGCCAGGGAACGAATCCAGTATTGGCTGGGCTACCGCGATGCATTTTTGCGCACCGAACCGCTAAGACTATTGCAACCTGACCAGGCTGTCAGCTTATCCCGGGATCAGCGGCATGGCCTGAGACCCTGGCTGGGTTACGGCCCGGAAATGGCTGGCGATGTCGTATCACAGAGTTTCCCACTGAAGCTGGCTTCCCATTATCCGATAAATACAAAAATCGATCGCGCCCACAACAGCGTCTGGGACCGGTTGCTGAATCAGGGCATGCTTGGTCTGATCACCTGGTTGGCTTTCATGGCCGTGTTGATTGACACCGCCATAAAACGCCTTGGGCGCCAACCGGGCCCGTTGGTCCGCTGGTCATCCTGGACATTATCCGCAGTGGGCACTATCGCTGCCAGCTGGTTTTTGGGTAGTGAATTTCTTGGCCTGTGTTTACAGCTTGGGCTGGTTGCTGCGGCGTTGCTGCAATTATTACTGAGCCCAGCGAAACGACAGAGCCACTGGACAAGCGCTGTGGCATTTGCTGCGATACTGATGCATTTGTCTGAAACCAGTGTCGGCATATCCATTACCAGTACCGAAATCCTGTTCTGGTTATGTGCAGCGCTGGTGGTTGCTACACCTGCAAAGCCGGGCCACTCAGAGCATTTCTCTGCAGCCGGTACCGGTGGTTTGCTGGCCGTGATCGTGGGTGGACTGGCGTTTTCTTTTCTTGGTGCAGAGGCTATGCCACGCATTGATGATGCTGGTCTGTTAATGGTCAGCACGCCTGTCAATAGTGGTTTGGCTGGCTGGCTCGCAAGTATTACTGGCACGACCTGGCAAACCGGCTCAGCCGCGGGACTGATAGCATTGTATGCGGGCATTTTTGGACTGGGTTCGATCAGTATGGCATTGCTGCTCAACCCCCGGATATTTGCCAATAATCAGGAATTGCTTTTGATGTTAAAAAAATTCTGGCCGTTGATCGGTTTGGCCGCATTGATTATCTGGATCTGGCAGTGGCTGCTTGGCGCGACACCGGTACCGCTGTCGTGGCGTGATGAAACGGCCCTGGTCAAAACAGCCACCAGGCATGCGGACGCAATGGTTTTGCACGCACCGCTTTTCTATTTATGGGTTATCGCCAGTCTGTTTTGGCTGGCACATTGTTTAAACCCGCTCAAAAACACATCGGTCCGGTCGTTGCAAATATCACATAAAACCATCGCAGCAGTTTGCGGAATCATACTGGTTTACGTGTTGGGTGTCCGTCCGTCCATGGCAAGTCTGTATGCGCACTCTGCCAAGAGATGGGGGGGAGGGGACCTCCAAACATGGTTGGCTGTGACCGGAAAAACCCGGGAGAGTGTATATAAAATCGCGCTTGACGCAATGCAACGGGCGGTCACACTGAGGCCCGGCCAACCTGAATACCGAACAGCATCCGCTGAAATGTCCACCATGGCGGGTCGCAGCAGTACGGACAACTGCGAGGTTCCATCACCGGCCAATATGGCGCTGTTTGAAGCGATGCGATTACATCCAGCCGATGTGACCGTCTTGCGTGGTCTTGTACTGCTGGCAAACCATCGTATGCTGACTGTCACCGGCGATGAGCAGCGGAAGATTTGGGCAAATTGCACCTTTGAATATTACAAACTGCTTACCGAATTCAATCCCGGGCATCCCCAGGCCCACGCAGAATCAGGAAGGTTTGCATTGGATTCCTTGGAAAACCCTGCACTGGCAGACACCTTGTCTACCACTGCCCTGAGTTTGCATGATGAAACCATGTCCGCCATAGAGATAAAAATCGAACTTGCACGCAGACATCAACAACAAAGTTGTCGGGCAGAGCAAGCTGCATGTGAGAGGGACCGAAGTGTTTTTACAGACTGGTTGAATCGTGCATTGGTCATAGACCCCAAACAACTGGAAATACGATTGTTATTGGTTGACCAGTATCTGTTGGCAAAGCAGTATGCAATGGTGCGTTCGAGCTTGTTTGAAGGCATGCTAAAACACCCGGGCAATACAGCCATGCTGGCCAGTTTGCTACGCGCATCCATGCTGACCGGCGATCACGAACTGCCATTGGCAGTTGTTGAGGCGGTCATTGCTCAGCTGCCAACCAACGCTGCCCTGTTGTTGGTACGGATCGAACTGCTCGTTAAAAACGAAAGACACGATGAAGCACGCGCTGCTTTGCAGACCATGCTGGACGCGGACCTGCTTGCCGGAAGGTCAGCGACCCAGGCAGCACGTCTTTTCATCCGTCTTGACGATATCGCCAAAGCCAACGAGGTCTACCATATTGCGTTACGCAAGACGCCTGGTGATGCCGCTATCTGGCTGGAAGCGGCGCGCTTTTCGATTGCCATCGATGACAGACCATCAGCTGATCTTTTGCTGGATAACGCCGCCGCACGTTCCGGCAATCGACTACAGGCCATTGAGATAGAAGGCCTGCGTTTGAGTAATTTCCAGGCGCAATCCGATCAGGTTAACTCAATGATCAGCGAGAGACGTTTACAGGCTCTGCATGAGGGTTTTGAGTGACGGAAAGTATCTTAACGGCCCTGCTGATCAGTTTGCTGGCATCATTGATGCTGGCTCCGGTGGCGCGCTACCTGGCACTGCGCTGGAATATCGTGGATACACCGGGGGCGCATCGTAAACATGCCCGGCCGGTTGCCTTGCTGGGAGGCGCCACGATACTACTGGTCAGTACCGGTGTCAGCCTGCTGATCTTGCCCACACCAGCAGATGTCAAATACGTATTGATGGCCGCTATATGGATGGCCCTTTGGGGCTTGTGGGATGATTTAAAACATCTCCCCAGTGGCATAAAACTGGTACTGCAAATTGTCGCGGCCATCGCCCTTATCGTCAGCGGCATCCAGGTTCACCTACCGCTGCCCGCAGCGGTCAACCTGGTGCTCACCATGCTGTGGATTGTTGGAGTGTGCAACGCCATAAACCTGCTGGACAACATGGATGGTCTGGCGGCAGGGATAAGCGCCATTGCGATGGTGTTTTTTATCATTATGGGAATGGATAGCGGGCAATGGGCTCTGGCAATCCTGGCCGCGTCCACACTGGGAGCCCTGTTGGGGTTTTTGCGTCTGAATTTTGCTCCGGCAACCATTTACCTGGGTGATTCCGGCAGTTTATACCTTGGACTGCTGGTTGCGACGCTGGGTCTGCAACTCAAATTTCCCGACACCAGTCCGAATGCAACCTGGCTGGTTCCGATCGTCCTGCTCGGTTTACCACTGCTCGATACAACCCTGGTAACCGTATCGCGTTTGCGCAAAGGTTTAAATCCGTTGACGTCGCCTGGACACGATCATATCTCCCATCGTTTGAACAAGATGGGCTTATCGGTGCGCCAGACCGTGATCTTGCTCTACGTCGTGGCCATGGGTCTCGGTGGGTTGGCACTGTGGATTAGCAGGCAATCTCCGGCAACCAATGCCTGGGTTGCGGTGATTTTTGTAATATCAGTCCTGGTCACCATCGTTTGGCTTGAAAGGACGGCAGATAAGTGAATTGGCTTTACAAATTTCTTGTCCACTGCCTGTCAGGCAGTCAGTCAGATAACAAAAACGCCCCTCGTGGGGCTGCAGAAGTGCTTCATTAATCCGCCTGATAAAACTTTATTACGCATAGGGAATCACGCCGCCGTTAGTCTTATACTCCACAGCGTGACAGAAGGCTGAAGTGTCAGGAATTACGGTCAGATATCTACGCCTTAAGAGGAGCAGGCAGATGATTAGGTTGTATCGTAGTGGCCGTTTTGAGACCCTGGGAGACGCCAGTCCCTTTGTTTACAAACTCGAAACCTGGATGCGCATGGCAAGGGTGCCCTTTGAAGCCGAAGTTCTTCCGGTAACAACACTCTTGCAAAATGCTCCCCGTAAGCTCATTCCCTATATTGATGATGGGAGGGAAAGGCTCGGCGACTCCAGCCTCATCATCCGGTATTTGCAGGACAAATACGACGATCCCCTGGGTGATCGTACGCTATCCCACGATCAAGTGATGCTTGGTTCCCTGATCAAAACACTGTGTGAGCATGAACTGTTCTACATCATGATCTATGGACGCTGGATTGATGGTGACTACCTTTCCTTTTCCAGGTTCCTGGCTCGTCAGGAGCCGGAAGATCGGCGGGCACAGGCTGCGGAACTTTCGTTGAAATATGTCAAGGACATGTTGAACGCGTATCGAATTGGCCGATACGAGCCTGAATTTGTCCAGCAAGCCCTGCAGGAAAAGCTCGAGGTCCTGTCCCACTTTTTGGGGGATCAACCCTGGCTGCTGGGGAACGTACCCAGCATGTTCGATGCCGGTCTCTATGCCATTCTGGCATCGTTCATTCATTTTCCCCTGCCCAACAAGCATGTCGAAATTGCACGGGGTTACGAGAACCTGGTTGCCTATTGTGACCGAATAAAGGCTACCGTCTACGATCAGGAAAGTTGGGTACACGGTGCATGATTAGCAGGACCGTTTGAATTCAAGGTTGCGGGCTAGCCACCAAACTGTTTCGCCAGCTACAGCGCACAACCGGATCCTAGATGAAATGTTCGGGCTAGTCATCGGCTTTTTTCGTTACCACTTTTCCGCGAATGGTCAAGCTCAACACGTCATCATCACCGTCTATTACCGATTCCGCCAGGCTGATCTTGTTCTTGAGGTTGCCAAGCGCAAGCATCACGATCCGCTGGGCCTGGGGTGAACCGGCCCCGTGCATGGCCTCCACCAGCGTGGTGGTCGAGGTGGCATTTTCAATAAAGCGTCCATAACGCACCCGATCCATGACGTCATCACCATCATTACACACGTGATATTTCCTGACCCACTTGCCGATTTCGGGGCTTTCAAATGCAGCTTCTTCCGGCAGTGTGGCCAGGTAACCCCCGGCTATGTCGTGCGCCAGGCGGCCGATGGCATAGATGTTGCGGGTAATGTTCTGTTTGACGGTATTCGCCATCATCGGGTCGACCATAAAGCTCCCGCAGGGCAGGGCATAGCCTGCCGCAGATGCGCCTATGGCGCCCGCATAGGGGGTTTCATTCAGGTGGATCATCTCGATCATCTTGTCTTTCACGATGTTGTTTCTTTCCACACCGTGGATCTGGGCAACCTTGGCGGTGGCGCCGATCAAGACATCGGCATTGCCGCCTTTGCAGCCACCGTAGTTGGCCCGGTGCCAGGTTGCGAAGTAGGTGACCATGTGTCCGACAAACTCGGTCTCGCCGTTCAGGAAGATGCGTTCATTGGGAACAAAGACATCATCAAAAATCAGCATGACTTCGCCTCCGACAACACCAAAACGCGCGTTGCCCACATCCACTGAACTGCCTTGTGTTTTGCGGTCGTCATTTGTCTGACGACCAAATATCAGGGTTACACCCTCGGTATCAACCGGAAAAGCACAGGCGATGGCGTAATCGGCTTCCTCAGGCTTCAGGGCTGTGCCCGGCAATACGAGAACTTCATGCGAGTTAATACCGCCGGTGTTATGCAGCTTGGCGCCGCGTATGACCACACCATCGGGTCTGCGCTCAACCACGCGCACGTACTGGTCCGGGTCATCCTGCTGGGACGGGCTCTTGGTACGGTTGCCCTTCGGGTCGGTCATGGCGCCGGCCACCATCAGGTCGTTGTCCTGAATGTAGGTCAGGTAGTTTTTGAAGCGTTGATGGTAATCAGTGCTTTTGGCTTCATCGATCTCATAACTGATGGCATAGGTGGCATTCAGGGCGTCAAGACCTACACAACGTTGAAAACAGGTGCCCGTTGTCTGGCCCAGCAGACGCAGCATCTTGATTTTACACAGCAAATCGTCCGTGCTATGAAAAATATGCGTAAACCGGTTGATTTCACGTCCGGTCAGGTGGCTGTCGGTGGTGATCAGCCCCTTATTCTTCGGGTCATTGGCAAGTTCGTAGATTTTGGCGACCGTATTGACATGGGGTGCGATAGCCGGGTGATCGACCGGGGACTCAACCTTTTCGGCACCGACGTAGGCGTTGACTTTCAGTGCCCGGAGACTTTCAACATATTCCAGGGGTGTTTTGATCGGCATAATTACAACTCCTAACCAATGTGGTTTTTCAATACTGAAGATGTTTCCTCAGTAAGACCAAGGCCATATTACAGGGAATTCCTGTAAATTAAATACGTTCAATAATGATGGCTGGGGCCATGCCACCCGCCGCACACATGGTCACCAGACCACGTTTCAGGTCCCTGCGTTCCAGTTCGTCCAACAGCGTGTTGATCAAAATGGCTCCGGTGGCGCCGATGGGGTGACCAAGGGCAATAGCGCCGCCGTTGACGTTTACCTTGTCGCGGTCAAGATCCAGGTCGCGGATAAACTTCTCGGCAACGACTGCAAACGCTTCGTTGATTTCCCACAGGTCGATGTCATCAACGCTCAGGCCTGCTTTGTCCAAAACTTTTTTAGCCGCGGGTACCGGTGCGTTCAACATCAGGGTTGGTGAGTCACCCATATTGGCCATGGCCAATACTTTCGCACGTGGTTTCCAGCCCTGTTTGCCGGCGTATTCCGGCGAGGCGAGCAATAATGCCGCAGCACCATCCACCACACCGGATGAGTTGCCTGCGTGGTGTACGTGGTTAAACTCGATATCCGGGTAGACCTGGCGAACAAGATCGGCATAGGTGAGGCCATCTTCATCCAGGGGGGTATTGGCTATTCCTTCAAACACCGCGTTTAATTGCGATAATTTTCCAACCGTTGTACCTGGGCGGGGAAACTCCTCCCTGTCCAGGGCCAGCGAGCCGTCATCGTGATAAACGGAAACCAGGCTGTTGTCAAGATAGCCGTTTTCAATGGCATTGGCCGCACTCGCCTGGCTGCGTTCAGCCAGTTCATCCAGCGCCTGGCGGTCGATGCCTTCCAGGGTGGCAATGGCATCGGCGCAGACACCCTGGTGGGGTTGCGGGTGCAGTTCACGCAAGTGCAGGTTGCCGTTGTCCATCAATGGCTCGAGCTTGTTACCAAAACGGCCATAGCTGGACATCATTTCACAACCACCCGCGATCACGAGGTCTTCCTGGCCGGCCATGATGGAACAGGCGGCGATGTTGACCGAGGTGATACCAGAGCCACAAAAACGGTCCAGGGTAACGGCACTGGAACGAATATCGTAACCGGCATCCAGCGCCGACATACGACCCAGGTCACCCGCGTTCTGGCCGCGTTGGGAGCTACAGCCCCAGATTATGTCGTCCACATCCGCGGTGTTCAGCTGGTTGCGTTCCGCCAGTGCTTTCAACACGGCAGCACCCAGACGCTGGGGATGAATTGCGCTCAATGAGCCTTTTCCAAACTTGCCAATGCCGCGTGGCGTGCGGCAAGCGTCTATGATCCATGCTTCTGTCATAAAAACCTCTGCTGGGTTAAATCGCAATTCAATAAGTGAAAAAATTTAGCGGGCTAGTGTAATCAATTTCATGATTTCCCCGGCAAGTTCCTGGACAGTGATATCGCTCTCCATACCGTTCCATGACTCCGACCAGGCAAAAGCACCATGTAATACGCGGCGTGTCTTTTATAACACATGCAGATAAAAAAAACCAACTTGACTGTTTTTTATTTGTATGGGATTATTCACGTCTATGTAATAGCTGATAATCAATTCGTTTGCAGAAACGAACAACATCAAACGTGATTTGGTGATTTGGTGGTTTGAACCGGGTTTATGACGAGCATTCAGCGGGTTAACTTTGAGCAGTCTTTTTGGGACAGGGCGCAGAAAGTGCTGGCCGGAAATGTCAGGGTTGCCTCGAGGCTTATTACCGACGCGCAGAATGGGAGTGACGGCGCCAGGGGCGTGTTGAGTCACCTGTATCCCCATTGTGGCCGGGCGTACCTGGTGGGTGTAACCGGGCCCCCGGGCGCTGGTAAAAGCACATTGGTGTCGGCGCTGATCAGAGAATTGCGTCGCAGGGAATTGACCGTCGGTGTGGTCGCGGTGGATCCATCCAGCCCATTCAGCGGCGGTGCCGTTCTGGGTGACCGGGATCGCATGGAGGGATTTTCCCGGGACAGCGACGTGTTTATCCGTTCGCTGGCCTCCAGGGGCGCAGTGGGTGGTTTGTGCGCGGTGGCTAACGATGCCGTCGATGTGCTGGATGCAATGGGCAAGGACGTCGTATTGATAGAAACGGTTGGCGTGGGGCAAAGCGAGGTTGAGATCGCCCGGATTGCCAATACCGTTATTTTGACACTGGTGCCCGGTTATGGTGATTCGTTACAGGCGTTGAAAGCCGGCGTGCTGGAGATCGCCGACATCCTGGTGGTCAACAAAGCAGACAACCAGGGCGCCGATGGTGCGGTCAATGATTTGCGGTCAATGGATTACTACCAGGCCGTGCCAGAGGGTGATGAGATGTGGCATGTACCGGTCGTCAAAACCATTGCCACGAGAGGCGAGGGTGTTGATGACCTGGTCAGCGAGGTGTTTCGACAGATTGGATTTGCTGACAAAACAGGCTGGAAAGAGGTTCGTCAGAAGGCACGCCGCACCCGGCAATTTGTCGAGGTGCTGACATCGAGGATACGCGCTGACTTTACCGATTCCATGGACAAGGATGCCCGGGTCACTGATTTGATTGAAAAAATTGAATCCATGGAAATTGACCCGTACACGGCCACTGCTGAAGTGCTGGAGAAATTCAGGTCTACGTTAAAGAGTTGATTATTGATATTTCCCCGGTGTTGACCGGGAAATTTATACCAATAGAGGTTTCTTTATGAGTGATTTAAAACACAGCGAAAAATTTGATCAGGTGCTCGGCGCCTGGGAAAAAGGCCGGGAGCGTTATAAAGATAAATTACGTCCCAACAAAACACTCTCCGGGATTCCTCTGAAAACGGTCTATAACAAAAACGATGTCCAGGATTCGGATCTTGATGAAATGCCTGGTGTGTATCCTTATTCCCGCGGTTTGTACCCCGATGGTTATGCATTGACGCCATGGATGCAGCAAATGGTGTTTGGTTACGGCACCATCGAAGAAACCCGTAAGAAAATGGAACATATGGTGGCCGAAGGTATGGAGGGTTACTTCGGTTACAACGTGTTCAACGTTGTATACGACGTACCCTGTATGTACGGTATCGACGCGGATCATCCCGAAGCCGAAGGGAACCTGGGCCAGTGCGGGGTGCACATGAGTACCGGTGACGATTACGATGAGTTGGTCCGTGATTGGGAACTGGAAAAGTCAAATATCTCCATGATCACCGGTGACAACTGTCTGCCGGCTTTGGCTCTGCTGGTTGCCGCCGCCGAGCGTCGTGGTAAAGATTGCAAGGCGTTGCGTGGCAACTCGATGAACTGGTACCCCCGTACCGCGGTTCAGGATGTTCCTTCCTGGGAACCCAAGTGGGGCTATGCCCTGGCAGTTGACCTGATCAAATGGGCGACAGAAAATGCGCCTGCCTGGAACACCACCAACATCTTTATGTACGGTTTGTCCGAAGCGGGTGCAACGCCGGTCCAGGAGTTGGCTTACGGTCTGGCCTGGGGTAAATCCATCATTGATGCCGGTCTGGCAGCGGGTCTGGAAGCGGATGAATTTATCGGTCGCCTGTCATTCCAGATCGGTTGCACCCAGAATCTGTTTGAGGAGGTGGCCAAGTTCCGTGCGCACCGTCGTATGTGGGCCAAGCTGTGTAAAGACGCGGGCTGCAAGAAACCTTCCAACATGCACGGTCGTGTTCACGTGCACACCAATGGTTACATCCTGACCCAGCAGCAGGTATTGAACAACAATGCCCGTATTACCCTGCAGGCGCTGGCGGCTGTCCTGGGTGGGGTCCAGTCCATTCACACGTGTTCGTATGACGAGGCAACCAGCATCCCGACGGAGGAGTCTCATCGTGTTGCGCTACGCACCCAGCAAATCCTGATGTGGGAGTCCGGTGTACGCAACGTGGCGGATCCGCTGGCCGGTTCTTACTACGTCGAAAGCCTGACCGACGACATAGAAGCGAAGGCCTGGGAGATCTTTAACGAGATCGAGGCCAACGGCGGTTACCGTAAGGGGCTGGAAACCGGTGAAATCAAGCGCGCGATTGACAACTCATCATGGGAAATAAAGCAGAACATCAACTCTGGCAAACAAGTGGTCGTGGGTCTCAACAAGTTTCAATCTGAAAGCCTTGACCAGGTTGAGCCGTTTCGTGTCGACATGGCCATCGAAGAGAAAGCCAGGAAGCGTCTCGAAGCATACAAGGCCAAGCGCGACCAGGCAGCGGTTGATATGGCACTGCAGAACGTGGCCGTGGCATGCCAGGCGTTGAAAGACGGCAGTGGCAACCTGATGCCCGCATTGATTGACGCGGCGCGTGCCGGGGCGACCAATGGCGAAATGATGGTGCCGATGCGTGAAGCCTTCGGCTGGTTCGTCGCCGAGTAAGACAATGGAAACCCGGTGGCAACGCTGCCGGGTTTCCACAGAAACGTATAGTTAAAACAGGTGTTTGATATGTCTGATAAAACGATCAAGGTGCTTTTGGCCAAAAAGAAGATCGATGTACACGGCCGCGGTTCAAAGCTGATTACCCGCGAACTACGTGATGCGGGTATGGAAGTGGTCTATTTCCGCTTTGGTACGGTCGATGACATCGTCAACGCCGCGGTACAGGAAGATGTCGATGTCGTGGCCGTGAGTATTATGACCAGCGGCCAGTTACACATCGCTGAAAACCTTATTCCCAAGCTGAAGGCGATGGACATGAACGACGTGCTGGTGATCTTTGGCGGCACCATTCCACCTGTTGATTTCGAACCGATGGAAAAGATGGGTGTACACCGCGTATTCCCCG
>Ga0255052_10002003_pt1 | contig 14863 bp, 11 predicted proteins | sample JV7_2_21_MG_FD_188632 | JGI IMG/M metagenome (GOLD analysis project Ga0255052, IMG submission 188632) | Seawater microbial communities from Jervis Inlet, British Columbia, Canada - JV7_2_21 | ecosystem: Environmental > Aquatic > Marine > Inlet | place: Canada: British Columbia | collected...
GAACCGGCTGTTTTTTAAGAAGTAAGATGTGAATGCCAATAGGCTGCCGTAGTCAACGGGGCGGCGGTCGGGCGGCATGATTTTCTGCGTCGACCAGAAGGCATGACATTTCATGGAATATTTCACGAGTACCAGTAAAGCCTCGCGTCGAGCTGTTGACTGCGTCATCGTCGGGGTATACGAGCGCAGCAAAATGGGCGTTGCGGCAGCCGAAATCGATGCGGCCAGCAAGGGTGCCATACGCAAGCACATGAAGAGCGGAGACATCTCTGGTCAACTTGGACATTGCGCTATCTTGACCGATGTCGCTGGTGTGCGAGCGGCCAGAGTTGCTGTTGTCGGACTGGGCAAGGTCAGTTGCTTTGGTGTCAAACAGTTTCGACGCGCTGTTGCCTCGGCTGCGCAATCTATCTCGAAGAGTAAAACTCGCGAAATCCTGAATTGCCTGACGCTCGAAACCGTGGCCGACGCCGACGTATACTACCTCGCGCGTTACAGCGTGCAGACAATTGGTGATGTACGGTACCAATTCACAGCGATGAAGAGCGGTCGAAAGCCAACCGGAATGCTACTGAAGAAGGTTGGTCTGGCAATTGCAAAACGTGGTGATACGGCCCGGGTCCTACGCGGTGCAATGCACGCAGATGCAATTGTCGAGGGCATGTCTCTGGCAAAAGATCTTGGCAACATGCCAGCCAACGTCTGTACGCCCGGCTATCTCGGACGAACGGCGCAGCGGTTGGCACGCGAGCACAAGAAATTGCAAACTCGCGTGATCAATGAAGCGGAAATGAAGCGTCTCGGTATGCATTCGCTGTTATCTGTCACCGCCGGTGCGGTGGAGCCCGCACGTTTGATAGTGATGCAGTACAAGGGAGCAGGACGTGATAAACCGGTCGTCCTGGTGGGCAAGGGCGTCACCTTTGACTCGGGCGGCATTTCCCTTAAGCCTGGCCCCGGCATGGATGAGATGAAATTCGACATGTGCGGCGCGGCCGGTGTCATCGGAACCATGGCTACCGTGGCCAGATTGAACCTGCCAATCAATCTCAATGTTGTCGTACCTGCCGTTGAAAACATGCCTGGCGGCACCGCGACCAGACCCGGGGACATCGTCGCAAGCATGTCCGGCCACACCATCGAGATTCTCAATACAGACGCCGAGGGTAGGTTGATTCTGTGTGACGCGCTGACGTATTCGCAACGCTTCAAGCCCGCGGCGATTATTGATGTCGCAACATTGACCGGCGCTTGCGTCGTCGCTCTTGGGCACCATCACACAGCTGTAATGAGCAATACAGACGAGCTGTCGAAAAGCCTGGTATCAGCCGGGGTCACTGCCGACGATCGCGCCTGGCCGTTGCCCCTTGCCGAGGACTATGCGGACCAGTTACAGAGCAATTTCGCCGACTTTGCCAACGTTGGCGGGCGCGATGGTGGTGCGATCACCGCCGGGTGTTTCCTCGGCAAGTTTACTGATGGCCTGAACTGGGCCCATCTCGATATCGCCGGTACGGCATGGAAGTCCGGCAAGCAGAAGGGCGCGACCGGCCGGCCAGTACCGCTGCTATCTGAGCTGTTATTGTCGCGTTGCGGCGCCCTGCCCTAGAGCCCGGACTATTCATGAATACGCTCGCGCCCTTGCTTGGTCCTTGTCCGCACACAGAATGTTCCTCCCTCGGGAATACACCCTGGTATTCCGCTCGGTCGGGAAATCCTGTGTGCCAACAATGCACTGCGCAATCATCACGGCGATTCATGAATAGTCCGGGCTAGAGCACGATGGCAAGAATCGACTTTTATGTCCTCAAACAGCCCGGCGAACTCTCCCGCCAGACCTTTGCCTGCCGGCTTGCCGAGAAGGCGTACCGCTTGCAGCATACGGTGCACATCCATGCCGGCTCTCCGACCGACGCCAAACGTATCGATGACCTTTTGTGGACCTTTCGAGACGGCAGTTTCGTGCCGCACCACATCGTCGGCGCCGGTACTGGTGGCCTGGATTCAGCTGTAACGATCGGAAGCGATCGACAATCTGTCGATCCACGCGACCTGCTCATTAATCTGGGCGACGAAATACCAGTATTTGCAAAATCTTTCGCGCGCGTCGCGGAGCTTGTAACCTCTGATGACGAAAGCAAGATACAGAGCCGCAAACGATTTGCCGATTACCGCAGCCAGGGGCACACGATCGAAACTCACAATGTGTGATCGGTACAGGTCCGCACCCGGCTAGTATCATTACCGAACTGCTGCAACACTAACCCAGGTATTCATGGACAAGTCCTACCGCCCATCCGACATCGAACAGCGCGTTTATCACCGCTGGGAAGAGCGAGGTTATTTCACGCCCCAAGGCGATGGTGAGCCCTATTGCATCATGATTCCGCCGCCGAACGTGACCGGGACTTTGCACATGGGCCACGCCTTCCAGGACACGATCATGGATGCGCTGATACGCTACAAGCGGATGCAGGGCTGTAAGACACTGTGGCAACCGGGAATGGATCATGCCGGCATTGCCACGCAAATGGTCGTCGAACGCCTGCTCAACAGTGAAGGCACATCGAGACGCGACCTTGGTCGCGAGAAATTCGTCGAACGCGTCTGGCAATGGAAAGACGAATCCGGTGGTCAGATCAGTAATCAGCTGCGACGCATAGGTACATCGGTCGACTGGGATCGTGAGCGATTCACGATGGATGCTGGTCTGTCCGACGCCGTAACCGAAGTGTTTGTGAGGTTGTTCGAAGAGGACCTGATCTATCGCGGCAAACGCCTCGTTAACTGGGACCCGGTCCTACACACAGCATTATCGGATCTCGAGGTATTGTCAGCCGATGAGGACGGCCATCTCTGGCATTTGCGCTATCCGCTTGCCTCGGGTGATGGCTTTCTAGTCGTCGCCACGACCCGGCCCGAGACCATGCTCGGCGATGCCGCGATTGCCGTACACCCCGATGACGAACGCTATCGCGATCTGATCGGCCAGAAAATCGTACTACCCATTGTCGGTCGCCACATCCCCGTCATTGCCGATGACTATGTCGACCCCGAGTTCGGCACAGGTTGCGTCAAAATTACACCGGCTCACGATTTCAATGACTATGAAATCGGCAAGCGTCACGACTTGCAGATGCACAACATTCTCACAGATGACGCTGCGCTTAACGATGCGGTACCTGCCGCCTATGTGGGCATGGATCGTTTCGTTGCACGCAAGGCCATCGTCGCAGAACTCGAAAGTCTCGGGCTACTGGAAAAGGTCGAGGCCTACGTGGTGAAGATTCCGCGTGGCGACCGTTCCGGCGCCGTCGTCGAACCGTACCTGACCGATCAGTGGTACGTTAACGTGAGGCCGCTTGCTGATCCGGCGATTGAGGCCGTTGAATCAGGCCGGATTCGTTTCGTTCCGGAGAACTGGTCGAAGACCTACTTCGACTGGATGTACAACATCCAGGACTGGTGTATCAGTCGCCAATTGTGGTGGGGACATCGAATTCCTGCCTGGTACGACAACAGCGGCAACGTGTATGTCGGCTACTCCGAAGAAGACGTTCGCGTCAGGCATGATCTTGGTGCGGACATCAGTTTGCGGCAGGACGACGACGTCCTCGATACCTGGTTTTCGTCGGCGCTATGGCCATTCAGCACTTTGGGCTGGCCTGATAAAAATGCAGCGCTTGATGACTTCTACCCCGGCAACGTACTCGTCACAGGCTTCGACATCATTTTCTTCTGGGTAGCCCGAATGATCATGATGGGCTTGAAGTTCATGGACGATGTGCCATTCCGCGAGGTCTATATCCATGGGTTGATCCGTGATCCGGACGGACAGAAAATGTCGAAGTCGAAGGGCAATATCCTCGACCCGCTGGACCTGATCGATGGTGTCAACCTGGATACATTGCTCGCCAAGCGCATGACCGGTCTGATGCAGGACCACCTGAAACCGAAGATCGAAAAGGCAACTCGCAAGCAGTTCCCGGACGGTATCAATCAATACGGCGCGGATGCGTTACGATTTACCTTCGCGGCACTCGCAACAACCGGCCGTGATATTCGCTTTGATCTCGGTCGGATCGATGGCTATAAGAACTTCTGCAACAAGCTCTGGAATGCAGCACGTTATGTGCTGATGAACAGCGACAACATCAGCGCTGGCGATGCAGAATTCAGCACCGCAGACCGCTGGATCCGCGCACGACTCGATCATACAACCGCGGCCGTGCATGAGCACTTCGCGGCATATCGTCTCGATCTCGCGGCCCAGGCGATGTATGAATTTACGTGGCACGAGTTCTGTGACTGGTACCTCGAACTATCCAAGCCAGCGCTGCAGTCTGATGAAGCCTCGGCAGCCTCGAAACGCGGTACCCAGCAAACGCTTATCGAAGTGCTTGAGTCATTACTGCGCCTGCTGCACCCGTTAGTTCCGTTCATCACTGAAGAAATCTGGCAGCAGGTTGCGCCGCGCGCCGGACTGGATGCCGACACCATCATGTTGCGGCCCTACCCACAGACCGACTCCGGTGCACAAGACGATGCTGCAGTGGCCGATATCGAATGGGTGCGGCAGTTCATTCTCGGAATTCGGCAAATTCGCGGCGAAATGGACATATCACCGGGCAGGCCACTACCAGTACTCTTGCAGGATGCTGGGGAAACGGATCGGGCGCGTGCCGGGACGTTCGCCAACCTGCTAACGCGCGTTGGTCGGGTTGAATCAGTGACGATTTTAAGTGACAGCGAACAGGCACCAGCATCGGCGACAGCTCTGTTGGGCGACATGCGACTGCTTGTGCCAATGAAAGGCATTATTGACGTCGATGCCGAACGCAGCCGGCTCGTGAAAAAGCGGCGGAAACTGCAAGCCGACCTCGACCGAACCCGCGGCAAACTCGACAACGCAACTTTTGTGAGCAACGCGCCGGCTGCTGTGGTTGCAACGGAAAGACAGCGCGCTGTGGAGTTCGAAAAGACCATTGCGCAGCTGGCTGAGCAACTCCTCAAACTGGACGAGTTGGTGTGAAGTTGGCGCGATTCTGAGCACTGCTTCACAATCTGGCCCGCTGCAAGTGCAATCGTCGCGGGCTTCGGCGACGATAGAGTTGGTGATCGGGCTCGTGAGCCCAGCTAGCAGAGGAACCTTGCATGCAACGCGGTAACACGCTCGAACCATTGCAAGCCGGCATAGACGCTCAGCGAGACGTACTCGAGCGGGCGCGGCATGCGCTGGGCGGTATTATCCTCGGCAAGGACCGCCACATTGGTCTGGCACTATCCTGCCTGCTGGCCCGCGGTCATTTACTCATTGAAGACCTGCCCGGCCTTGGCAAGACGATGCTGGCGCAGTCACTGTCGAGCGTTCTGGGCTTGAGCTTTCGGCGCATTCAATTCACGAGCGACTTGCTGCCGGCTGACATAGTCGGCGTATCGGTGTTTCGGCAAAACAAAGGTGAATTCGAGTTTCAACCAGGGCCAATATTCTCCCAGCTCGTGCTGGCAGATGAAGTCAATCGGGCGACGCCGAAAGCACAAAGCGCGTTGCTCGAGGCGATGGAGGAATACCAGGTATCGATTGACGGCAACACGCGCCCTTTACCGCAGCCGTTCTTCGTGGTCGCAACGCAAAACCCCGCTGATCAGATCGGCACGTTTCCGTTACCCGAATCACAGCTGGACCGCTTTCTGATGCGCCTCGAACTCGGTTATCCGAACGAGGACAGCGAACGCGAACTACTCACCGGTGCTGATCGGCGCTCCATCCTGAGTAATACTGTTGCCATTGCAACACCAGGGATGCTCCTCGAACTGCAAGAGTCCGCGTCGGAAATGCACATGAGCGACCCGCTGGTTGACTACATACAGGCACTCGTTCGCCAGACACGTGAATCGCCCGAAATTGATGTCGGACTGTCTCCGCGTGGAGCGCTCGCCCTTGCCGGTGCAGCGAAAGCCCACGCATTCGTCGAAAATCACTCGGGAGTCTATCCCGACGATATTCAGGCCGTATTTGCTACCGTCGCCGGGCACCGTCTGAAACCGGCGGGCAATACAGGTTTTCGATCTGCCGCCGAACTCTGTCAGCATGTTCTCGATTCCGTGGCAATACCCTAGGTTGAGTCTTGCCACGCTGCACGCGGCAGCAATCCGGCGCGTTCAACGTTGGGCGAAAAACCGCCAGGGCATCGATTCTGCCGTCACGCATCTGCGCCCGGGGCGCGTCTACATTTTGCCGACGGGCGTTGGACTCGTATTCGCATTGATGACGTTTGCAATGTTGCTGGGTTCGATGAACTACAACAACAACCTGTCATTCGTGCTGACATTCATTCTGGTGGGCATAGGATTTGTATCGATGCATCAATGCCAGCGTAATCTGGTGCAACTGGAGCTGAGCTTCGCCGGCACCGAGCCCGTGTTCGCAGGCCAGTCAGCACAGTTTCGTATCGCGGTAACCAACCACTCGAAAGCTGCCCGCCGCGCCATTCGTCTGTACACGGCCGCCGGCGTTAGCGAGGTTCATGACTTGAGCCCCGGCGAAAGCAAAATCCTGGTGTTGCCCGTTTCCACCGATCGACGCGGTTGGATTTCGATGGATCGGTTCGGCATACGCACACTGTTCCCATTTGAGTTGTTCCGCTCGTGGGCCTGGTTACACATGGAATTGCGCGGACTCGTGTACCCGGAGCCGGTCGAGAACGCGCCGCTGCCACCACCGACTCAGGCGGCCCACGGTCATCGGCAACACGACGCGCGTGGCGAAGAGGACTTCGCCGGACTGAGAAAATTTCACGCTGGCGATTCGCCACGTCACGTCGCATGGAAGGCGTACGCGCGCAGCGGCCAGTTGCTCTCCAAGCAGTTTGCTGGCGCTGATACCAGCAGCCAGTGGTTCGATTTCGACGAAGTGCACGAGGCCGACGTCGAATTGCGCTTGTCGATCCTGACCCGTTGGATCATCGATGCCGATCGAACTCAGCAGGATTACGGCCTGCGCTTGCCGGGCCACACGTGCCCGCCATCACATGGGCCGGCGCACCGGAGTGAATGTCTCAAGGCGCTGGCGTTGTTTTCGTTGGATGAAGAACATGGCTAAACGTCGGGGCACGGACGGTTCTTTGCTATCGAGCTTGCCGTGGACGCTTGCCGCGATCGGCTTTGCGCTCGCGCCGCACGTGCAGTTCTTGCCACTCTGGATCACCGCTGCTTTTGTTGTTTGCGGTTCATGGCGCTACCTGATCGAGCGGCATCGCAGCGCATTGCCGACGACATGGCTGCGAATATTGTTGGCGCTGGTTTGTTTTCTCGGCGTATTTGCAACCTACGAGTCCATTAGTGGAGTCGGCCCCGGCTCCGCATTGCTTGCGATCATGGCGGCGCTTAAATTGCTGGAGACGAGCAAGCGACGCGATCAGTTCGTGTTGTTGTTCATCGCAATTTTCCTGATCATGTCATCGTTACTGCGAGAGCAATACCTGTGGTCGCTACCATATCTTGTTCTTGCCGTGCTCCTGACCTTGACAGCCTGGCTACGGATGTCGGCCGTCACGCCAGAACCCGCAAGGAGAAGTTTTGCTGCCGGTGGTCGCCTGCTCTTGTATGCCGCCCCCCTCGCCGTTGCAATGTGGATATTCTTCCCGCGCATCGCGACACCGTTCTGGGCCATCCCTATCGACACCGGCAGTGCAACATCCGGACTCAGCGATACGATGAGTCCGGGCGATATCAGTTCGCTGTCGCTATCCGGGGAAGTCGCCTTTCGCGCGAGTTTTGACGGCGCGGTTCCGATGCCGCGCGATCGCTACTGGCGCGGTCTTGTACTAACCAGGTTCAACGGCAGAACGTGGTCGGGTAACGACCCAATCATCGGCCCGCGTGCGCGTGAACAGGTTGTTGGCAGCGGTGAACTGGTTTCCTATAACGTCACACTGGAACCGACACGCCAACAGTGGGTCTTCGCACTCGACATACCGTGGACGTGGTCACTGCCACAGACATTTATGGGTCCGCAGCAGCAACTGGCCCGCGCACAACCGATCGATCAGCGAATCGCTTACGATGCGAGCTCTTATATCGAATACCGTACTGATGTCGAGCTGAGCAAACTCGCACTTTCCTGGTATCAGCGACTCCCCACCGGTAGCAATGCGCGAACGTTCGCACTCGCACAACAAATGCGCGCGAGCGCCGGCTCAGATGTGGCATACATCGAAGCGGTATTGATGAAGTTCCACGAGGAAGAATATTTCTACACTCTCGATCCGCCTGCTCTTGGCAAAGACCCGGTCGACCTGTTTCTGTTTGAGACTCGCCGCGGATTCTGCGAGCACTATGCCTCAGCATTTGCCGTCATGATGCGCGCTGCCGGCATTCCGGCACGTATTGTGCTCGGCTACCAGGGTGGTGAGCTGAATCCGATGGGCGGCCATCTGATAGTGCGCCAGGCCGACGCTCATGCCTGGGCCGAAGTATGGCTGGATGGAATCGGCTGGCATCGAACAGATCCGACAGCGGCGGTCGCACCGGAACGTATTGACATTGGCAGAAGCGGATCGATGTTCGACGGAGCTGGCGCAGCCTGGGGCCTGTCCGCGCCACCTGCGTTCGTGTATCAATTGACACTGACCTGGGACGCATTGAATGCCAAATGGAATGACTGGATCCTTGGCTATGGCCCCGAGACTCAAGACCGCTTTATGACATGGCTGGGTATGGATGATCCTGATTGGCGCAAGATGATGTTGACACTTGTCGGCGCTGTCGTTTCGTTGATCGTGTTGATCAGCTTTCTTCTGATGCTGCGTTACCGACCACCCGGGAGAGACCGTGCCGCGATCCTGTACGACCGCTTTGTCCGCAAGGTACTGCTGACTCCCGCAATCGGCGAAACGCCAGCCGCATTTGCAGGACGAGCCGCCGGGAAATCGCCGCTCCCGGATACCACCATCGATACGATTACGTCGTACTATCTCGACGCGCGTTACGGGCCGCTTGATCCGGCCGCCCTGCTACGTCTCGAACGTGAGGTTACTAGCCTGGACTATTCATGAATCGCCGTGATGATTGCGCAGTGCATTGTTCGCACACAGGATTTCCCGACCAAGCGGAATACCAGGGTGTATTCCCGAGGGAGGAAGATTCTGTGTGCGGACAAGGATCAAGCAAGGGCGCGAGCGTATTCATGAATAGTCCAGGCTAAGCTGCGCTGACCGGCACAGATTCCGGTTTCTTGCTACGCACAACCGAAAGCACCATGCCACCGCCCAGGAACAATGGAATTATCGTGAGCAAAATATATTTGGGATCTTCAGATAATGTTGCACCCAGTGCCACCAGGATCGGTCCGAGAACATGGGCAAACTTGGTCAGCATATTATAGAAGCCAAAAAACTCGCCCGGTTGATCGGCAGGAATCAATGACGCGTAGAGCGAGCGGCTCAATCCCTGTACACCACCCTGAACCAGGCCGATGATAATCGCCATCACATAGAATTGCCGAACGTCCTGCATCGATATGGCCCAGAGTGATACCGCGACATACACAAAAAGCGCAACATAAATGCCGAGCTTCGGTCCGTATCGGTGACCGAGAAATCCGTAAGCGAGGGTTGCCGGAAAACCGACAAAATTGGTAATCATCAATGCCATCACGAGGTCTTGTTGACTGAACCCCAACCGCTGTCCGTAATTCACGGCCATGAAAATCACGGTAAAAACACCGCCTATATAAAGCCAGTAAGCAAGTAAGAAAATGACGACATTGCGATATTGGCGAATATGGCCAATCGTCGTCCTGAGTTCGGCATATGCCGCACGAACCACACCACTCGCAACGACGATGCCACTTCTGTGCTCGGGAACCAGCACCAGCAGCGGAATCAGGAATACGACCCACCAGACACCAACTGAAACAAACGCAAATTTTATAACCTGGTCCGCTGACGTGAAACCGAACGTCTCCGGCGTCATCAACATCCAGACATGCAGGCCAAGCAGCGCTGCGCCGCCAAGGTAACCGATCGAAAAACCCAGCGACGAGACGAAGCTGTAATAGCGTGGCTTGGTTATGTCGATGATGAGCGAATCATAGAATACCGTCGAACTGTAGAAGCCGATCGACGCCAACAAATACAGGGCGAGAGCCCAGGGCCAGTTACCTTCGGCGACCAGGCCGAGCGCCGCCGTCATCGATGCTCCAAGTACTGCAAGTACTGAAAGGAATCGTTTGCGATACCCCCCGGTATCGGCGATCGTGCCCAGAATCGGCGCGAAGATACAGACAATGCCGCTCGCTGCAGCCGTGACCCAGGCAAGTCTTGCCGTAACGGCCGCCCCAGAGTCCCCTGCACTCCAGTAGCTGCCAAGAAACAGCGGGAACAACACGGCGAGCACACTCAGCGCAAACGCCGAGTTGGCCCAGTCGTACAGGGCCCAGGCGAAAACCTTTTTGTTAAGAACGTCGGCTCGTGACACGATCAATACCCGGTCAGTGGGCTGGTGGCTTGCTGACGAAGCCATGCATGGCTTTCTTAACAGAGTATTAGTGTTCCCGCGTCTTGCGAAACACGATGTCTGGCCAGCGCTCCTCCGTCAGACTAAGATTGACTCTGGTAGGTGCAATGTAGACCAGATGCTCGCCGTGATCCAGCGCAAGATTGTCGTGTGCCTTGCGCTCAAACTCCGCAAGCATTTTCGCGTCATCGCACTCAACCCAACGTGCTGTTGCAACGCTGATCGACTCGAACTGACAATCAACCTTGTATTCGTGCTGCAATCGATGCGACACGACTTCAAATTGTAAAGGCCCAACTGCCCCGAGAATCAGGTCGTTGTTGCGCAACGGCTTGAACAGTTGGGTCGCGCCCTCCTCACACAGCTGCGCCAGCCCTTTTTGCAACGCCTTGAGCCGCAGTGGATCCTTGAGCACGGCGCGGCGAAATATCTCCGGCGCAAAATTCGGAATGCCTGTAAAGCGGAGTTGTTCCCCCTCCGTGAAGCTATCGCCGATGTTGATCGTACCGTGGTTGTGCAGGCCGATAATGTCGCCAGCATAAGCCGTTTCAGCATGCAGCCTGTCGGCCGCCATAAATGTGACCGCATCAGGGATCTTCATTTCTTTTCCCGACCGGACATGCAATGCACGCATGCCTTTCCTGTACTCGCCTGAACAAATGCGCATAAACGCAATTCGGTCGCGATGCCCGGGATCCATGTTGGCTTGAATCTTGAAAACAAAACCGGTCAGTTTATCTTCGAGCGGAACAACGTCACGTTGCTCACTTGTGTGCGCCATCGGCATTGGCGCATGCAGAACAAATTCGTCCAACAACTCCTTAACACCGAAATTTCCCAATGCTGAACCGAAGAATACCGGCGACTGTTTTGCCGCCAGATAGTCGTCGATACTGAGCGCCGGGCACGCACCCTTAACGAGTTCAATTTCGTCGCGAAAGCTGGCGGCGTCATCAGTGAGAATTGCCGTCGCTTCGTCGGAGTACAGGCCATCAATGACGCGCCGATCTGAGGCACGCTCGCGCTGGACTTTATCGTATAGATAAATACGGTCCTGCAAGAAATGGTAGACACCGACAAGTCGGCTACCCATGCCAATTGGCCACGTGACAGGCGAGCATTGAACCTGCAATACCGACTCGATTTCATCAAGCAAATCGATCGGCTCGCGACCTTCGCGATCGAGCTTGTTGATAAACGTCATTATAGGCGTATCGCGCAGCCGACAGACTTCCATCAGCTTGATCGTGCGCTGCTCGACGCCTTTCGCACAATCGATAACCATCAACGCCGAATCGACGGCCGTCAGTGTTCGGTAGGTGTCCTCAGAGAAGTCTTCGTGGCCCGGCGTATCCAGAAGATTGACGACGTGGTCCTGATACGGGAACTGCATGACAGAAGATGTAATCGATATCCCGCGTTGCTGCTCGAGAGCCATCCAGTCGGAGGTCGCGTGCCGGCTCGCTTTGCGGCCTTTCACCGTCCCTGCCAACTGGATCGCTCCGCCGTACAGCAGCAATTTCTCGGTCAGGGTAGTCTTGCCCGCGTCGGGATGCGAAATAATCGCGAACGTACGGCGCTTTCTGACCTGTTCTGCAATCGTCGGCATGGGAAAACTTAGGGCAAAGTGGGCGCGCAGTCTAACGGAAACCCGGCCCCTCGTGAACTACTCCGGCCTGCCGTCGACCGTCAGTTTCCTGGCCAGAATGACCGCATCCTCGCGACCCCCCTGCGCCTGGTAATACAGTGGGCGGTTAGCCACCACATAAAATCCCTTCTTCTTGTACAAAGCCAGCGCATTCTCATTGGATGGGCGCACCTCAAGAAATATCTCGTGGACCGCTGATGTGCGCGCTCGATACAGGATCTCATCGAGCAGACGCTCGCCATAACCCAGCGCCCGGTAAGTTGGATCAACGCACAGGTTGAGAATGTGCGCCTCACCCGCAGCGACTGACAGGATTCCGTAACCGCAGACTTCATCATTTCGCTCAAGCACCACACATTTGTAGCCGGCGAGCAGACAGTCACGAAACACACCGTGACTCCATGGGAATTCGTAGCTGCGACACTCTATATCTGACACGAGCGCCAGATCGTCATGCGTCATACTGCGAATCGAGACATGGGCCTCCTGAATCGGCGTAATCATGCCGCTGACTCCGCCAGCGTTTGCTTAGCCAGGCATAAATCGTCCCAGGCTTTGCGCTTTTGCCTCGGACTCCGCAGCAGATAAGCCGGATGGTAGGTAACGATCAGCGGGATTTCACCAAGGTGGTGCAGAATCCCCCGCATTTTTCCGACCGTCTCGTGGCTGTCCAGCAAATGCTGTGCCGCGATCCTGCCAACGGCCAGGATGATCTTCGGCTGCACCCTGGCGATCTGCTGCTCAAGATAATCGCGGCACTCGGCAACTTCGTCGGGCTTCGGGTCACGATTGTCGGGCGGACGACACTTGAGAATATTCGCGATGAACACGCTGTATCGTTCCTGGCCGACGGCGTGCAGCATTTCGTTCAGAAGTTTGCCAGCCCTACCGACAAACGGTTCTCCACGGCGATCCTCTTCGGCACCCGGTGCCTCGCCAATAATCATCCAGTCCGCGTCTGGATTGCCAACACCGAATACGGTTTGCGTACGGCTTTGGTGCAACGGACAACGTGAGCATTGCGCTACATTACTTCGGAGCTCGGACCATTCGATGCCGTCGGTTACAGGCTCGACCATTGCCTGGTCGGGCTCGGGATCCGCCGCGCCTCGCAGCAACCAGACATCAATCCCCAACGCTTTCAGGTAAGCAAGTCGCTGATGTTCAGATTGCAGCATTGTGATATTCCGCGGTCCCTTTATTGGTACTCCTGACCTGGCGCCAGTTTGCCACGGCCATTCGTGCATTTCACGGTTCAGCGACTATCAGGGGTGCGGCACCCTGCCGATGAGATCGATTCCGGCAATGACAGACTGGCCCTTGTTTACCAGCACCTTGCTGTCGATGGGCAAATGCAACTCGGCAAATCGAGCCAGCCGTAAATAGGCACAACGCTGGCCCTGACCGACACGTTCGCCGAAACCAATGAATGAGCGCGGCGCCAATCCAAAGCGAAAGCCGCTGAACTGCAGCACAACATCTTCACCCTCGTCGGACTGAATCCAAAGCGCGTTGGTTCGATAATCGACAGTCTTTTCGGCCGCCCCGGAATGCAGATCCATAATATTGCCTTCGATCGGTGAGCGCGCCGTGTAGGTACCGAAGTTGTCGATTCTTATGAGCACGCGATGCCCTTCGCCGTGCAGAACCCCTTTGTCTACCAGATCAACCTCAACCACCCTGCCATCCACCGGGCTGACCACACCCAGTGGTGAGGCCGGAATGACGCGCAGCGGATCACGAAACGCGAGCAACACCGCGACCAGAACGGCCCCGGCGGCCGCCACATAGGCCGGATCCAGATAACGCAAGGCGATTGCGACCGCGATCACAGCGAGCACTACAAATGGAATACCCTCGCGGGCAACAAACGGATTACGTCTACCTTTCAATTTCCAGGCACCCTGTGGATCGAAGACCCGGGACGATCCTCTGCTTTGGCAACGGAGTCAACCCGTTTATTCGGATCGAAATCCACAATTCCGACCCTTTATGAACTGACGGACTGCTAGAATGCGCGCGTTACGGTTTCAGGTTTGATAGTCAATGCGATTTTCGGAATTCTCTCTGACGACGCTCAAGGAAGTTCCCGCCGAGGCGGAAATTGTCAGTCACCAGTTAATGCTCAGGGCCGGGTTGATTCGACGCCTTGCCTCTGGCCTGTTCACATGGATGCCGCTTGGACTCAGGGTACTGCGCAAGGTTGAGGCAGTTGTGCGCGAGGAAATGGATCGCGCCGGTGCGTTGGAACTGATCATGCCTGCAGTGCAGCCCGCCGAACTTTGGCGGGAATCCGGCCGATGGGACGAGTATGGGCCGCTGTTGCTGCGCATGTCCGACCGACACCAGCGAGAGTACTGCTTCGGGCCGACACACGAGGAAGTCATTACCGACATCGCGCGCCGCGAGTTACGCAGTTACAAACAATTGCCGGTCAACTTTTACCAGATACAGACTAAGTTCCGGGACGAAATAAGACCTCGTTTCGGTGTCATGCGCTCGCGCGAGTTCATTATGAAAGATGCGTACTCATTCGACATCGACCCGGCCGGCCTTGAAATTTCGTATCAAAAGATGCACGCCGCTTATACCGCCATTTTTGAGCGTCTTGGCCTGCGCTTCCGTGTCGTCGAGGCAGATAGCGGAAAAATTGGCGGGAGCAAGTCGCAGGAATGTCACGTTCTGGCGGACTCCGGC
>Ga0255052_10002004_pt1 | contig 14863 bp, 11 predicted proteins | sample JV7_2_21_MG_FD_188632 | JGI IMG/M metagenome (GOLD analysis project Ga0255052, IMG submission 188632) | Seawater microbial communities from Jervis Inlet, British Columbia, Canada - JV7_2_21 | ecosystem: Environmental > Aquatic > Marine > Inlet | place: Canada: British Columbia | collected...
AATTACGACGCAACCATCACACCGCGCGTACTAACGGATCGCGGCGTGCAGCTGGCAACTCAGTTTCGCTACCTGACGGCGCGCAACGACGGCGTCGTTTCTGCCGACTATTTAGCCGATGACAACATTCTGAATGAGTCGCGTCACCAGTTATATCTGACGCACCGCACACTGTTCGGCAACGGTTGGCGCAATAGAGTTGAATACAGGGAGGTTTCAGACAGCCAGTACTTCGAAGATCTGGGCGGCAGCCTGAGCGTCTCAAGCCTTACCCATCTGAACCGTAGTATGCGATTCGACTATTTCACGGATCATGTGTCACTGTCTGGGCAAATTCAGGACTACCAGACTCTTGACGATGCGATCCTGCCAGTCGACCAGCCGTATCGCCGCATTCCGCAGCTACTTGCCAGCGGTTCCTGGCCGGTTAAGTATTTGCGCCTTGCCATTGACGGCGAGATCGTAAATTTCGACCGCGATATCGGCGTGACGGGTTGGCGTCTTAATGCGGCGCCGTCGCTGGAATTACCCATCGCACGACCAGGCTGGTTTATCACACCCGCAGTATCTCTCGACTACACGGGTTATCAACTCAGTGACACGTTGCCGGGCGTTGAGACAGACCCGACGCGCACAGTGCCAATCTCGAGTCTGGATACCGGCATGGTGCTGCAACGTACACTTAATGGTACGAATCGGATACAGACGATTGAGCCGCGCTTACTGTATGTACACGTTCCGTTTCGGAACCAGGACGACCTGCCCGTCTTCGACACAATTGCACCCGACATTAATCTCGTGCAGCTGTACCGCCAAAATCGCTTCCTCGGTGTCGATCGCATCGGAGACACTGATCAACTTAGCATCGGCGTTACGTCGAGAATTCTGGACGTTTCCTCAGGCCGCGAACTGATGACTGCGACCGTTGGCCAGACGCGCTACTTCAGCGATCGCGGCGTGACATTACCCGGAACATCGATATCGACCTTCGAGGAATCTGATTATATTGCGCAACTACGGTTCCTTATCTGGGAGAACATGAACTTCGACTTCGGTCACCAATGGGGCACCGGGGACAACGGTACGACGAAGTCCGAGGCTCGGTTGCAATATCGTCCCACCAGTAAGAAGGTGCTCAATCTCGCATATCGCTTTCGGCGCGACTCGCTGGAACAAGGCGATTTGTCCTGGTCCTGGCCGGTTAGCACTCAATGGAACTTCGTTGGTCGCTACAACTTTTCGTTCCGCGACCAGGAAGTCCTGGAACAGTTTTTCGGAATCGAATACGAAAGCTGTTGCTGGGGGCTGCGACTCGTTTCGCGCCGCCATATTTCCACCCGCGACGGAACTCGCGATTCCTCATTCGGTCTGCAACTGGTACTGAAAGGAATGACGAGCGTTGGCACAGCAGCTGACAAATTGCTCGAACGTGGTATTCTTGGCTATTCTGCAGATCTCCGGTAGTAAATTTTGTTAAAAATCAATATCCTATGCGCGTTCGCCGCACTGGTCGCCGCGCCTGTCGTGGTTGCCGATGAACTCTCCGAGACGGGTGAATTCCTGGACGGGGTGGCGGCTATCGTCAACGAAGGCGTGGTTCTCAAAAGCCAGTTTAACGAACAGATGGATACGATCCAGAAGCGCGCCAAGGATCAGGGCATTCCGTTGCCGCCCGCGGGAGTACTCGAGGAACAGATCCTCGAGCGACTCATCCTCAACGAGATTCAGTTACAGCGTGCCGAGCGAATCGGCCTTCAGATTTCCGACGCGGCACTCAATGATTCCATCCGGAGCATCGCGGAGCAAAACGGCGGACGTTTTGAAGACATGCCGGCCTTGCTCGCACAGGATGGCATCGACTACGCGGAATTTCGCCGCAGCCTGCGTGATGAAATTACGGTCGAACAACTGCGGCGCATAGAAGTCGGCCAGAGTATCAACGTCTCTGAGCGAGAAATCGAACAATGTATTGAAGATCTCGAAACCAACGTCGTCGTAAATTCCGATTGGTCGCTGTCGCACATTCTCTTGCCGTTCGGCGCGTCGGCGAGTAATGAAGAACGCAATAAAGTCGAACAGCTCGCAAACGAAATCTACGCGCAATTGCAGGACGGTGCCGATTTCCGCGAACTTGCCGCGCGTCACTCCAAGGGACCTACCGCGCTGGAAGGCGGATCGCTTGGTCCGATGCAGGGTCAAAGCGTGCCAACGCTGTTTGCCGATGTACTGCCCGGTATGAAGGGCGGCGATGTGTCTAAGCCGTTCCGCAAAGGGACCAGCTATCATCTCGTCAAGGTTGACGCACTACAAAGCGCGATTGAGCAAAGCGAAGTAAAGCAAGTCAAAGTGCGCCATATTCTCATTTCGCCCAATGAAATCATTGACGATGACACCGCCAAACAAAGGCTCGAGGAAGCGCTGATCAAGATTCGCGGCGGTGAAGACTTTGCTGAACAGGCGAAGCTGTTGTCCGATGACCCAGGCAGCGCAAACCTGGGTGGCGACCTCGGCTGGTCCGGCCCGGGCACGTTTGTACCGGAGTTCGAAGCAGTCGTCGGCCGTATGGAACCCGACAAAATCAGTGAGCCGTTTCGCAGCCCCTTCGGGTGGCACATCCTCGAGGTGCTCGACCGACGCGTCTATGACAACACGGAAGACCTGAAAGAACGCAATTGCGACCTCAGAATTCGCAACAGCAAGATGGCAGAAGAAACGCAGTTGTGGATGCAGCGCCTTCGCGATGAGGCGTTCGTCGATCCACGCATCTAGTGACCCCGGACAAGCCACTCGTAGTCACCGCCGGCGATCCTGCCGGCATCGGACCTGAACTATGCAGTGCGCTCGCCGATTCGCCGTACGCTGAAGATGTCGTCATTGTCGGCGACAAATCGCTCATTACGGGTGGTCTGCGGGTCGTTGATACGCCGTTCCCCGCCGCGGTAATCGCCGGCACGCCAGACCCCGCGAATGCTCAAACCTTGATAGATGGCTTGACTACGGCGGTCGAAGGCTGCCTCGACGGCCGATTCGCGGGTCTGGTGACCGCGCCACTGGCAAAAAATGTCATCGCCGACGCAGGCATATCGTTTACGGGACATACTGAATTACTGGCGAAACTCACAAACGCCCGGTTGCCGGTGATGATGCTGGTCGCCGGCGAACTTCGTGTTGCGCTTGCGAGTACGCATATGCCGCTGAGCGAGGTGCCCGGCTACATCACGGAACAGCGTCTGCGCGATGTCATCGAGGTTCTCGATGGCGACCTTCGCGCCAAGTTCAATATGTCGAATCCCGAGATCGTTGTGTGCGGGCTGAATCCACACGCCGGCGAAGGCGGCCATCTCGGCCACGAAGACAACGACGTGATAGCGCCTGTCATCGAGGCATTGGCCAGAACCGGCATCCATGTTCGCGGCCCATTGCCGGCTGACACCGCGTTTACGCCGGCTGCCGGTCATAAGGACGTCGTCCTTGCGATGTATCACGATCAAGGGCTGCCGGTACTCAAGTACGTAGGCTTTGGCCACGCTGTCAACGTCACCCTGGGCCTGCCGATCATCCGCACCTCAGTGGACCATGGCACCGCGTTCGACATCGCCGGCACTGGCACGGCAGACACGGGCAGCCTCATCGCCGCGGTTGAACTCGCGACCATGCTGGCACGCACGTAATGGCCGGTCATCGCGCTCGCAAGCGTTTCGGCCAACACTTCCTGACAGACACCGGCGTCATTGACGAGATCAATCGTAGCGTGCATCCGACGAAAGAAGACATCGTTGTCGAAATAGGTCCTGGGCGAGCCGCGCTGACCGATGTCCTCGCTCGCCAAGCCGGCCACCTGCACGCTATCGAGCTCGATCGCGACCTGGTCACAAATCTTAAGGAACGGTACGACGACAACCCGTCAGTGACGATTCACGAGGCAGACGCGCTCGAATTCGACTTCGCGAGCCTGGGTGACAAGTTACGAATTGTTGGCAATCTGCCCTATAACATTTCAACGCCGTTGCTGTTCCACTTGCTGCGAAGCCGCAACCGTATTCTGGACATGCATTTCATGCTGCAGAAGGAAGTCGTCGAGCGGATGGCGGCGTCGCCTGGCAGCAAAGCCTATGGCCGACTGGGGATAATGCTTGGTTGCTACCTGCACATCGAGTCCCTGTTCGATGTGGACCGGAGTGCTTTCGATCCACCACCTGCCGTAACCTCGGCGGTCGTTCGCCTTGATCCTCTGCCAACCGGCACATTTGTCATTGCAGACGAAGCTGGCCTGTCAACATTGGTTGCGACAGCCTTTATGCAACGCCGTAAGACCCTGCGAAACTCGCTGAAAGAGGCTGTGGAGGCTTTGGATTTCGAAGCCGTGAGTATCAACCCAGCGCTTCGACCCGAGCAGGTCTCGATCGCCCAATACGTCGCCCTTGCCAATTACTTGTATGAAAAATCAAGGCGCCAACAATAATGTGCATACGTTAGAATATGGATATGGACGACACTCAATGCGACATACGAATTCAGGTTGCGACAAGTTATGTTGACGACCAATCGGAACCTGACGCAGACCGTTACGTGTTTGCCTACACGATTACGATTTCAAACGACGGCGATACCGCCGCAAAATTACTGAGTCGCCACTGGGTCATTACCGACGCCAACGGCAAAGTTCAGGAGGTCAACGGCGATGGCGTGGTCGGTGAACAGCCCTACCTGAATCCGGGTGAACATTTTCGCTATTCGAGCGGCGCTGTTATCGAGACTCCGGTCGGTGCCATGCAGGGCTTGTATCGTATGGAAACCGATTGTGGAGCCAATTTCGACGCGCTTATTGCACCCTTCACGCTGGCAGTGCCGGGCTTGCTGCACTAGGCGACGCACCCATGGCCGTATACGCAATCGGCGATCTGCAAGGCTGCTACGACCCGTTTCGGCGGCTGCTCGACCAATTCGATTTTGATCCGTCCAGAGACACGCTTTGGTTGACGGGTGACCTCGTCAACCGCGGGCCCAAGTCACTAAAGACGCTGCGATTTGTCAGAAAATTAGGCGACTCGGCGATCAGCGTCCTCGGCAATCATGACCTGCACCTGCTGGCGCTCGAGGCTGGCATGGTGCGTTTCGGCAAACGCTTTGGTTCGCTCGAGAAATTGTTGAACGCCCCTGACGCCGCCGAGCTTTGCGATTGGTTGCGCCATCGGCCACTGGCCCATTACGACCAGCACCTGGATACTCTGTTGGTACACGCGGGCACGCACCCGGCCTGGAACGTCAAGAAGACCCTCGCACGTGCGGCGGAGGTCGAAGACGCATTGCAAAGCTATGACTACCCGACGTTGCTCGGCAAGATGTACGGCAATACGCCGAATCGCTGGAACGGTCAGCTGTCAGGTTACAAGCGGCTGCGCTTTATCGTCAATTGTTTCACGCGCATGCGTATGATGACGGCCGCCGGACATCTCGACCTGAATTTTAGCGGTTCACCCTGGCGCGCCCGCAAAGGCCTTGTGCCATGGTATGAGTTTGACGGCACGGCATGGGACAATACACGTATCGTGTTCGGCCATTGGTCGGCTTTAGGCCTTATCGTACTACCTGACCTGATCGCTCTGGATACGGGCTGCGTATGGGGCCGGCAGCTCACCGCGATACGTATTGATAAGCGCATTCCGAGAGTAATACAGGTAAGAGGTCAGGACTGATTTGTCCGCTCGTAGAGCATGAAATCGAACGCGAATTCGTTCGCCTCATCCGCGTCATGTGGTTCGGTTTTGACGAGCCGCCAGGCGTTACCGTCAATCTCGGGAAAATACACATCGCCGTCAATCTCGGCGTGCACTCGCGTGATATAGAGGCGCGTTGCTTTGGGAAGAAACAGCTCGTAGATCTGGCTGCCGCCGATAATCATTACCTCCTCGGCGTTGGCCGCAACCGCGAGCGCATCGGCTGGTGAAGCGACGATGTCGCAGCCATCGGCCGCAAATTCGGTCTGGCGCGTAAGCACGATGTTCTGCCGGCCAGGCAACGCATGACCGATGGACTCCGACGTCAGGCGCCCCATGACGATGGGCTTCCCCATTGTCAGCTGCTTGAATCGCTTCAGGTCGTCCGAGAGTCTCCAGGGGAGCTCGCCCTGTACGCCGATGACGTTGTTCGCCGACGCCGCGACGATGATACTGATCATGGGGTTGTAGTCAGACCGCGACCGCCGCTTTGATATGCGGATGCGATTCGTAGTTAAGGACTTCCAAATCCTCAAACTGGTAATCAAAAATACTGTCAGGTCGGCGCTTTATTGCAAGGCGCGGCAGCGGCAACGGTTCGCGCCCTAGCTGTTCATTCGCCTGTTCGATGTGGTTCGAATACAAATGGCAGTCGCCACCGGTCCAGACGAAATCACCAACGCCAAGGTCTGCCTGTTGTGCGAGCATATGTGTCAACAAGGCGTAGGAGGCAATATTGAACGGCACGCCAAGGAAAATGTCGCAGCTGCGCTGGTACAACTGACAAGAGAGTTTGCCCTCCGCCACGTAGAACTGGAACAGGCAATGACAAGGTGGCAACGCCATGTTTTCGATTTCGGCGACGTTCCAGGCGCTTAGGATAATGCGACGAGAATCGGGCGTTTCTCGCAGTTGCCGCATGATCCCTTCAATCTGGTCGACGCTGCCACCGTCTGGGGTCGGCCAGCGGCGCCACTGCACGCCGTAAACAGGACCGAGGTCGCCATTTTCGTCGGCCCAGTCATCCCAGATCGAAACGCCGTTTTCCTTGAGATAACGAATATTGCTGTCGCCGCTCAGGAACCACAGCAGCTCATGAATAATCGAACGTATATGCAGCTTCTTGGTCGTTACCAACGGGAAACCCTTGCTCAGATCGAAGCGCATCTGGTGGCCGAAAATGCTCATTGTGCCGGTACCCGTGCGATCGTCTTTGCGCGTGCCTGTGTCACGCACGAGTTGCATCATGTCCAGGTATTGTCTCATTTCAGGCCTGGGCCTCGGCAGCACTCATCGAACGATAGGCCATTACTAACATGACCGCGCCCGCTACTACCATCGGCATGCTCAGGACCTGTCCCATTGTCACCCAGCCGAACGCGAGGTAGCCCGGATGCGCGTCAGGAACGCGATAGAACTCGATAATGAAGCGGAACACACCGTACAAGAACAGGAACAGGCCGGAGACGGCGAGATACGGCCGCGGTTTCGCCGAGTAGAACCAGAGAATTACGAACAACAGCAAGCCCTCGAGCAGCGATTCGTACAACTGCGAAGGATGTAGCACCTGACCGTTCACGAGAAAGCCCCAGGGTACATCGGTCGGCTTGCCCCAGAGCTCGCCGTTGATGAAATTGCCAATTCGGCCAAAACCGAGTCCGAGCGGCACGATGGGCGCTACGAAATCCGTCATGCGCCAAATAGAGTGGCCGAGCTTGCGACCGTATAGCCACATTGCAGCGATCACTCCGATCAGGCCGCCATGGAACGACATACCGCCTTCGGTGATCTTGAAGAGATAGAAGGGATCGCTGGTGAGCTGACTCCAGCCGTAGACCAGCGCATAACCCAGTCGACCGCCAATAATTACGCCGAGCATGCCGTAGAACAGCAGATCGTCGACCTGTTCCGAGTTGATCGGTGAATCGGCACGTTTGCAGCGACGTTTGGCAAGCCACCACGCGAACAGGAAGCCGATGACGTACATCAACCCATACCAGCGTATTTTGAGAAAGCCGATCGAAAAAATAATCGGATCGATCTCAGGGTAAGTCAACATGAAATCCCGCTCGGAATCGATACAAGACGAGTATCATAAGTCAGTTTCATCAGCGCGTCATAGTAGCTTTGCATCAGAGGTTTCCATGCCCAATCGCCTTGCACAGGAAACGAGTCCGTACTTGCAACAACACGCCGACAATCCGGTTGACTGGTATCCGTGGGGCGACGAAGCGTTCCAGGTCGCGCGGGAAACGGGCAAGCCCGTGCTGTTGTCCGTAGGCTATTCGGCGTGTCATTGGTGCCATGTCATGGCGCACGAATCGTTTGAGGACGGCCCTACCGCCGAGCTCATGAATGAGCTGTTCGTCAATATCAAGGTCGATCGCGAAGAACGTCCCGACGTCGACAAAATTTACCAGACTGCGCATCAATTGCTGACGCAACGCGGCGGCGGCTGGCCGCTCACCATGTTTCTCGACGCTGATGACCAGCGTCCCTTTTTCGGCGGTACGTATTTCCCAAAAGAGCCGCGCTATGGCATGCCGGCGTTTAGCGAGTTACTCGACAACATCGCCAAGTACTATGCCGACAAGCGTGACGAAGTCCGCTCGCAAAGCGAGCGACTGCTCGAGGTTTTCACAAGGCTCGAACCGACGCCGGCTGGTCCCGGCAGCCAGCTCGAGTCGTATCCACTTGCGGCCGCGCGCGCAACGTTCGAGCAAACCTTCGACAGGGAGTTTGGCGGCTTTGGGTCCGCACCGAAGTTCCCGCACCCAACAACGATCGATCGCCTGTTACGGCACTGGCGCGCCAGCGCCAACGAGGCCGAGCCGGATGTCGAAGCGCTTTTCATGGCGGCATTGACGCTTACACGCATGGCAGAAGGCGGTCTGTTCGACCACGTTGGCGGCGGCTTCTGCCGCTATTCGGTCGACCGCTTCTGGCAAATCCCGCATTTCGAGAAGATGTTGTACGACAACGGACCCTTGCTCGCGCTATACGCACAAGCTGCGTTAGCCACGGGTGATTCGCGGTTCGCCGACGCCGCCAATGCGACCGCCGACTGGATGCTCACTGACATGCAGGCCGACAATGGCGGCTTTTTCGCCACGCTGGACGCCGATTCCGAAGGGCACGAGGGCGTTTATTACCTGTGGCAACCCGATCAGGTTAGCAAATTGCTCGGCGACGACTATGAGGTCATTGCGCAGCGCTTCGGCCTGGACCAGGACGCCAATTTCGAAGGTCAGTGGCACCTGACAGTACGCTCATCAATCGATGACATTGCTGCAGAGACCGGCCAAGGGGTAATCGATGTCGTCGCAATAATCGATAGAACGAAAAAGATCTTGCTGGCCGAGCGATCAAAGCGCGTTGCGCCGGGCCGTGATGAAAAACAACTGACATCCTGGAACGCGCTCGCGATTCGCGGCCTTGCGATCGCCGGCCGGACACTCGAACGGCCCGAACTTATCGATGTGGCTGCAGAAGCGACTGATTTTCTGCAAACCACACTGTTGCGCGACGATCGTCTGCTAGCCAGTTTCAAGGATGGCAAAGCACGCTTGCCTGCCTATCTCGATGATCACGCCTTTCTACTCGACGCCTTGCTCGAACTACTGCAAGCACGCTGGAACACAGAACACCTGGATTTCGCCGTGCAAATCGCCGATCTCCTGCTCGAGCATTTTGAAGACCGCGAGTTCGGCGCATTTTTCTTTACGGCCGACGACCACGAGTCGTTGATTCATCGACCTAAACCGCTGGCCGATGAAGCCGTACCGTCTGGCAACGGCATCGCAGCGTTCGCACTGCAACGCTTGGGATTCCTGCTCGGAGAGGCGCGTTATCTTGATGCAGCCGAAAGAACATTGCGCGCGTCGTGGCGTGCCATGACGGAGTATCCGCATGGACATGTCAGCTTGTTGACGGCCCTGGAGGAAACTCTGCACCATCCGGAAGTGATCATTATCCGGGGTGAGGCTGATGAAATCGGGCGATGGCAAAATGCGGCAGCAAAACTGTATGCGCCGCGCCGCCTGGTTTTCGCGATCGGCTCCGATGCTGTCGAACTGCCAGGCGCATTGGCCGACCGTGCGGCTATTGACGGTGAGACAGTCGCCTATCGCTGCCTCGGCACACATTGCGAAATGCCTGTCACCACCTGGGAAGCTCTGGCGTCGCAATTAAACGAGGTTGATCGCGAAAATATCAAGGATACGCGGTGAGAATGTTGCCGGACGCGGGAACGACGCGCCTGGCGTTGGGGCCTCGAAAAGACACAGGCAACGCCTCGATACGCATGCCGACATTGCGCTGCACGACGAAATGCAAATGGGGCCCGCTGGAATAACCGGTATTCCCTGAATCTGCAATGTACTGGCCGGCGACCACTCGCTCGCCCGGCCTTACGCGTATCGAGTCCCAATTGAGGTGTGCATACACCGCGAAGGTGCCGTCGTCATGCAGAATGCGCACGATATTCGCATTTTGCGCGTGTTTAACGGTGTCGGTTCCACCGCGGAAGTTCTTACCAACGACGTCAAAAACAACGCCGTCACGGGCCGCAAGCACATCGGTTCCAATAGGCATCGCGATGTCGATTGCGTACATGCTATCCGGCGTGTCGTGGGTCTTTTTGTCGGGATACGCCTGGGTGACCGCGTAATTGCCGCCCGCGACAAAGGGCACGCGGTATCCGTCTGTGACACGATGTTGCGATGTCGGATCGCCGGGCAGATAAAAATATCTGTAGTCAATGCGGGGTACGGTGGCGCCGTCCAATACACGAAGGCTCAGCATCGTCTGTTCGCTGCGAGCGGCAACCACCCAGCGAAGCGAGTCGTTTTGCTGCGGCGATGCGAGGCCGGCAATGCTATCGAGGATGACCACGACTTCGACGGGCGCATAAAATTCGTTGTGCGCCGTTATCAAAACCTCGTCACTGCTAAATTCGTGTGTGACCGACATTGTGGCGCGGGCGTGCGCCGCGGTCAGAGCTCGCACCTCAACGGGATTGCTGGTATCGGGTAATCGGTCCGTATAGACCCAGTGACCATTATCGTCGCGATACTTGTAGAGAGATTGTCCGAAAGCCAAGCCGCATCCGGCGATACACAATGCCAATATCGGCAGAGTGCGCCATCGCCGGCGATTTGCTTCACGATCCAAGATCGGTGCGCCTCCAGCCGTCGTCGGTCCGTCGTATTTCGTAAGCCGGCCAATATTGATTATCGATTTTCAGCGTAATGACCTCGGCCGTGCCGTTCCACGTCATGGTCTTTAGTCGCACCGACTCACGATGTTTGATGCCTTCGACGGCGTCGATAAACGCCTGCAAATCCGGCGTTGGTGTCTCGTTGACCTCGACGACCCGCCGTCCTGCCCAAAGACCGTAACGAGTCGCGGGCGAACCATAGCTAAAGTACGCGACGTAGACGCCATCGGTTTCCACGCCGCGCTGCGCGGCCATCGCCCGATGCGGATCCTGCAATAGCGCCCCGGCCCAGGAAATCGCCCTGTCGATGCCACGGCCATCGAGGGCCGCCGTCTGCACAGCTATCTTGTGCACCGCATCGTCGCGCCAGACTGTAACCACTACTTCCGGCTTCTGCACGGCCTCCTCGAGCGCCCGGTAAGACGTGACGACCGAGTCGTCAATCGCAAGAATCATATCGCCGTTACGCAACAGCTCTGACGCCGGCGTGCCGGCAACCAATCGCGTAATACTCAGGGCCCGCCTGCGCACCGGATTGTTTTTCTCGAGACGCGCAACCCACTCTTCGTCAACGCCCATCTTGCGCGCCGCAAACAGCGGCGCGTAAACGAACTCCGCCTCCAGCGAGTAGAACGGCTTGCCCTGCTGCACTATCTCGACGAACTGCTTTACAACTTCGCTGCCGATGCCGCGATTGATCTGCGTTGCATCGCCGCCCGACTGCAACATGAAACTCGACCAGGTTGCCGCGACTCGTCCCTTCCTGTCGACAAGCACGCCATCGACTTCGTTGGGCTCGTTTACGAGTGTGATTCCCTCGATGTTCGAATCACGAAAACGCAAGGTGCGCGACAGCGGCAGCAACAGCGGATCGACCGACGACACGGTACTGCGTTGATGAATGAGTTGGTGATCGCCCTTTATGCCGACTACCCAGACATCGTCGCCGGGCTTCAATGTCTTGGTATTGAATTCCGCTTCTTTGACGGGCGTCGATCCGATGCTTTTGGGGTCGTATGAAACGATCGCAAAGTTATGCAACGGGTGCAGTTGCTCGATCTTGCCTTTGACCTCCAGCGAACCCGCGAACGTCACCGTGACATCGCCGATTGCGATCGGCACCGTATTGCGATCGACGAGTACGTAGCCACGTTCCTTGTCGACAATCAATCCCGTGCCGTAATAGTGGCGATCCGACACGCCGGACAGTGTGTACGGCAGATCGAACGTTACAACGACCAGCGACGGCGCGATCGCCCTCACAATCGGGTCGGTGTAGGCTGTCAATCGAGTGCTACTCACTTCGACCGGTGGCGCTTCCGGCCCGTCGGCGAGATCGCGGCACGGCCAGAAACCCAGCGTGTCATTCCGTGCACAGCGCCTGACCGGATACCAGGTACGGTCCATTTCCAGAAGCCGCACGATCGAATTCTGTGGATTTTCCATTGTCACGTAACGCACCAGCGCTCGTTCACCATCGGCAAGGTCGTCCAGCGCGGCCTCAAAATCATCGAGATCGGCGACCGTGTCGCCACTCACTTCAATGATAACGGCGCCGCGCGGAATCGCGGCTTTCGACAACAGGTAGCCAGGGTTGGCGACGTACACACCTGCCGTGGCACGGTTGTAGTGTCGCGCCTGCTGGTAGGACAGCTTGTTAACGATTGCGTCGCCGAACTCCAGGTACTCATCAGGCGTAATCGCGTGCAGATCATCCACCTGTACTTTAGCAACGACACGCTGGCCACCGCGTTCGAGTTCGATGTCGATGGTCTTGCCGACATGGCTATCCAGTATCGCTTCCAGCGGTACGAACTCGATAACAAGCTCACCGTCGACGCGCAGTAGTATGTCGCCCGGCGCCAACTTGCCCGCGGCGGGTGACTCGGGAATGACCTGGTCGACAACCAGCATGCCGGTCTTGTCCGGAAACGTCGAACGCACGAGGCGCTCGGACTCCGCTGTTAACCCGAGTCGCCGCAATTCGTCATACGCCTTGCTCTGCAGGATCGTCTGCAGTGTCCCGCGCGCCACATGTGCCCCGCCCTGGAGTTCCTTTAACGCGCGGTCGATGCGATCGAGCGGCAGGAAAAAACTGCTGGCTGCCGAGCTATTTGCGCCCGCGTTCAGTGCCACGACCTCACCGTCGATATTCACGACAGGGGATCCCGAGGAGCCGCCCGACGTCCCGGACGCTGCCTGCAAATAAAACGTATTAAAGTCGTTGTACTTGCCGCGCCCGTATTCCGGCGCCTTGCGATCAAGGCGCGCAATCGTGCCCGCGAGAATCGAGAGCTTCTCGCCGGCATCATTGCCGATGACGCGAATTTCTTTGCCGATTCCTGCCCCCTCGGGATCCAATGGCAGCTCCGCGGGCTTTATGTAACGTAGCTCTGCGGGATCAAAACGGAAAAAACCGAAGTCGTGCACAGGATCCCGGTACACGGGCGTCAGCCGTACTTCCTCATTATTACGAAACACGGCTTCTGCGATGACGGGTCCCGGCGTTACAACATGCCGGTTGGTGAGAATCAGGCCGCGCTCGGCGTCGACCACGAAACCGCTTGCCTGACTCGAACTATTCCACTCCGTATCAAAGGCCCGTGTGCTGTCAACCCTTATGGATACTACGCCCGACGAGATACGCTCCAGCGTGTCGGTCCAGGCCGTGTCTTCCGCCGCGCTCCCCACAACGCTCTGCAACAGCAACGCCACCGTCGCCAGATACCTGCCGTGTGCCATAAGTTTCCTGATCAATTGCCGGACCGACCGCCCTGTTTGTTCTTATTCTCGACTGATTACAGACGGTGCGGTTCCCTATTTGAGCAAAATCAAACGCCCGACGCGACTTGCATTGTTGCCAAAAGCGGTGTCTGGTCGGTTAAACCGGGACGTTGTCGGCGTCGGGACGGTAGGCGAGGTCCAGCTGGCGCGCGGCCTTGACGTCATCGAGTCGGCGCACTGGCATCGTGTACGGGGCTTCTTTGTAGTCGACGCCATCACTTTTCGCGGCGCGTACGATATCGGTCATCGCGGCAACGAATCCATCCAGCGTTTCCTTGCTTTCGGTTTCGGTCGGCTCGATCAACAGGCATTCAGGCACAAGCAGCGGGAAATACGTCGTCGGCGCGTGGTAATTGCGATCAAGCAACGCCTTCGCAACGTCCATCGCCGTGAGCTGCACTGACTTGGCCTCGTGTTTGAGGGTCACGATGAACTCGTGGCTCGCACGACGTTCGGGGTAGGCCAACTCGAAACCGGCGTCGCGCAAGCGCGCCATCAGGTAGTTTGCATTTAGCGTCGCGTACTCGGCGATACGTTCCATGCCATCGCGACCGATCATGAGCATGTAGACATACGCGCGCAACAAGACACCGGCATTGCCCATGAAACCGGAAAGCCGGCCAATGCTCTGTGGCAAGTCTTCTTCGCCGAGCCAGTCGTAAACGGCCTCCCCATCCACTTCGCTCTTGCCGACAACCGGAATTGGCATGAACGGCAACAGGCGCTTGTTGACACCCACCGCGCCGGAGCCCGGGCCGCCGCCACCGTGTGGCGTCGAAAAGGTCTTGTGCAGATTCATATGAATTACGTCGAAGTCCATATCGCCCGGTCGAACCTTGCCCAGGATCGCATTGAGGTTGGCGCCGTCGTAGTACAACAAACCGCCGGCGTCGTGAACCATGTCCGCCACCTCTTTGATGTGTCGTTCGAACACACCAAGCGTCGACGGGTTCGTGAGCATGATGCCGGCCGTTTTCGGGCCAAGCACCGCCTTCAGTGCATCGATATCGATATCACCATCAGGGCCCGTCGGTATCTCCTTCACGGTGCAGCCGCACATGGTCGCGGTGGCCGGATTCGTGCCGTGCGCCGCGTCGGGAACGATGATCTCGATTCGATCGTGATCGCCACGAGACTCGTGAAA
>Ga0255052_10002005_pt1 | contig 14862 bp, 13 predicted proteins | sample JV7_2_21_MG_FD_188632 | JGI IMG/M metagenome (GOLD analysis project Ga0255052, IMG submission 188632) | Seawater microbial communities from Jervis Inlet, British Columbia, Canada - JV7_2_21 | ecosystem: Environmental > Aquatic > Marine > Inlet | place: Canada: British Columbia | collected...
CTTGAAATATCTGATTCTTAGCGCGACAGCTACCTGTTTGATGCTCTATGGAATATCGCTGTTCTATGGCTTGTGCGGCACGACCCAATTGAATGGCATCACTGACGCACTGACTACACCGGTAGCGACAGCCGCTGTTACAAATACATTGGGCAGCGACCCCGCGATTATCCTGGCGACATTGTTTCTACTGGGAGGATTTGCCTTCAAGATTGCTGCGGTTCCCTTTCATATGTGGGCACCCGACGTCTACGAGGGTGCACCCACACCGATCACCGCCTTTATGTCTGTGGGCTCAAAGGCAGCAGGTTTCGCCATATTACTGCGGATATTTGTGCAGGCACTGGCACCCCTGGAAGATGTCTGGTTGCTGGTTTTCGGGATCATCGCACTGGCTACCATGGCAGTGGGCAGCCTGGTTGCCTTGGTACAAACCAACATCAAACGGCTGCTGGCCTACTCCAGTATTGCCCATGCAGGTTTCGCCCTGCTGGGACTGATAGCAGGGGGTGCAAACGGCGTTGCCAGCGTTTTGCTTTATCTTTTGATCTTCACGTTTATGAATATGGGCATCTTCACGGTGATCGTTGCGATGAAAAGAGAAGATGATGCCAGCGAACTGATCAGCGATTATAGTGGCTTATCCAGGCAGCAGGCGGTCCTGGCGCTGCTGATGTTGCTGTTTTTATTTTCGCTGGCGGGCATTCCCCCCACCGCAGGATTCATCGCGAAATTCTATATTATTATCGCGCTTATCGAAGCGGAATATATTTTGCTTGCTGTTGCGGCGGTGTTATTCAGCGCTATTGCCGCCTTCTTCTATTTGCGGATTGTCATGTTGATGTATATGCGTGAACCTGTTCGCAAACTCAGTCGGGACAACAGCTTGAATCAACCCCTGGCACTTCGGATCTCCCTGGCCGTCACGGGCATCGCAACCCTGGGCATCGGGTTATTTCCGGCCTGGTTTCTAGCCAGGGCCTTGGCAGCTGTGTTTTGAGCGATTCGTTTTATGGCACAAATAAACTTAAGATGTACGATTGTCCAATTACTTTGGACTTGCGAGGAGAGGACTTTTATTTTTCCGATGCTTTAGAGGGCTTCAACAATGCGAATTAGAGACATCCTCCAGAACAAAGGCGTAGGGGTGGTGACGATTGGGGTTGGCCAGACCATCCACGACGCTATCGGCACGCTTAACGAGCACAAAATCGGCGCTTTGATCGTAACGGGGGAAGGCGAGAAGATTGTCGGTATCATCACGGAGCGAGACATCCTCCGGGTATGCGGGAATCACTGTGTTGGCTTGAACGAGCACCCGGCGGGGGAAAAGACCGCTTGCCCATCCCTTGTTCAGGATGCCATGACGAAGGATCTCTTCATTGGTGTTCTCGACGACGATCTTGACTACGTCATGGGGATCATGACGAAGAACCGTATTCGGCATCTGCCGATCCTGGATAACGAAAACCTCGTGGGAATCATTTCAATCGGTGATGTGGTCAATGCACATTTGAAAGAATCGGTATTCGAGAATCGAATGATGAGGGATTACATTCAGGGACCGGTTGGCTAGGAAAAAAGGGGCCGAACCGATTTTTCAGATTATTTTCTTTGGCCTACTGCGTTTACCGGTTGGCACGGCCCGGCCGAACATCCTTTCAATTTTCCCACTGAATCGACGATCGCAAATAACACTGCCAGTATTGGTGTTCTTCCGATTTCTGGTTAGTAGTTCCTCGGTGAGTGTATCGTTGAACAGGGTGTTGACTTGCCTGCTGGATTCGTAAGCTCCCCCGAAAGGTAGACCAGTCATAGGTAGAGAATCTTCGCAGAATACTGCTGGGAGGAAGACCATGAAAAGATCGAAGTTTAGCGACACGCAGATTTTTGAGTGGAGATAGTTGTGTTTTTTAAGGTTCCGGAAGAAAAGATTGTTTACTCGAAAGAGCCTGATAATTCGATTGAGTATACAAAAACGCTTGATAAGCAATATTCAAAGTATGCAAGATTTTACGATGTATCTGTGAAATTTCTTCCTGTCTGGAAAACATGGATAAAGGCAGTTATTCCGCACATTGAAGGTAATCGTGTTTTAGAAGCCTCGTTTGGGACTGGATATTTGCTGATGCAATATGCCAATAATCACGAAACATATGGTATCGACTTCAATAACAACATGATTGAAATAGCTAAGAAAAATCTATTCCGGAAAGGCATTAAGGCAAACCTTCAGTGGGCTAATGTTGAAAGGCTTCCTTTTCCGGATAATTTTTTTGATACTGTCGTTAACACAATGTCCTTTTCCGGTTATCCAAATGGGAAACAGACAATGGCAGAATTTTATCGAGTGTTGAAAGTGGGTGGGAGATTATTAATTATTGATTTTGATTATCCATCAAATAGAAACCGTTTCGGTTATTGGCTTACAAAAATCATGGAGTCCGCAGGAGATACGATCAGAGCCATCTCGAAAATACTTCAAGACTTTCCATTTGAATATACTGAAGATGAAATTGGAGGTTTTGGTAGTATTCATTTGTATAAGGCAAGAAAGCTAACAAACGCGTGAACACGGATTTATTTCTCCGCTGCCGCTGCGAAACAAACCGGTTATGCGAGCGTTAGGCGGCAACGGGGTTCCAACGAGAACACCAACGGTCTTCTTAGGCAATACTTCCCGAAGGGAATGGATCTATCCAGCATCCATCAGAACCGACTAAATGCCGTAGCAAGACAACTTAAGGAGAGACCCAGAGAAACGTTAGAATATCGAACACCAGCTGAACGATTTAACCAATGTGTTGCATCGACCGGTTGAAATCGCAATACGAAGCGGACGTTACGTGCAAATCAGAATTGACGCGATTCAGCTTCCGGCGCATAAAGTTAGTCTTATCCGACAACGGCCCAACTGTTCGAGGGAGTAAACCAATTTGAGCAAGCTGCAAGACCTGTTGAACGAGTTGAGGCGTCGCCGCGTTTTTCGCATGACGGCGATTTACATTGTGGCTTCCTGGGTGGTGGTGCAGGTCGCCAGCGAGACATTTCCCGCAATCAACATCCCGGAGGGCGCCATTCGATACGTATGGGTCGCAGTGCTGGTTTGCTTCCCCGTCGCCGTGTTGTTCAGCTGGAAATACGATATCACCCCCGCCGGCATTCGGCGCACGCCGGCTGCAGACGAAGACGTGGCGGCTTTCCATTCGCTCACGCGGGTCGATTACAGCATCCTGGCCGCGTTGAGCCTGGTCATTTTGGTCACCGTGTTCAGCGTCGGACAGCGCCTGGTCGAAGTCCAGACCGAGATTGCGCGTGCACCGACCACCCGGGAAATAGACCCCAACTCCATCGCGGTCCTGCCGTTGGAGAGCCTCTCCCCGAATCCGGATGACCTATATTTCGCAGCAGGAGTACACGACGCATTGATCACCAGCCTGTCCAAGATCACGGCGCTTATGGTCACTTCGCGCACGTCCGCTGGCAGGGTCAACCCCGAGCTCTCGATGCCGGAAATCGGCCGTCAACTGGGCGTGGCGAAGCTATTGGAAGGATCGGTGCTGATGGACGGTGACCGCGTGCGGGTCATCGTGCAGCTGATCGACGCCGCGTCGGACCTGAATTTGTGGGCCGAGACCTTCGAGCGCGATGTAACCGACATCATTACCCTGCAAAATGAAGTGGCGCGAACGATTGCCGACATCATCGAAGTTCGGTTGACGCCCCGCGAAGAAGCCGCCCTCGCCGAAGTCACTCCCGTCCGGCCAGACACTTACCGCGCGTATCTGAAAGGGATGTACCAATTCCGCCAGGAAACGCCGGAAGCCGACCAGCGCGGGATCGAGATTCTGGAAGAGGTCGTGCGGCAGGACCCGACCAGTGCACTGGCCTATGCCGGTGTGGCCTTTGGCTACGCGAACATCGCGCACTCGCCGTTTCCCGGGGACGCCTATCCAAAGGCCAAAGCTGCGGCCGATATGGCCTTGCAATTAGACCCGGATTTGGCCGAGGCGCACTTGGCGGAAGGCATGTATCGGTGGTACTACCAATGGGATTTCGAAGGCGCAGAGCGGGCATTAAAGCGTGCCATCGAGCTCAACCCAAGCCTGACCTGGGCACATTACCACCTGGGCTGGTTGTACGAAATCCTGGGTCCGGAGTGGGAAGAAGAGTCTCTGGCCGAGGGTGATCGCACCCGTGAGCTGGATCCGCTATCCCCGTTTTTTGTCGGGTGGCTGTCTAATCAATACATGGACGCGTGCCGTTACGAGGAGGCTCTGAGTTTGGCCAGGGAGGTGATCAGGATGAGCCCGGACTTTCCGCTCGGTTGGTACGTGCTTGGGTTGACCTATGCTGAACTGGGCCAATTTGACGAGGCCATCGACGCTCATAGCCGCGTCACGGACACCGCGAACCTTTTTTGGGCAATCGGGGCAACCTATGCAGCCGCTGGCCTTGAAGACAAGGCGCGCGAGGTCGCTGTAGCGCTGGAACAACATCCCGGCACAGAATGGCCGCTTGCCCTGATTTACACGCAAATGGGCGACCGTGAATCCGCACTGCATTGGATTGCAGAAGCAGAAACGGCGCGGGTGCCGTGGTATCCGGGGATGCTGGGATGGATTCCCGGCAGCGAACTCATAGCGGACGACCCACGGGTGCAGGCACGTGCGGCAGCACTGGGTCTTCCCGATCCCCGGACGATGGGCTGCGCGGATTGAGGGCGATCGTTTCTGGTTACACCGGATGTTCGCTTTTGACCGATCTGAGATGGTCGCCAGGAACCTGAACGCTTTGACCAATGTGTTGCACCGACCGGTTGAAACCGCAGCCCGAAAGCAGACATTGCGCTGATATTATCCTAAAGGTCCGCAGTCCGAAGCCGTCGTTCGATCTCGATATGGCCTGACGATGTTGGTCCGATCAAGCACCGATTATCACATTTGGGTTTTCCTGCGATCCAACTGACGCAGCGCCAGCGCCTCCGCTATGTGCAGACTGGCAATCGTCTGCTCATCGGCCAGATCGGCAATGGTCCGGGAGACTCTCAATACACGGTGATACGCACGGGCCGACAGGCTGAATCGATCTGTCGCATTTTCGAGCAGCGTCCAGCCGGCATCTGTTGTCTGGCAATTCTCTGTCAGCGCGGCGCCTTCCAATCGCGCGTTACACACAGCGCTGCGCCGTAACTGCATGGTCCGGGCTTTCTGGACACGCATTGCAACATCAGCGGACGGTTCGGCCTGCGGGGACCCGGCACGCAGAACTTCCTTGGACGGACGTCCCACCATGACGTGAAGGTCGATGCGATCAAGTAACGGCCCGGAGATCCTGGCCCGGTAGCTGGCCACGCGATCGGCGCTGCAGCGGCAGTCGCCCAGCGGATCACCAAGGTATCCGCAGGGGCACGGATTCATCGCTGCAACCAGTTGAAAGTTAGCGGCGAAATCTGCCTGGTGCCCTGCGCGAGATATGGTAATCATGCCAGCCTCCATCGGTTCACGAAGGACTTCGAGGACACTGCGGTTGAATTCCGGCAACTCATCGAGGAACAACACTCCGTTGTGTGCCCTCGACACTTCACCGGGTCGTGGTCCGGACCCACCGCCGACCAGTGCGGGTGCCGATGCCGTGTGGTGTGGCGATCGGAACGGCCGTTGCCGCCAGCGCGAGAGATCGAGCAATCTGCCCAGAACGGAGTCGATGGCCGCCGTCGCCAGTGCTTCCTTTTCAGTCATTCGCGGCAGGATTCCTGGCAAACGCCGGGCCAGCATGCTCTTGCCGGTACCAGGGGGGCCGATATACAGCAGGTTGTGCCCTCCCGCTGCCGAGATTTCGAGCGCTCGCTTGGCTTGTTGCTGACCTTTGACGTCGGACAAATCAGCGTAAGCAGCTGCCGTGATATCAGGTGCATCATGCGCCAGCGGCTCTATGGGCTTTGTGCCGTTCAGATGAGCCGTTACTTCCAGTAGCGTTGTTGCAACTCTTACTTCTGTTGTCGTCAGTGCCGCCTCTATACCATTTGCGGCTGGCACAAAGATGTTCTTGCCGGCTTCGCAGGCCTTCAGCGCCGCCGGCAAAACACCCGGTACTGATCGCAAATCTCCATTCAACGCAAGTTCACCGAAGAACTCGATGTCTTCCAAAGCTACGACAGGAATCAGGTTGCTTGCCGCGAGAATGCCCAACGCGATGGCGAGGTCAAAGCGACCGCCGGTTTTGCGCATATCGGCCGGGCCGAGATTGACCGTGATGCGCCCCTGCGGAAAGTCAAAACCTGAGCTGATGATGGCACTACGAACCCGATCCTTGCTCTCACGTACCGCGGTCTCAGCCATACCCACAACGGAAAACACGGGCAGACCGCCGGACAGGAACACTTCGATCGTAACGGGTGGCGCGTCAGTGCCAAGTTGCGCACGGCTCTTCAGTATCGCAAGACCCATGATCTGTCGGCCCTCCCTGGCCTGAGCGATGAAGTCCGATCGCGGCCAAAGCCGCTCCTACCGTTCTTTCAACAATGCAGGATAGTCTTCAGGCCCGATCCTGTGCCGCCTCAATCTCTGCGAGGCGCGCCTCCAGTGCCGCCAGTTTTTCCCGCGTACGCTTGAGCACCGCTTCCTGCACCTCGAACTCCTCGCGTGTCACAAGATCAAGCTTGCCGAGCCCGCTCTTCAACACCGCGCGAAAGTTCTCCTCAAGGTCATTGCACATGGATCGCAGACCCTCGGGGACTGATTCGGCAAGTCTTCTTGCCAGGTTTTCTATCGATTCATCACTCATTGCTATGTGATACCGCAGCAAGGGCCAAAAAACCAGCTCCAATAACGTACCGATTCGTGAAATTTGCCGAAACGCCTGCCAATAACGGGCGCACCTGAAGCTCCCGGCGACCGAATGATGGGCGGTCGTTGGCCGTCCTGGACATTGACATAAACACAATAACCAACAGGCTGCGCCGGTCAGAACGAAACAATCATTTGCCCTTTAATAACAATAACTTAGGAGGTTGTCGGCGGTACTATTTGTCCCCAGACCTTGGGCCGGATACACAAAAACAGCTGTGACTGTGGTCACAACAAAGTCGACCAACACGTGGTCTAATGCGTTATTGTTCAACGCCTTATCAGAGGCTGAGTCATTCGCGGAAGGGTTCTCATGAAACATCACAGGCTATTGCTAACTATTGCCGCAATTACCATCATTACAAGCGGCGGCGCTGGTTCGAGCGAGATATACAAGTCGATTGATGCCGAGGGCAATGTACATTACCAGGACCGCCCGACCGGAGCACAATCCGAACAACGCCTGGACCTCGATTCTCGACCTACCAACAATGCAGCGGTACAGACTCAAACGCGGGCACGACTCAAGGCAGAGGCCGCCGCGAAGCAGGTGGCCTCCGAAGCGCCTCCGGCAATGACCAAACAAGAGCTCAGGGCCGAGAAAGAAAAACGGCAGCAGCAGTGCCAGACGTATCGTAACCAACTCGATCAGTTCCTTCGCTCCCGACGTCTTTACCGGGAAGGCGATGACGGTGACCGCACGTATCTTGATGAAACCGAGACCCTGGCAGCTCGCGAGCGAGTTGAGGGCCAGATTCGGGAATTTTGCGGCGCCTGATAACGACGCGTTCACGCGGTAGCGATACAATTCACCTGCCGACAGAATGGAGCCTCCCGCTTGCCTCCTACACCGGATTCCGAGAACAGGGACACACAGGCCTATCTGCCTGATTTCTGCGCTGCCAGCACGCTATTCTTTGTCGTTCTGATCGCCGAACTCGTCGCGATCATGTTGACGCTTGCCGCCAACGACGTCCCGGACCAGTTCCTGATCGAACTTTCCAATATGTCGCTGTTCGTGCTGTGGCCGGCTTTGCTCGGATCGGCCATCTTGTGCTGGTTTCGCGGCCAACTCGAAAGCGCCGGAAAAACACGCGCCTTTGTTCTTTGCTTTGTGCTGCTCGAAGTGCTTTGTCTTACACTGGCCGAGGTGTCCTACCAATTGACGCGAGCGTTCGGCCTGTCGTTCATCATCAACGACTCGCATGCAGGATTCATTCTGCGCACGTTTGCGATCAGCCTGATCGTAATCGCGCTTGCAATGCGATACCTGTATGTCTCCAGCGAGTGGCGGCGCAGTATCGTGCTCGAAGCGCAAGCGCGCATCAGCGCACTGCAAGCACTGATCCAGCCACACTTCCTGTTCAATACCATGAATACGATCGCGTCGCTGACGCGCACTAATCCACGAGAGGCCGAGGAAGCCGTCGAAGATCTTTCGGATCTGTTGCGTGCAAATCTCGGAGGCTCTGGAAATCGAACCACACTCAAGGAAGAGCTTGAGGTCGCCGCGATCTATCAACGTATCGAAAAGCTGCGGCTGGGAGATCGGCTCAATGTCCGCTGGGATGTTGCGGGGCTGCCAATGCGTGCGCTTATCCCAAGTCTGACTATTCAGCCACTACTGGAAAATGCGATTTACCATGGCATCGAACTGCTGCCGGAAGGCGGACAGGTAACGGTAACCGGCAAGCGCGATGGCAAGTTCCTTGAAATAAGCATTGCAAATCCCGTTGCATCCGGGAAGGAGCGCGAAGAAATCGGCCACAAAATGGCCATGACCAACATTCGCCAGCGATTTGAGCTGGATTACGGCAGTCGCGCTACAGTTGAGGTTACAGACAGCGACAACGAATACAGCGTGAGGCTCCGCTTCCCGTGCGAGGAAAACATCACGTGAAAGTCCTTGTCGTTGACGACGAGAAACCCGCACGCGACCGGCTGCGACAACTACTTGAGGATATTGACGAGCACAGTGTCGTTGGCGAAGCAACGAATGGACAGCAGGCCGTAGCGTTGACCGCTGAACTCAAGCCGGAAGTTATCTTGCTGGATATCCGCATGCCGGGTATCGATGGAATCGAAGCAGCACACCACATGAATGCGATGGACAACCCGCCGGCCATTGTATTCACAACCGCTTACAACGAATACGCGATCGATGCATTCGAAGCGCGTGCTATCGGCTATGTTCTGAAACCCGTACGGCGGGAGCGGCTGATCCTCGCTTTGGAACAGGCGGCGCGGCTCACCAGCACTACGCTGAATGAACTCGCGACCGATTCTCATATCGAGTCACGTCGAAAACACGTTTGCGCCCTCGCACATGGTGAGCTCCTGCTGATACCTGTCGACAATGTCAGTTATTTCAGCGCCGATCAAAAGTACGTTCGCGTGCATCACAGCGATGGCCAACACCTGATTGACGATTCACTGAAGTCCCTCGAGCTGGAGTTCGCAGACGATTTTGTGCGCATTCATCGACGTGCGCTCGTTGCTGTTGATAAAATCAATCGACTGGACAAAGCGGCTGACGGAAAAACTCGAGTCATAATGCGAAACGCCTCGCAAGACGATGACAATGACCTGATAATCAGCCGGCGCCACATTGGCGATGTTCGGCGTCGCCTGAAGGGAAAATAATGAAAATTCGCATAGCAACACGCCAGAGCGCACTTGCACTCTGGCAGGCCGATCATGTGGCTGACGCGCTCAAAGACCTGCCGGAGATCGATTCAGTCGAGCTCGTACCGATGACAACGCGTGGCGACGAAATCCTCGATCGCAGCCTGCAGAAGATTGGCGGCAAAGGACTGTTCATCAAAGAACTTGAAGTCGCGATGCAGGAAGGCCGGGCAGAACTCGCGGTACATTCGATGAAGGATGTACCGGCCGAAATGCCCGAAGGTTTTTGCATCGCCTCCGTTCTTGAGCGCGCAAACCATGCTGATGCGCTGGTAACTCGTGACAACCGCAGGCTCGACGACATGGCTGAAGGCGCCTGCATTGGCAGCTCAAGTCTGCGACGCCAGGCGCAACTTAAAATACTGCGCCCGGATTTGTGCATCGAACCGCTGCGCGGCAACGTCAACACCCGGCTTGCCAAGCTGGCGAGTGGCGACTACGACGCAATTGTCCTCGCAGCAGCCGGCCTCGAGAGGCTCGAATTGCAGGAGCATATCAGTCAACAATTTACACCCGATGAGATGCTTCCGGCCGCCGCCCAGGGTGTGGTCGGCATCGAGTGTCTTGAAACGAATGATGCGTTGCGCAAAGTCCTTGCCAGCCTCAATCACGCACCGACGGTACAAACAACGCTCGCCGAGCGTGCTATCGCGAGATCCCTGCAGGCTAGTTGCCAGTCTCCGGTCGCGACCTACGCGGTCATCAGCGGTAATACGATAACCGTGACTGCGTTGGTGGCGTTACCCGACGGCAGTCGCGTAATTCGGGACTCGATCGTTGGCGCGCTCGATGATGCCGAGAGCCTCGGCGTCAAACTTGCGGGCCAATTGCTCGACAGCGGAGCAGCTGAACTGCTCGCTGCCGTGAGCGCAACCAATGGCTGACCAGCAACTGGCCGGCGTTGGCGTGCTGGTTACCCGACCGTCGCATCAGGCAGTAGAGCTTGTTGACGCTATCGAGGACCATGGAGGAACGGCTGTCCGCTTTCCGGTAATCGATATCGTTCCGCGAGGCGCCGCGGAGATTGCCGCAGACGAGGCGTTGTTAAAAGACCCCGACATCGTTATTTTTGTCAGTCGCAATGCCGTGCAATTCGGCCTGGCGCACACGGCAGACGCGATAGTCGCCGCCGTGGGCCCAGCCACGACAGCGGCGCTTGAGGCAGCCGGTCACAGAGCGGACATCCGGCCTGAACTGGGCTTCGACAGTGAGCACTTGCTGGCAGAGCCACATCTCCTGGACGTGGCTGACAAGACCGTACGTATCGTTCGCGGTACCGACGGCCGCGAATTGCTCGCCGATACGCTGCGAAGTCGCGGCGCTTTTGTCGACTATCTGCCGGTCTATGAGCGTCGCCTTCCGCAATACACGGATGCAGAGCTCGGTGCGCTCGAAGCTCGCTGGCGCTCAGGTGATATTGATCTCGTTACCGTCATGAGCGTCGAATCGGTGCGAAATCTGGGAGCTTTATTGCCTGATTGGTGCAAGAATCAGCTCCGGAACACATCACTGGTGACGCCAGCTGCTCGTGTGTTAAAAGAAGCGTTGGCAAGATTTCCCGGTACCTCGGCGACCCTCGCCGCAGGGCCACTGGCCGGCGATATGGTCCGCGCGATCATTGAGCTTTGGCACACAGCCCCCGGACGATCCTGATGAGCAAGAAAAGCAAAGACAAGGCAACCAAACCGCGTGACGAGGACGAGATCGTCACCGAGGAAATTGACAGCACAGCCGAAGACCCTGACGCCACCCCTGAAGTTGCGCCAGAACCTGAACAGGAAACACAATCGGACACCAGCTTGCCGAAGCAACGAGCCAGCACCGGAGTCGCCTGGCTTGCATTGATTTTGTCGCTCGCGACACTGGCGGCCATTGCCTACATTATTCTCGCGGACTGGCGCAATCAAGATACGGCAGACCAAGGTAGCGCGGCGATAGCGAGCCTTGAAAGTCGACTCGAGGCCTCGCAGGCCTCGTTGCCAAACCTCGATCGCAAGATTGCAACACTTGCCAAAACGAATGCCGACATGGCCTCGCGACTCGAGTCGTTACAGCGCGATATGGATGAGCGCATTCGCCTGCTTGACTCACTGCCGATGAGAATGTCGGCCCTGGAAAGCTCCGTCGCCTCGTTGCAGGGAGTTTCGGCAGGCACCCGCGACATCTGGTTGTTGTCCGAGGCCGAGTACTACATGCAAATTGCCAACGCGCAGCTGCAGCTTGCAGGAAACCCTCGGCTTGCCGCGCTCGCACTGGGTATGGCGGACGAGCGCGTCGTGCAACTCGCCAACCCTGCGCTCATCGACATACGAGCCGCACTTTCGAGCGAACTTGCTGCACTGGACGTCATGGAAAAACCAGACATCGAGGGTGCGACGCTAACGTTGTCGAGCCTGGCCAGAGTGGTCGAGTCACTACCATTAAGAGGCCGTGACCATTCCGATGCCGACGCGACTGATGATGTTGACAGTGAAGAATTGAGCGGTGTCGATCGTGCGCTTGCATCCGTGAAAGACGTGATGTCCGGGTTGGTGAAAGTCACGCCGCCCAATCAGGCCGCAGCTCCACTTGTAACACCGGATGCGGTGTACTTCCTGCGCACCAATTTGACGTTGCAACTGCAGGTTGCCCGTTTGGCATTGTTGCGTGGCGAAACGGCCGTGTTCGAGCAAAGCCTTGACGATGCAAGCGCGTGGCTTGAGAGGTATTTCGACACGGACAGCACCCAGGTCGCAGCTTCGTTGCAGACAATTGCCGAAATTCGCGGCGGACATTTTTCGGTGACGACGCCGGACATCTCAGCGTCGCTGCGCCTGCTACGACAATTCAGGACCCTGACAGAGCCCGCGCAATGAAATTCGGTTTCATCGTTCTGCTGGCACTGATTGTCTTTGCTTTCACGGCTGTATTCCTGCTGACTGACACGGGCTACGTTGTTATCAGCTTTCGCGGTTACCTGGTCGAAATGTCGGTGCCTGTTTTGCTGGGCTTCGCCGCGCTGCTGGTTGGAATTGTCTGGCTGGCCCGTCGGATCGTTGCCGCACCACGCAGGCTCGGTGAAGCCGCCGGCCGATATCGTGCAGGGCGTGCGGGACAGAAGCTGACACTTGGAATGATCGAGGTGGCCGAAGGCAACTTCGCCCGCGGCGAAAAATTGCTGGCCAGGGCCGCCAGTACAAGCGACGCACCGCTGTTCAATTATTTGCAGGCCGCGCGTGCCGCGCATCTACAGGGCCGCGACGAACGCCGCGATCAATGGCTCAAACTTGCCTTTGAGCAAATGCCAGAGGCCGCCAACGCAATTTTTCTGACCCAGGCCGAGTGCCAGTTGGACCGCGAACAGTACGAACAGGCATTGGCGACGTTACGCCGCGTTGAAGAGAATTCTCACGACCATAGCTACGCACTCGCGCTGCTGGGTCGGTTGTACTACCAGCTGGAAGACCTGGGTCATCTCGAGCAGATTCTTCCTCGCTTGCGCAAACACAATCATGTCAATAAGGAAACGATCGACACATGGACCATCCGCGTCCATTGCGACAAACTCGAGCGAGCCAGCGACAGTGATGCGGTACTGGCGGAATGGAAGCTGATCGCCAGAGACCTCAGGAACGAACCGTCGCTCCTCGAGGCGTATTACCTGAGCCTGATGCGCACCGGCCTGCACGACAAAGCAGAAAAGGACCTGGCGGCAGCATTGAAGAACAACTGGCGGGGATATCTGGCGCGCTTATTCGGCCTGGTCAACGGACCCGATCCGACCAGGCAGCTCAAACGTGCCGAGGGCTGGCTCGCCAAGCACGGCGATGACCCGGACTTACTGCTTGCCGCCGCACGATTGTGCGTCCGCACCGAATTGTGGGGCAAGGCCCGCAGTTACCTTGAGACAGTCATCAGCATCAGGCCAACTCCGGAGGCATACCACGAGTACGGCCAACTGCTCAACCAGCTCGGCGAGGCTGATGAGGCCGCCGATGCTTACCGTGCAGGACTCGGCATGGTTGCTGAGAATCCCTTGCCGGCTATTCCGCACCTCCAGCCGGATCCCGATTGATTCTCCAGTCGCGATGCTCGTTGGCAGTAAACTGTTGACCGTGATTGTGGGTACCGGGTACACCGGCCAGCGCATATTGCAGCGCTTCCCTACCAGCTCTGCCATCGGCCTGAGTCGCTCTGTGCCGGAACTGACATCCGGCCACACGATCAGCGTTATGGAACTCGATCAGGACGCCGGCCTGTCTGTTGATCTTCCCGATCGTTGCTGCATCATTTACACCGTACCGCCGACTGAAAACAGCGATACCGATCTACGCCTTACCCGGTTGCTCGACTTGCTGTCGGTCGCACCAGCACGCTTCGTCTACATCAGTACAACCGGCGTCTACGGTGATCGTGACGGCGCATTGGTCACGGAGGAAGCCCGACCGCGACCAGGGTCGGATCGTGCAAAACGTCGACTCGCAGCTGAAACGATGCTGCACCAGTGGTGCCGCCAGCACGAAGTAGATCTTGTGATCCTGCGGGTTCCGGGCATCTATGGCCCCGATCGCCTTGGCGTCGCACCGATTCTCGCGCGCGAGCCCGTTCTGTTGGAGGCAGACGCGTATCCGGGCAATCGCATCCACGTTACCGATCTTGTGAGTTGTTGTGTGGCGGCCGCATCGTTGAATGTGCGGGCGGGCATCTACAACGTCGGTGACGGCGACATGAGATCGTCAACCTGGTTCGCACACGAGGTCGCGCGGCAAACTGGCTTGCCGGCGCGCCCGGAAATCAGCCGCAATCAGGCAGAGGTGGAATTTTCAGCACTAAGAATGTCGTTTCTTGCGGAATCTCGTCGCATCGATACACGTAAAATGCGAGAGGTTCTTGGCGTAACACCTGGCTACGCAAACGCCGAAGACGGCATCAAAGTCAGTATTATCGACATGGCCGATCGCAACTGAAGCTGCCGGCAGCGTCTGACCAACACGACAGCGAGGCACGTCTTCTTATCCGGCAATCTACTGGTCCAACGAGGCCCAGCCACCGGGCCTGTTCCGCTCCCGATCGGTTACGGCTGGCTGCGCACGCTGCGCAACCATGCCGTCAGCGGCTGCCACTCATCCCAGTCTGGCCAGGCGAGGTATTCAGGCAGTTCGAATATGCCCAGCCCGCGCGTGTACGCGCGCACATAATTTTGCGCTTCTCTGAGTGCGGCAACGTAGGGCACCCGTGCTTTGGTCAGGTACTCATCCAGCTCACCAAAAATCAAGGTGTTATCGCGTACGCGGTTAGCGACTGCAGCGATTTTGACTTCTTTGCGCGCGACTTTCGCAACCGCCTGCAG
>Ga0255052_10002006_pt1 | contig 14862 bp, 8 predicted proteins | sample JV7_2_21_MG_FD_188632 | JGI IMG/M metagenome (GOLD analysis project Ga0255052, IMG submission 188632) | Seawater microbial communities from Jervis Inlet, British Columbia, Canada - JV7_2_21 | ecosystem: Environmental > Aquatic > Marine > Inlet | place: Canada: British Columbia | collected...
GCCCGCTGCCTCAAACTGTGACGCGATATAGAAAGTGAAACAGAAAACAATAATAAGCGCGGCAATGCGAAGAATTAGCTGCCGCTTGCCATCGATCGATGCAGGAGCGACAACTTCGCTCAAAGTGACTGCGCCCTCGGCCCGAGCTAACTTACTGAGCCTCGGTGCGACCCAAAGCCAGTTCAACAAGAAACCACCAACAGTTGATGGGAAAAGCCAAAGCGCAGGCAAGCCCCACGCATAAGCTGCACCGCTCACGCCAAGCAAGGTCCACGCTGATGAGGAACTGGCGGATGCGCTGATGGCGGCGACCCATGGACCAAGCCCTCGCCCCGCAAGAAAGAAATCCTCGACGTTTTTGTTTCGGCCGCGCGCCCACAAGCCGACGCCGATCAGGATCAGGTTGTAGAAAACAAGCGTCAGTAGTACGGAAGAAGTTCTGTCCATCGAATTTGGCTACTCTGCGAGCCGGCTGTACTCGCGAAGAACGCTCTTGAGTCGATCGTGATCGATTCCTCTGACGGTATTGCCGCGATTGCCAGTCATATCACGCCCTGCGACCAGCGCATTGGTGATGGCTTCCTCGGTGGCTTGTACTGTCGCTCTGAACAGCGGGCCAATATCCTCGTTCGAAAGCGTATCGATCGACACGCCGGAGTTCGCCTGGTTCGCTTGCTCATTTGCCGTGGAGAACGCAATGAATATATCGCCGGAACCGTTTCCCGCAATACTGCCAGTCCGTGAAAGTCCCAGGGCTGCACGCCGGGTCAGGCGCTTCAATTGATGCGGCATGAGCGGCGCATCGGTTCCTACAACGATAATTATTGATCCGATTTCCTCATCATCAGGAATGTCGCCAGAAAAAACCATGTCGTCGCGAAGGTGTTTGCCCACCGGCACGCCGGCCACAATCAATTCATCGCGCCGGCCGAAGTTGGCCTGGACCAGGACACCAACCGTGTAACTCTCGCCAGCAGCTTCCGTTACGCGGGACGAAGTGCCGGTTCCACACTTGAATTCGAAACAATTCATTGCGGTTCCGCCGCCGATATTGCCCTCGGCAACCGGACCGCCCTGTGCTGATTCAAGTGCCGCAGAAGCGTGCTCCGGCCGAACATGAAATCCATTGATGTCGTTCAAATAACCATCCCAGGTTTCCGCGATAACAGGCAGGGACCACCAGTAGCCGCTTGAATCTGCCGCGCCATGCTCATATCGCCAGCGAATCGTCCCTTCGTGAACAGCACCGATGCTGTGCGTGTTGGTGATCATGATCGGACCTTCGATGAACCCCGACTCTTCTACCCAGGTCGTGCCGGTCATTTCGCCATTACCATTCAGCGAAAACCAACCGCCGAACACGGGCTTGTCATTCGTTTCCTCACCACGCGGCAGGATCGCGGTGACGCCTGTTCGTACAGCCTTGTCATCAGACAGATCGGCGATGATTGTCTCGAAGCCGACCGTTACTCCGGCGACATCGGTGATCGCGTTGAAGGTGCCCGGCTTGCCTTCAAAGGGAATGCCAAGGTCGCGTGCCCGCGGCGAGTCGTCGGCTATTACCGTCAACGGCAACAGCAATACCAAGAGTAGTGTTCTCATTCGTCGTGTCCGTGTTCAGCTGTTAATGAAATTGCGTAGATTTACCTGGTCAAACCGCTTTGGCAAGAGGATCCGTCTATTGAAATCACTCACACACCCATTCGCCACTGTCCTTGTTGCAGAAATCGGGTGCACCGCGCGCATCCCATAAATCTGTCAGCGCAGTCAACTTCGCATACTCGATAAAGTTCCGGTGATTCCTGAACCCCGACGTCGGGAAGGCAATACCGTACTGCACCAGGTATTCCGTATTCGTCAACCAATATTTGTCCGCCGCACCGATGCGATTGATATGCTGCCAGTACTCACCGATCAATCCGAAGGCCAGATACCAGTAGTGAACGGAGTTTTCCTCATCGAAGTTTGCCGCGCTTTCGCTCATCTCCCGCAGCCAGGCAGTTATAGATGAGGTATCGCCTGTTTGTGCCCAACCCATTACCAGTTGAATGTCGTCCGGCCGCCAGGAGTAAAAATCACCATGGTGCTTGACGTCTTCCGAGGCGGCGGCATACTCGCCTGAAAAGACCTGATCGAAGAAAATGTCCCACACATAAGTTCCTTCGGAAAGATCGGCTGCCCGCTCCCAGTTGGCGCGGGCCTCGTCCCGTTGACCGAGCGCATTATTTGCCAATCCGGCTCGCCAGTGGCTGAGCGGTGACAACGGCTCAAGCTCAATCATCTGATCCGCGCAGTCCGACGATTTCTGCAAATAGCCGGTATTAAAAAGGTCGTAACACCATACGCGTAAAATGTCGAAATCCTTGGGTGCGTCATTCATTGCTGCCTCGGCAGCGCGAAACTCGGCATTCCAATTCCACGATCTTTCATCTGTGATAGCTGCAAAATACCTTGCCAATGTCAGGGACTCATCCAGCTCGAGTGCCTTACTGGCCGATTCCTGGATAAATGAAATGGCCGCCCTGGCGTCAATTTGTTCGCCGGAGATCATCCAGTACGCCAACGCCCTGGATTCATAAGCTTTGGCGAATTCTGGATCGAGTGCGAGGGCGCGGTTCAGCAGCTCAGGGACAATATTGACGACATCAGGGTCATCGCTGCTGGCGATGTAGGGCAACGCCTCCAGATACAAAGCGTAGGCCTGTGCATCTTGAGTCGGCTTTCTTTCGCGTGGCGCCAGATGCAACTGCAAGGCACCGGCAATGGCTGCAGCAACATCGTCCTGGATATCGAAGATGTCAGCCATCTGTCGATCGTAGGTCTCCGACCAGAGGTGAAAACCGTCATCAACCTTGATCAACTGAGCTGTAATACGCAGGCGATCGCCGGAACGTCGAACCGAGCCTTCGAGCACATGATTGACGCCAAGGGCGTCGCCAATTTCCCGGAGATCTTCGTTGCGTCCCTTAAACGCAAATGCCGAGGTTCGTCCCGCAACTTTGAGATCAGGTGTTTTTGCCAACAGGTTAAGCAACTCTTCTGTGAGGCCATCGGAAAAGTGGTCTGCATCATCGGACATATTCGCGAATGGCAGGACCGCAATGGATTGGCTGCCGGTGGTCGCGACAATTTCATCGGTTTCGCCAGGCGCTGACAGGAAGAACCTGTCTGTTAGTAGCAAACCGACGGCCAAAACAAGCACGCCGATAATCACGCGATCAAGTTTTCTGCCGGTCTGCGGTGTGATGGACTGGCTACGATCGACATCCTTCTCGAGCTTGAGACCATCAGGCGTCATCTCGAATGCCCAGGCGAAAAACAGCGCCAGCGGCAGGCCGATCAGCAGAATGACCAAAATGGACTTCATAACCCAGTCCGGCGCGCCGAAGGTATCGAGGGCCAGCTGTGCCGCCTGGGCAAGCACCCAGCCGATTACGGTGTAGGCGATGCCCACACGAACGACGTTTCGTCTTTTCAGCTCTTCGAAGAAGGACATTCTTATTATTGGCTCCCCTCCGGAAAGGACCAATCATACCGGGAAAAAGGTGTGAAAATTCAGTAATTCAGCTAACTTCCCGCCTATGACAGCGGGCAACAACTGGCAATTCTGGATCGATCGCGGTGGCACGTTCACCGATGTCGTGGCACTGCGCCCGGACGGCGGTTTGGAGACAGCAAAGTTGCTGTCCGAGAACCCTGAGCAATATGCCGATGCGGCTGCCGAAGGAATACGTCGATTCATTTCGGGGTCAGAGCCGGGCTCTGACCCCATTGGCATCGAAGCGGTCAAAATGGGTACAACGGTTGCGACAAATGCACTATTGGAGCGACAGGGCACGCCGACGGTTCTCATCGTTACGAAGGGCTTCCGGGACGCGCTCGCAATCGGTTACCAGAATCGTCCGGACATCTTCGCACTGAACATCGAAAAGCCGGCGCCGATTTATGATCGGGTCGTCGAAGCGAAAGAACGCATGAGCGCAGATGGCGAGATCATCACAACACTCGATGAAGATGAAATCCGACAGTCGCTCCAGACTTGTTTCGATGATGGCTTGCGTTCAGCGGCGATTTGCCTCGTGCACGGCTACCGCTACCCCGAACATGAGACGCGCATTGGTGAGATTGCGAGAGAGATTGGCTTTACGCAGGTTTCCATTTCGCACGATGTTGAATCGCTAATCAAGTTTGTCAGTCGAGGTGAGACGACGCTGGCCGACGCCTATCTCACTCCGGTGCTCAACAACTACATCGATGGGCTGCAAACAGAGCTTTCCGATATCGCAAAGCCTGAGCGCCTGCTGTTCATGCAAAGCAACGGCGGACTAACGCTCGCAGAGAGCTTCCGTGGCAAGAACAGTGTCCTTTCCGGACCTGCAGCCGGCGTGGTCGGTATGGTTGAAACAGCGTCGAAGGCCGGCTTCGAACGCCTGATCGGTTTCGACATGGGTGGTACGTCCACGGACGTCTCGGCCTGGAGCGGCGCATACGAACGCAGCAACGATTCTGAAGTTGCCGGCGTTCGCCTACGGGCGCCGATGATGAAGATCCATACAATCGCCGCTGGTGGCGGATCGATCCTGGAATACAAGGACGATCGATTCCAGGTTGGTCCAGGATCGGCCGGCGCGGATCCCGGACCTGCCTGCTATCGACGTAATGGGCCATTGGCCGTCACTGACGCAAACGTTCTTCTTGGGCGCATCCCGGTCGGCTATTTTCCGAGCGTGTTTGGTCCGGATGCGGATCAGACACTGGATGTCGATATCGTTCGTCAGAAATTCGACCAAATGGTAGAAGATGTTTCCGCGGAAACACCAGAGGAAATCGCCGATGGCTTTCTTACCGTCGCGGTCGAGAGCATGGCCAATGCTATTCGCAAGATTACGATTGAGCGCGGTGAAGACGTTCGTGATTTTGTCTTATGCAGTTTCGGCGGTGCGGCTGGGCAGCACGCCTGTAAGGTCGCCGAGGTGCTGGACATGAAGACGGTCTGGCTGCACCCGATGGCAGGCGTCCTCTCTGCCTACGGCATGGGTCTGTCCGACATTCGCGTTGAGCAGCAGCAATCTGCTGAAGTTCGATTTAATGCTAGCCAGTTGAAGAGCCTGGAAGGTCAAATCAAGTCATTGCAATCCCGTTGCGATGAATCTCTCGCCGAGCAGCATGTGCCGACGGATAACCGATCATTCGTGATCAGCCTCGGTCTGCGAATCAGCGGGTCGGATACGATCCTCAATGTCGACTACGCCGATGCAGATGGCATGGTCGGGGAATTCTCGACCGCCTATCGGAGTCGGTTCGGCGCCGAACCAGACTCGGAGCAACTGATCGTCGCGACCATTCGCGTCGAGGGAACCGGAATCGAAAAGGTTTTCGAAGATCCGGACATCGACGCCGCACCCAAAAGTGCCCCAAGTACGACGCAAATGTGGATCGACGGTGATTGGGTGGACGTAGCGGTTCATCAGCGAGACGAGCTGGGCGCCGGCAGCATGTTGACCGGCCCGGCCATCGTCGCTGAAGCAAGCGGCACGACTGTCATCGACGCTGGCTGGTCGGGATCAGTCGACAATAAAGGTCACCTGTTGCTCGAGCGCAATGAAGTTACCGCGGTAACGCCGATTGGCGAAGAGTCGTCGCCTGATCCCGTTCGACTGGAGGTGTTCAACCGATTATTCATGCACATCGCTGAGCAAATGGGCGTCGTTTTGCAACACACCGCTCTGTCCGTGAACATTCGGGAACGCCTGGACTTCTCCTGTGCGCTGTTCGATGCGGAAGGCAGGCTGGTATCGAATGCACCACACATGCCGGTCCATCTCGGTTCGATGGGCGAAAGCGTTCGCAGCGTGATTGCAGCGAAAGGGAGTGAACTCGGTCCCGGTGACGCCATCATGCTCAATTCGCCATACAACGGCGGCACTCACCTGCCCGATATTACTGTTGTCACGCCATGGTTTGCAGATTCGGATGCGCCGATGTTTTTTCTGGCCTCGCGAGCACATCACGCCGACATAGGCGGCATCACGCCGGGATCAATGCCGTCCGAGAGTCATCACATCGATGAGGAGGGTGTGTTGATTGATAACTTCTGGCTGGTTCGTGACGGCAAGCTCCAGCTCGACGAGACAATGGCTCTTCTTGCCGGAGCCAAGTATCCGTCACGGAACCCTCAGCAAAACATTGCCGATCTTAAGGCCCAACTCGCGGCCAATCAGCAGGGCATCCGGCAGCTCGAAAAAGCGATAGAGCGTTACGGCATGTCGACGGTGCAGATTTATCTCAGGTTCGTTCGTGAAAACGCAGCAACAAGCGTCCGTCGCCTGCTCGACTCCCTTAAAGACGGCGAGTTTGCATACGAACTGGATTCGGGCGAAGTAATACATGCCCGGATATCAGTTGATCATAATTCGAAGGAAACAACGATCGACTTCAGTGGCACATCGCCACAGTCAGCGACCAACTTTAATGCGCCCGAGGCAGTCACCCGTGCGGCGGTGCTCTATGTTTTCCGCAGCCTGATTCGTGAAGAGATCCCGATGAACGAAGGTTGCCTCGAACCATTGAAGATCATCATCCCGAAAGACAGCATGCTGAGCCCTTCTTACCCTGCTGCCGTCGTCGCCGGCAATGTCGAGACATCGCAGTGTGTGACTGACTGCCTTTATGGCGCATTGAGCGCCCTCGCCGCCTCGCAGGGAACGATGAACAACTTCACGTTTGGCAACGATCGTGTGCAGTACTACGAAACAATCTGTGGCGGCGCTGGTGCCGGTCCTGGATTTGACGGCGCAGACGCGGTGCACACGCACATGACGAATTCGCGCATGACTGACGCAGAAGTGTTTGAGCAGAATTTCCCGGTCATCGTCGAATCGTTTTCAATTCGCAATGATTCCGGCGGCAAGGGAAAATGGCACGGCGGTAGGGGTTCCGTTCGAAAGCTGCGTTTTCTTGAGTCTGTTGAGGCCGCAATTCTCTCCAATCACAGACGCGTTGCGCCTTTCGGTCTTGAAGGAGGCGAAAGCGGAAAAACCGGGGTCAATCGAATCGAACGTGCAGATGGCGCAGTAGAAGAATTTTCAGGAACGGCCACGGTTCAATTGAATGATGGTGATGTCTTCATCATTGAAACGCCGGGTGGCGGAGGCTTTGGAAAAATCTAGCCGGCTCCCTTTTTTACCCTTTTTTTAGGCAACCTCTGCGCGCACCGGTGCAAATGCAGTCGTCGACACCCGGCAGCCGGATACTGACTGATGCAATGTCAGTGATACTGTTTCATCAGTCCCAGCAGGATGAAATGCCAGCAAAATCGTAATGCCGCGATCCGGATCGACGGGTTGTCGGCGCAACCCTGCATCGCATTGCACAAGGAAGTGATCATTCTGAAACGCACCTGCGTCTGATAGCGCACACATAAACGAATGCACCTGGTTGACAATACTCTCCGCAACGGCAGAAGTGTGTGACTCGAATACTGCCCAACGTGTCGCACGGTCAATCGCGTTAGTTATTGTCAGGCACAGTCTGCGAGTCGTCAGGTCTGAAAATTCGGCGCCGACTTGCGCGCCATGCGCGAGCGTTACGGAGCCGCACAGCATTGCGTGACCGGGAGTGTGACCGGCGACGACGTTCAGTCCTCCCTTAATAAGAAGGTGCGCTTCCTTCGAATCAATATGCATCGCGGGTACAAGATTTCGATCCAGCGTAAAGCCGCGCTGATCCAGGTCCTCCCATGGGCCGCGAGTGCGATCCAGCTTGCACAGGAGCCCGGCAATTGCGCCGCCAATCGCCAGTGATGGCGCAATGTCGTTTTCACGCTCATACATGCGAGGGAAATAGGAAAGCACGTCCGGGTTTGAATAGCCCTCGTCCCGTACCCCCCGAATGGCATCGTCTGCATTTTTCCACTCATCCGGCGGATCGAGAATCAGCATCGCTGCGCGTTTGCGACAATAGAGTTCGGCGGCGAGCACTGCGGCAGGTCCCGGCACACGCCCAAGCTCCGGAGGTGGCAAATACAACAAGTTGAAATGTTCGACCTGATTCAAGGCGAACAACCCGGTCCCACGACTTGCGGAGCCGATAAGATCGTAATCTGACAGCGCCAGCCCATCGGTGCCAGCCTGCGCATGCTCGACGTAGTCCGTATCTGTCGATATGGGTCGGTGGTCGGGTGCCGATCCCTGAACGCGTACTAATGATGATCCGAGAAGAACATCTTCGACGAAATCATCCTTACCAGCCTCGCAGGTAAGGCGACGATAGATTTCCTGATCGAGAATAAAACCGCTATCGGACGCAACGCGTTGTAGTGTCAGATTGAAAAGATCTTCACGCTCACCGCTTACGCCGTCGTAGTCGACAGCTGCGCGAATCTGCTCAGTCGACCCGGGCTCAACGGCTCTGAGAACCAACACACCGCGTAACGCCGGCAGGCAAACCATCGCGCCACGCGCGTTGTTGGCGACACGTATGACGTAAACCTGCTTTCCGCCGTGTCCGAAAAATTGCTCGACCGCAAAGCCCAGACTGCTGCCCGGCCAAAACCCGCCGAATCGCCTGCGAAATTCTGTGAAGCTGTGTACAAGAACGGGGGTGTTGAGGGGGCCGCGAAGCGCACGACCTACAAATGCAGCCGTGGTTTCTGCCGGCACGCCAATGGGTTGATCCATTGGCGCTATTTCAGTGACCGTGATGCCCAGATCTATCGAATCTGACAAGCTAGTACTCCGCTAACTCCGAGATTTTGAGTCAGATATCTGTGCCCGCATTCTAAAGACTCGGACCTTAAGATGCTATCGTTGTCAGGATTCTTGACAGTGAGCGAGCATGACTGCACCGGATTACTTAAGCGAGCGATTTCCCGTCCTTGGTGAACGATTACCACGGCTACAACTGGCATCGCTCCCGACGCCTGCACATGAGAACGAGATCAATTTGGTCTCGGGGAAGAGATTGCTCACCGTAAAGTACGACAACCTCACCGGAGACCTCTACGGCGGTAACAAAGTTCGAAAACTCGAATACATATTTCCGAAGGCCTCGGAAAAACAAAACCTTCGTATTGCTACTTTCGGCGCGGTTGGATCGAATCACGCGCTCGCGACCGCGCTCTATGCCCATAAAGCAGGATTTAAGTGCACCTGTTTTTTGGCACACCAGCCAAAAACGCCATTGGTTGCAGCTACGCTCAACATGCACACACGAATCGGCACCGAGTTGATTCGTTTCGGCGGTGCGTACAAAACACGACTCAACACATTGCGCCAGAACCTTTGGGGAAGGCACACATGGGTGATCCCGATGGGTGGTTCATCGTGGCTGGGTACGGTCGGTTTTGTTGCAGCCGGACTTGAGCTGGCCGAACAGATTGCCAGCGGAGAGATTCAGGCTCCCGACAAACTGTATGTTGGCACTGGCACGATGGGCACCGCAGTTGGCATTGCACTCGGCCTCGCGATCGCAGGTCTCGAAACAGAAGTTAATGCGGTACGTGTTTCTGACACGTCGATAATGAACGCAAAAGCGATGCACATGCTCCTGGAAAAAACAGCATTGATGATGCGCCGGGCGGATGAATCCGTTCCCGCAGATATTGCTGCACGTACGAACATTCGTATCAGGAATGAATTCTTCGGTCCCGGTTACGCACAAGCAACGGCTGAGACAGAAGAGGCGATTGCCTTTGCCAGGAATGAACTTGAACTGAGCCTGGAGCCAACTTATACGGGAAAGGCGATGGCTGCGCTATTGGCCGACATGAATGACCCGGCCAATGATGATCTCAACTTGTTCTATTGGCATACCTATAATTCAGTGCCATTTGATGTGCCGGCGGACCGGCCATTAAATGAGTCTGCGTTGCCGGAAGAATTCCTAAGATACTTCCTTTGATAAGGGGTCAGTGCGGGCTCTGACCCCCCTTTTGTTGATGCTTCTCGTCGAGCCACTTGTTTTCGCGCAGCCTCTTCTTCTTCATTCCTCCGCACAATCTCACCAAGTTTGAGATCGAGTCACTCACTCATCGATCGCGACCTGCTCTCCAACGCCATCTACCTCGATCGATTCATCAAGTAGTGCACGCACCTCTTCAAGTGTCGGCATGTTTGGGTCGGGTTCGACTGTGTTCCTGATCACCCGTGCTCGCGCCATGACTTCAGCTGTATCGGCTTTCTGAATTCTTACCGGCAAGCCCAGAGCCTCAGCGGCGACGGCCCGAACCTGCTCCTCATCGATAACAATCGGCGATTCCTCAGTACTGGATTGCAGCGATGCGAAAATCTTCTGCAGGTGATCTTCACCGCTCACTTCGTCATCTTCGAGTGGCGTATGCCCTTCAAAAAAGAACTCTCCATCCCGCTGACCCGCGAGAAAGGGCTCGTTGATGATCATGACTGACTCGCCCAGACCAACAAGTTCATACAACAGCTCGATGTTTTCCGGATAGAGTCGAACGCAGCCATGGCTGACTCGCATACCCACACCATAGGGCTGATTCGTGCCATGAATGAGATAACCCGGAAGGTCGAGTTTCAGAACGAACTTGCCAAGCGGATTGTCCGGACCGGGCGGAACGACCGATGGATCGGGATAGCCCAGTTCGCGATTTTCACGTCGAACGGATGCGGGAACGTACCAACTTGGATCACGTGCTTTGGCAATCACGGCAGAGCTGCCCAGCGGCGTTTCCCAACCAACCCGGCCGATACCGATGGGATAGGTCAGAACGACTTGCGGTCTGCCCTCTTCGGCCCCGGGAAAATAGAACAGCCGCTTGGACGCAATATTCAGGACGATGCCTTCGCGCGGCACGTCCGGCAAAACGTATTGTGTCGGCAGGAGTATCGGTGTGTCCGCTCCCGGTAACCACGGATCAACTTCGGGGTTAGCCGCAACCAGCTCGTCAAAACCCAAACCGTATTCACGCGCCAGGTCGGAGAAAGTGTTCTCTTCGCTGGTGAACACAATCTGGGGCTCGCCGACGACAGATTGCTCAGGCGATGTAAGCTCGAAATAGTTTCGGCTGATCGGATCCAGGCGCAGCTGCTCAGCGATTGGCGTCACCTCCGGCGTCGACTCCCAACCCGAACCCAGGGGCGCAAGGAAGTCCTGGATCGCTGCGCATCCCGAAAGGATGACCGCCATCGCGACAGTCACTCCGATCCTCTTTGATGGTGTTGCTGTATTCAATGCATCGCCCGTTGGGTACCTGGTGACGAATTCTCGCAGAAATGGCGGACCGACTCTACGCCGCAACTTTCGTCCCACTCGTAGCGTGATCGGCCAGCGCACCGTGCGCCTTTCGGCGCCCCACTGAGCGCGCAGCTCATCGGCATGATTCAACGTCGGATCGGCGCCTTTATCTTCCATATAGCGCTGCGATGCCGACCAGGTGCGCATGTAGCCAAGAATCTCTTCCACGGTCCAGATCGCCTGCATGGAGAAATCTTCCGTGCGTATGTCCGGAATGGGCATTTCAATGCCCTCGTAATGATTCTCCACAACGTCCCTCTCTGGTGGCCAGTATGGCTCCACATCCACGAAGATCTGCCTGATGACCGCATCACATGCCGGATCAACAGCGCAGTGCTCATAGCACCAGAATGAAAGCACACCACCCGGTTTGAGAACGCGAACAGCTTCTGCGAAAAAGCGATCGATATCGAACCAGTGCAGCGCCTGCGCAACGGTGATCAAATCCACCGAATCAGACTTCAGTCCCGACGCCTCGGCGGTAACTACACGAAACTGCAGACCGGACTGTGTGCCAGCAGACCCAATTTGTTCGGCGCTGGCATCGGTCGCAATGACTGAAGTGAAATGTGGCGTGAGCGATCGTGCTGCCTGACCGTTGCCGGTTGCACAATCCCAGGCCAGATCGTGCTGCGTGCAACAGGATGCGAGGAAAGCGAATAGTGGCTCAGGATACCCGGGCCTGAACGCCGCATAGCTGTCGGCGTGGCCGGAAAAATGATCTTTGAAAGCGCTCAGCGTTGGCAGTTCGGCTCGCGACCTTCCGCTTTGGCCTGATTGTACAACTCAAGGGCTTCCGGCAACCGGGTAACCATTGCATCGATACGCGACTCACCGGACGGGTGGGTTGAAAGGAATTCGGGAACTTTCGCAGCATTCGCGCTGGAGTTCATATTCTGCCAAAGGTCGACACTCTCCCGAGGGTCAAATCCGGCCTTGGCCATATATATCAGCCCAATGTCGTCCGCCTCTGTTTCCTGCATGCGGCTGAACGGATTCATCAGGCCCAGCGAACCGAACGTGTTAGCGGCGCCATAAATGCCGCTTGCCCGGTTTGGATCGTAATTTCGGCTGTAAGGGTTAGTGGAGTCGCCGGCGAGGATAATTGCGAGAACCTCCACGCCAAAGCCCGCCAATTCTCCGCGGGTCGCCCTCTCATTCGCATGATGTGCTGTGACGTGGGCTACCTCATGCCCCAATACAGCCGCCAGCTGATGCTGATTAGTAGCGACACTCAGGATGCCAGACTTAACGACGATCTTACCGCCCGGCATGACAAATGCGTTCACGTCAGGCTGGTTCACGATTGCCAGTTCCCAATAGAGTGCCGCGGCTTCGCCGTCCAGCGTAGCTACGATTGCGTCGGCCACACAGGCGACATAGTCAATGGTGCCACGGTCCTGAACCAGCGCCGAGCTGGCGCGAATAGCTGCCATTTGCCGCGTGCCTTCCTGGGCCAGGGCAGCATCCGATTTCAACGTCAGTTGTTTCCGTCCGGTCGGTGTCGACGAACAACCAGCAGCAAGAACAGCTAGTAAAGTAAATGCAATCAAGCACTTGAAGGAATTTGAGACTGATTTCATCGTTGCTGCTCCATTAGCCGCATAGTTGACGATTGCGGCGGCCACGCGCTCACTCTGTACTGGATTATAGCCGACTCAAAAGCGGCCAGTAGCACATATCGGGCCGGTTTCTCTGCCTGTTGAATTTCAGACCGGGACTTGATTTCCATGCCGCTCTGCTGCTCACGCTCAGGTATTCGACAGGCTTCTTTCGAAAGGGTTCCTGCGCACTGGGATTCCCGCTATCGCGGCAGTCGCGACTCAAAACGCCGTCGCCAACCAGAACTTTCCACTCGCTCGAGAACCGCGTCGGCATTGGCCATCAGACGTTTTTGCAGCGGTTGCTTGATCTTGTAACTCAATCGATACAGATCGTGATCCTTTGCAAGCTCTGCAAGGAACTCATCGCTGGTTTTCAGCTCATCCGCCAGACCAAGTTCCAGCGCCCGGGTGCCGTACCAGTGCTCGCCGGTGGCGATCTTGTCCAGATCGAGGTCCGGCCGATATCGTGCAACGGCGCCCTTGAACAAATTGTGCACGTCCTCAAGCTCTTCTTTGAGCTTGGCACGATCCTCATCGGTGTTTTTGCCAAACATCGTGACGCTTCTTTTGTATTTGCCGGCCGTCACCTGCTCAAAATCGATGCCGCGATCATCCATCATTCGATTGAAATTCGGCATCTGCGCGATCACGCCAATCGATCCCAGAATCGCGAACGGCGCCGCCAGAATTTTGTTGGCGACACAGGCCATCAGGTAACCGCCACTTGCAGCGACTTTGTCTACGACAACGGTTAACGGAATGTCCTTGTCGCGAATTCTCACAAGTTGAGAAGCGGCAAGACCGTGTTCATGCACAATACCGCCGTGATTCTCCAGGCGAATCACAACCTGGTCATCGGTTGTCGCAACTTCCAGCACCGCACTCACCTCTTCCCTGAGTGATGGCACCGCGCTCGCCTTAAGGTCGCCTTTGAAATCGATGATAAAGGTTCGTGGTGAGGAATCTTCTGACTTCGCATTTGCCTTGTCGCGGGCCTTTTCGGCCTTGGCTTCTTTCTTCCAGTCAGCCTTCTTCATCACCGCGTGCTTCAGGGCATGCGCCAGCGCCTGGTACTTCTTGTTCAGGTCCTCAATTTCGAGACCTTCCTGCGCACCGGACTTTTTGCTGGCAGACGCGATCGCGCTAATTACAACAACGAGTGCCACGACGATCGTGACGGTCTTCAAAAGGAACTGGCCATATTCAACGAAAAATGCAGTCATGAAATCTCTTTTCTGGTCAGAAGGTGGCGGAGTGCGTCAGACAGCAATGCCAACGTTATTTTTTTGCAGTACCTGGTCGGCACGGTAACTAGAGCGAACCAGCGGCCCTGCGACGACTTCCAGGAAGCCCAATTCGAGACCCTCCGCACGATAGATGTCGAACTCATCCGGTGTGACATATCGTTCGACAACCAGGTGATTTGGCGTCGGGCGTAAATACTGGCCAAGCGTCAGGATATCGACACCGACAGCGCGCAGATCCTGCATCGTTTGCATGATCTCGTGATCCTTTTCACCGAGGCCCAGCATCAGGCTCGTCTTGGTCAGCACATCGGGCCGGTGTTTTTTGGCATGCGCCAGCACCGCCAGAGTTTGCTCATAGCTGGCGCGCGGATCACGCGCCGGGTGGGTCAATCGTTTCACGGTCTCGACGTTTTGTGCGAATACTTCCAGCCCGGAATCGACAACCCTTTCAACGTCGGACATGACACCGTTAAAATCAGGGGTCAGTGCCTCAACCGCCGTCTCCGGATTCATCTTCTTGATCTCCCGGACGCAGGCCGCATAGTGCTCTGCGCCTCCGTCTGGCAGGTCATCCCGGTCGACGGACGTGATGACAATGTATTTGAGGTCCATCAGATTCACGGCACGAGCGGTGTTCAGTGGTTCTTCCGAATCGAGCCAGCCGTGTGGATTGCCGGTGTCGACGGCACAAAAGCGGCAGGCCCTGGTGCACACAGAACCCATCACCATGATCGTGGCCGTGCCATTGTTCC